>Ga0136651_10000846_pt1 | contig 16993 bp, 18 predicted proteins | sample Mar14236cmmetaG_FD_94867 | JGI IMG/M metagenome (GOLD analysis project Ga0136651, IMG submission 94867) | Marine hydrothermal vent microbial communities from Guaymas Basin, Gulf of California to study Microbial Dark Matter (Phase II) - Marker... ... | reverse complement strand
TGCATAATCAATCCCTTTCAATCTTCTAGAAAACCAAACATCTCTTCATATAACTTAGGATCCCTAACAACATCAAAAGCATAGGCAGCAGCAATATTCGGATCTTGTGCCAAGTATGGTTCGGCTTCGGGCCATCGACCGTCGATGACATCACGAGCATACTGGAGCGCTATCACTGGATTCTTCATTATCACGGGTTCTGCTTCAGGCCATCGACCTTTAATAATACTACGAGCATAAATATATGCAGCTTGAGGATCTTTCATTATGTACGGTTCAAACTCAGGTACACGACCCTCAAATATTTCAATAGCGTTATAACTTAAAGTTCTAGGATCGTACCTATGTAAATTCCCAAAGTCTATGTTCCGTTTTATTCTTGGTTTTCTATATTTCCTCGGCTTAGTTGGTAATCGTTCCAGTAAATCAGATTGCCCTATTAATTTTATCGCTCTTTTGAGGTGCATAGTCAGTCTCCTCTAAGATAAACCACGATAATCATAAATCACTTCATAGTCATACTCTTCTGAAGGAAGCGAATCAAAAACGTCTCGCCTAAACTGTTCTACATGTCTCGGACCGGTGTTAAAATCATAGGGCTTCTCGATAACGGGTACTGTTACCGGATTTGTCGGAACAGCAACGTTCATATTATCTGGAGAAAATAAAACGGGCTTTGAATTAACATAAACAATTGCCGGACGATAAAATTCACCTTTATAAACGGGTATAGGCATATCAATAAAATATCTACCAATAGAGGTGTCCACAGTAATAGAAGCTGTAACTAACCCATTCAATTCGTCAATCGGCTTAACCTGTTCAAAACCTTTCACACGAGAAATTGAAATACTTCTAATACTATAAAAAAGATCTAAGTCATCGAGCACGTCCTCAGCAAAAGACAAAGCATTATTAGATATCTCTGCTACATGCTCGTTGAAAGCTATGCGCCCGGTATATGATTCATCTAGAATTTTCTGCCGATGTAATTTATCATCAATACCACGCATTTATCAGACCTCAATCCTCTAGACCGAGTTCACTTTTATAAAGATCCCAAGCTTCGGGGTCTTTTTTAATATAGGGTTCTGCCTCGGGCCATCGATCTTCGATAACATCACGCGCATAATGATGCGCTGTTATCGGGTCTTTTATTATTACAGGTTCGGCTTCAGGCCATCGATCTTTAATAACATCTTTAGCATATTGATATGCAATCCACGGATCTTTCATTATATAAAGCTCAGCCTCAGGCCAACGACGTTTAAGAACAGTTTCAGCATAATAAACAGCAGCCTCCGGATTCTTTATTATGTAAGGCTCAAATTCAGGTACACGACAATTAAACTTACGATCAACTAGTTTACACAAATCCCACGGATCATACTTATCTAAATTTCCAAAGTCAACAAGCTCTTCCATCCCAGGCTTGTTATATCCTCTAGGCTTGGGAAAGGTAATACCAATCAATTTGATTGCTTCTTTAAGATGCACAGCTAATTTTCCCTAGCCTTGGTAGCCACCTTTTCCAAACCACTAATATCGTACTCCATTAGCTGAAAAGGGGAAATTAATACTAAAAACTTGCTTTGTTCTGGTAAATAGTCAACCACCGTACCAAATTTGCCCGTATCTTTAATCATAATCTTATCACCAATATTGAACGGTATCTTACCAGCCGCAGATAATGACCGAACATAGGCCACATGCTGTTGCCAAGTCTCTTCACCCTTTTTAATTCGCTCAATAGAACCGTCCTTGATAATACCAATAAGAGAACGAAGCCAATTAACGTCCCCGTCCTCTCCAGAAGATTTCATAGCCAACACGATTTGATTGAGGTCGTTCAAGGTTATATAATCATTAGGATCGGTCTCACAGAGCTTATTAGCTAATACTCGAAGTCGAGAAGACCTGTTCCCTACCAATTCTTTGAATTCAGCATTGGTCAGAGGCATCTTAAACCTCCGAATATTTCTCTACTAACGCCTTGGCAAAGTTAGGATCGCCATAGGCCTGTGCATAATAATCAATCAATTTTTGCTTTTCACGTTCAATATTATAAGGCTTGATTTCCTCAGCAGCCACCAACCGCTTTTTACTACCAACTAAGACGATGGCATTACCGAGATCGTCGAAACGAACGATTTTTCCGGGACCATAGGGGGTATCAACCACATCACCGGCAATAAACTTATGCTCATCCTTGTCTGCAGTAATCTCCACATCGTCATGGTTACGGAAAAGCGCCAAATTACCATCATCATCTTTACGCAAAGACCAGATCTCATAAACATCATTATTGGGATCTAAAGCGCGCCGGTAAAGCGCTGTACCGATCGGAGTAAATCCCTTAGGAATACTAGCAACATTCTTGATAGGAATCATCTCAGTAGAATTGACAAGATTAAGGGAAATCGTACCGGCATCAGTATCCACAGTGACGGTATCCCAATCAATCTCCTTACCGGCGAAATGCTTAGCAACCAAAGACATTAAATCCTTTTCAGTGGGATATCCAAGATTAGTCTTGTACCTAATCTCCACATTAGTTATGTCACCCATTTTAGTATTAGCAGTAACTACTAAATCTGCACGATGACCACGCTTTGCCAGCACTTCGCTAACGACGGAGATGAATTCTTGATGCGTCTTTTCAGATTTAGCTTTGACACCATGTCCATACGCATTCAATTTTTCGATATCTTTCCAATCCATTGATTTTTTCCTCCTTTTTAGAATGTAAATCTTTTTGATTCCTCTTTTTCCTTCTCAGCCTCTTTTATTTTCTTTTCGAGATGTCCTTTCAAACCTTGCGTCCAAAAAAGTAATGCGGGATCAAACGTCAATACACTAAGTAATTTCAATGCCTTCATAGCTCCATCAATAATATTTTTTACATAAGGCTCATTATACCCCGTCCAAGCCATTACCGACTCCGCAACTTAGCAAGATATGTCTTACGTCGCTTTCCTTGAGTATGTTTTGCCATAAACTCAATATAACCCTGTTTGCTATATTTTTTAACTATTGAAACAAAATAAGGAACGGAGATACCTAGTGCATCAATTTGAGGTTTCAAGCTACCAAATCTTCTAGATGTTTCTTTCAAAATATCCAAAATATCCATACCATATTGATGTTCTAATGAAACTATCTTTCTAGGTTTCCATTCAAAACATTTTCTAGTATCCCAAATGAAAGGCCTAAGCATCCTTTGAACGCTCAGACCCTTCACCGGCTTTCCGCAAACACAACATCGAGGAGTATCCCTTTTTGCCCACAATCTTAATAATTTGTTTTCTCGCTTTAATCTTTTTATCTCCAATAGAATATGCAATTCTATAAAATCAAGAGCCATTTTATCACCTTTTCACAAAAATTACTAAATTTTCGTTATAATTCATCAAGTAACATAGGAAAATGCCTAATGTCTGTTCTAATTTTTTTGAAGACTTCTGATAGTACCTGCTTTACCTCTTGCTCCGAAATCCCCTCAAATAAGGCTATCTCATCTTCTGAAAAAGTAGATCCCCCCTGGAGATATATAACTTCTGCGACTACCCAAAAACAATTAGCATATTCATCATTATGTACATACCAAGGACATTGTTCATAATTACAGGGAAGAGCCGGTAAAGTGTCTCTACCAGCAATACAGCATTCTTTGAATTTCTCTGCCATCTATCCGCATGTAGAATTCCCGCATGATCGGCAGACTTCACAATGACCCTGAATATAAAGAGGTTCTCCGCAATAAGAGCAAAGATCCCCAGACATGCTTCCTTCGTCATCAACTATCGATTCCACCTTTTTACCATCATATTCTATAGTATCTTCAGGTAAATATTCACTCAACCCTTCATAATTTTCTATGTAATCTTCAATCACCTTAGCAATCGCATCTGGTACGCTTTTAACAGAACGACCATGCTCCCATACCGGACTAGATTTCTGATCCTTTAAATGACTTATCACCGCTCTAACCGGTATGCGATATTTCAATGCATTAGAAATAAGCCTACCTTCAACTTCCACATGACTGTTTATTTCAGAACCGGCTTTAGAAACATGAACAAAAACTTCACGAATACCATCTTTATCTTCGTTAATAGTAACAAAACACTTCCCGGCGGGAGTAAGTACGCGATAAGTAGCCCCCCATAAAACTCTAGGACGACCTCTAGGTTGACCACCAACCGATTCAGTCTTCACCCGGCTGGTACGCTTCTTTGACAATACTTGTTCCTGCCTACTGCCATCCCTATAAACAGTGATGCCTTTACAAGAAGATTTCCAAGCTTTTACATAGATCCCCGACACATCATTCCTAGATGCACTATTCGGAAGATTAATCGTTTTAGAAACTCCTAAATCGACACCATTAGTTTGAAAAATAGACTGCATAACAACATGATCATGTGGATCAATCTGATCAGCGGTAACAAAATAATCAGGCAATTCATCACCACTATCAAAATAAGGCTTAGCAAGTGGATGAATAAACTCTTGTGTCCCAAAGTCTTTTCTATTGGATACCACCTTCCAAGCAAAATTAGGCTCAATACTGCTAGAACACCCAGCCAACATGCTAATACTACCTGTAGGAGCAATAGCCGTACATGATTTATTATTCTGTGAATGTTTCTTGCATACCTTTTTAATATGAGTAATTAAAGACTGAGCTATCTCAAAAGATTCTTTTGAACCATACTTGATTTTCATTTTTATTAACGCATCAGCAAATCCCATAATACCAAAACCAATATTTCTTTCCCGTTTGGCCTTTTTCTCTATCTCTTTTAATGGATAAGCCGACGTATCGATCATTCTGTTAAGCATACCCATCCCGATTCTAATAACTCTATCCATTCTCTTATAGCTAAATTTTTCGTTGTCGACGAATTTAGAAACATCAATGGAACCCAAAACACACATAGTATATGGACCACCACCTACCTCCCCACAATTATGACATATAATACCATTGGCTGGAGCATATGGCGGACCATCAAGCATCTTAAAGTCATATACATCTGTTATTATATATCTCTCTACTAGCTTTATAGTCACTGGACCAAATTCACTTGATACCTTATCACCAGATTTTAGTGATTTAGCTTCAACAAAATTACCATCAGCATTCATCACCAAATGATCTGGTGTAAGCGTCAATTTAATATATACACTTTCATCATTTGTATGAGTATACGCATATATCGATATCGTTTCCTTTTTTCCAGTATACCAGGCTTTAACCAGATCAGATTTAACAATACCATTTGCCAAGTCTGATATCTTTATCTTGCTACCACCAACACTGAGAACAGTATCACCGGCTAAACACGGGTTAGTAGTATAAACATCGGGACCATTACGTCTACGCATTTCATCAATAAACAATAATCCAGGTTCTCCGTTTTTCCATGCTTGACTGGTAATCAAATTCCAAATATCCATTACTGTATAGTATTCAGTATTCGATAATTGCATTAAGCCAGCAACTTCTACAGCGTTATCATCAGATTTACGTATCACAAAACGTTTGGCTCCAAACCTACAAACCCAAATCGAGTTCATTTCATTCGGATCACCAAGTTTTTTCATAAATTCATCAGTCATACCAACACTAATGTTAAAGCTGTTAATTTCCCCTTCAGTGTCTTTACATTTTATAAACTTAACAATATCAGGGTGGTCTATAAAAAGACTACCCATATTGGCACCACGACGAACACCACCTTGCTTCAATTGCACAGTAGCTGTATCAAACACTTTTAAAAACGATATCGGACCGCCAGCTACTCCTTTAGTGGATGCTACCTGCGATCCTTCCGGTCTAAGTTTACTAAAATCATACCCACATCCCCCACCGGACTTAAAAATTAATGCTGCCTTTTTTACAGTATCGTAAATAGAATCTATACTATCCTCAATCGGTAATATGAAACATGCTCCCAATACACCATTACCATCAAGGCCAGCGTTCACTAAACAAGGCGTATTTGGTAAAAAATAAGCGTTAGACATTACCTCAAAAAATTCTTTTTCCTGTTTATTATCTTTAGATAACCCCGCCGCCACTCTTTTACACATAGACTCCCAGTCTTCACCAGATTTGAAATACCTTTTCTCTAACAAGATTTTGGCTTGTTCACTAGGCTGATGCATAGTCAATCCCCTATATCAATTTCAGTAATACCGTTCACCAAGGAAAATTTCCACTGCCTATCAAAAAGTCTTGTATCTAATTTACGATGTGAAATAACGAACAAAGATTTTGCTCCGCTACCACCGAACACAGACACCACCGATTCAAAAACTCGTTCAACTGAATTGGTATCAAGAGGACCAAAGACTTCATCCAACCACACTGCCGAAATCCCTTTATCTGACAAAGCATTAATGGTTTTCCAAGCTCCAAATAATATGGCTAAACCAGCTTGCGTTTCTTGTCCATCCGATGCCAGTTCAATAGGTATAGATTTAAATACATCATGTAAAATAATACCAAGTTTATCCAAAGTACCGGCTTTGGTTTTTCTTTTAGATACGATTTCTACAGACCGCTCATCATTAGATATTACTTTTAAAATATTATTAGTATTATCATTCAACAAATCGATTATATAGTCAATACGTAAAGATTGAACTTTTCTAAACACGGTACCGGCAGTAGAAAAATAAGTCATTTTACTCGTTATTTTAGCACGCTCGCGCTCAAGCTTCAATATTTCATTCTCAGCATCTTTAATTAACTGATTAAATGTATCGTACAACTTTGCGTTCTTTTTAGCAGCTTCAGCTTCTAACAATTGCTCATTCAATTCATCAATTCGAGCAAGCCCTAAAGCTAATTGCTTTTCGTATTTATCGAGATCCTTAGTATTTATTTTAACCGATTTAGGCTTTACTTTCAAATCTTCCAACAGCTTTCGTTTAACGGATATAGTAGATTCAATTTGTTTCATCTCCATCAATTGCCCAAAACGTTCGCTTAATTTATGTTCCTTCTTCTTAATAGACGAAAATTTCTTTTCTAACTCGGACAATTTATCCGCAAGCTGTTTAAGATTTTTGGCTTTAAATTTTTTCGGAACGTCTACGGGACAAGGCTCTTCATTAATGGGGCATCTATTACCAAGCTTTTTTAATTTTTCCATCGAACTTCGGCAAGTAGATATCTCATACTTCAAAGATGATTTAGTTTGTCTAGCTCCTTCTAAAATCTTTTGTAATTCATGCTCATCAGTATCCTCATCAAAGCGTTCTAGAGATTCTTCCAGTTCGTCAATTTCTTCGGAAATTGCTTTTATTTTTGCTTCATTCTTAGAAAAAGCCTGCCGTACCGCCAAATCTTGCTTTATCTTAGAGATTTTATTCTGAATTGCAGATGCTCTCTTTTTATTGTTCGAAATCTTCTCTCTTATCTCATCAGTATCGACATCGACTATTATGTCTTGCAAAGACAGTTTTTGTTCTTTCAATGACTCTAATTGTCGTTGAGCCTCTTCCAGTTTACCTTCCAGATTTTTTCTTTCAGCTTCTAATAATTTTACGTCTTGTCTACAAGAGTCATAATATTTACTATAACGGTCTAAATTAAACATATTAATTAATACGCTGCTTCGATCTGCGCTAGTCCCATGTATCAACTTTAAAGATTGTCTACGACCGAAAATGGCTGTACTTCGAAAGTCTTCAGCAGAAATACCTATAGTATCAAGTATTATCTTTCTGGTTTCTTGATCACTTTTCCCTCTTTTGCTTTTTCCATCGACCTTAAAATAAAGCCCATTGTTTTTTCTACCTCTGATTTCCCTTATGTTACAAGGTACATCATCAAGCAAGAAATCAAGACTAATATCATAGCCACCTTTCAATACTTTGTTTACTAAGTCATTAAGAGTAACAAACTCGGTCTTCTTTTGCAGAAGCTTACCAAATAACAAATAAAATATAGCTTCCGGAATAGTCGATTTACCAGAACCAATCTTCCCTGTAACATACGTTATCCCCGGAAGATCCAATGGAATATTGGCTTTATCGTATGAACGGTAGCCATCAAGATTCAATTTTACTAGTTTAATCATGATTATATCTGTCCGATAACAAATCTTTTACAATACCAGGCAAATCATCAACGCTAATTTGTCCCTTCCTCATACACTTAAAATTCTCTACAATGTTACATACACTAAATATCACAGACTTATATCTTCTGAGTTCTTTGCCAACCTTTATCAATCTATTCAAAGCATCGGTCTTACTAATAGGATGATAGTTAATTCCAGATTCGATTATCTGAAACCACTCCCTATCTTGTTCTGAAACAGAAACAGACATCATAAGACCCTATTTCGTCCTTTTAATAGTATGCTCTTGCTTAGGACCAGTAGAAAGATAATTAAAATAGATGCCCAAACGACTCTCAATACCGACCACGATGTTTTTAGCTTTCATAGTCAAATCTTCCCACGACGATTTTCCGAAATCAGAAATATGGGCGTAATCAACAAAAGTAAGACAAAGCTTAGTAGGGCGATTGATCGCGTAGGATTTCATAAAAATCTTATCATCCCAACGAAAGATGCGACGAACCCTCTTCGTCGCACTGGTCTTTTCCTGGATCAAATCAGGAGATTCCATTTCCTCGGAAAGCTGTTCCCAAGTAATTTCTTGACCTAATGGACCAGAATTTCCGGCAACACGTATCGGGAACAACCTCGCCACTCCATAAATATCTCTAATCGACATCGGAGAAATACCCGCTTCCGCGCACCAAGCGGCAGCATTGGTTTCTCTCGAAGTGGTTTTATTTTGATAACCATGATGCAAAGAAAGTACCGCGCCCTGAGTACCCTCTAACAGAATAGGTTTTCCGTAATCAATCAGTTCATTAATAAACTCTGGTGTGTTGGAGATGAATTGCTTCGTGAATTCATTGTCAGAAGCAAACTCAATCGGCTTTACCTCTGTCTCCGCAATCCAATCAGAGATTGATCCCTCAGACATCAAGATGCGAAAACACTCCGATTCATCACAATTATGTTCTTCCATCATTCTTTTTACGTACTTTTTGAAATCGAACGGAGCACCCGCCAAAGCGGCCATCTTAGTACCACGAGCAATTTTCCTGATAAGATTAGCACCAGTCCCATGAGTAGTAGAACCTAGCTTTATCCAGGCACTATCATTAGAAATCTTTTCACAGCCAATACAAGTATTACCAAGTTCCTTATGCCTCTCACACTTAGTAGGTGTAAAATATAAAGAACCACAATCAGGCATCTTACCCCCGTTCTCGGCAACCTTATCAATGTAATCAATGATGGTAGCATTAGCATCAATTACCAACCGAGGCTTTCCATCAATCAACCAACAATCACGATCTTTCAGAAACTGAATCTCCTTCTGAAGATGATCAAGATCGATTTGTGCTCCCGCACCCAAAATAATATAAGCATCAGGAAAGTGCACTGATCCAGCCGGAAGTTGATGAAAAACAATCTTCTCGTCGCCAAGATAAATAGTATGCGCCGCGTTTACGGACCCGGTACGAATCAACGCTTTATAGGGTCCGGGGAGAACAGAAATAAGCTTACCTTTAGCTTCACTACCGGCCTGAAGACCAACCACTACATCAACGCATTCGGCTGTTTTTTTCATTGTGTTCCTTTCACCCTTTCTAAAGCTTATCGTTCATAAATATACACTCTTTTAGGCCACTCATACCACTTTATCAAATTTTCCATTTCTGCTTGTTCTTGTTCGGTTTTACCGTTCTTCTTCGATCTAGTCCATATAGCCCGCTTATGTAGTAGCCTGCCATCTTTAGTCAAATAACGATAATTTGTATTGGTCAAACCTAAATACTTAAAATTAGCTGCCTTGTACATCGTCCCATCATGCCCGAGCTTACCAGGCATCCTTGTGATATCGGCATATGTTATTATAGGTCTTTCCTTGATCCGCTTCAAACATCTAGATAAAAACCACGAATTCAGGTTGGTCCCATGCTCCGATGAACAGTATCGAGAAAGTTCAAGAACCTTATCACCATATTTCTTACGCTGTTCATTTCTAGATGGGTGTGAGAAAACAGCTACAGCCACGATTTGATCATCTTTTTTAGCCGTAAATAAGTACTTATACGATGGTATATTACCTAAATAATGGTGCTTGGCAACGAATTCACGTGCATAATAACTATCAGAATCTATTAAATATGATGAAGAATCCCAATTAGGCGGTTTATCACCTCTCTCGCACAATCCGGCAACTATCTTTTCAGCAAGACCATCTTCAAAATCTGATTCTAATATGTAAACGATTCGGTAATCCGGAAAATTCTTAGTTAAATATTTCCATTTACGTATATCCTTTTTTATTATTTTGGCGCTGCGTTCATTTTTCTCAGTATACTCATGCCAATATAAGCCTTGTAATTCAAGAAAAATCTTTTGATCGGGTAAATGCTCATCAATCTCATAAATTACTTTGTCTTCATATCTAATTAAAAAATTAGTCTGATGCCTAATCTTGTACTTCTCCAAAAGAGGAACTAACATATGCAAATGCAGTGACGATACGGAATCATACTCAAAAGAAGATCGTATCCTTATATTATGTTTACGCAAATAATCGCCAACGGTCGTACTATCAACACCTAATTCAGCAGCAATAACATCCATCGATTTTCTTTTGTTTACATACATATCATTCAAAAAATTAACGTCATTAAGAATTTTATAAGCATCTGCCTTTTCGGGATAATTACATTCGCCCACGCTTCTTCTGGCAATGCCCAATTTTATTAAACTTCTCCTTACTGTACTTCCGCATACCTTAAGATCCCTTGCTATCTCATAAATGCTCTTTTTATTGTACTCCCCGTACATATATGCATAGTTATTCAATAATACGATCGCATTTTCATCACAGATATAATCGCCTCTTTTTCTACGCTTTATTTTAAATTTTTTCAATTTGTATTTCACGGCAGCGCTGCTAACACCCAAATCCTTAGCAATTTGATTAGTTGTTCTTTTCTTTAAAATATACTCATTGTATAAGTATTCTCGATTATTTAGTTTTCGTATATTTTCATCATCATGTGCGTATTCACTGGCAGATTTTGTCTTAATTCCGAGCTTTTTAAGCCACCTACTAACCGTAGCCACAGCCACGTTTAGCTCAGCGGCTATCTGATAGATCGTTTTATTTTTAATGACATATTCTTTGTACATAAAATTATAATCTCTTAAATTTTTCATTAAGGTACTTCTAATTACTTACCCAACTTCTTTAAGTTTTTTGAAGCAAAGTTTAGTAAGTCTATCTTTATTCAAATCAAAATCGTTCTCATTTATAACGAATTTGATTTCATCTTTTATACTGGTCAGCTTTACCGAACTTTTTTTCTTGCTCATCATCAGTACCGGAGAATTATGTAGCTTAATCTCAATCAAATCAGAAAAAGCGTCCCTTATTTTTTTCTTATTTAACGATGCCCATACGGATACCGGTAAGTTGAATTTCAACTTCAACAATACATTATCAGCGATGGATGATCTAACTACGTCTATTATATTCTGTTCAGGATCTCCAACAAAATCCTGCTCATCTAACTCAATATTTAAGGTTATTTTTTTCGGAACATCTAAATGAACCAACTTCGAGGAATTTCCATCAACCACTATAAATCCATCCTCACAAGCATAAGTCTTTTGAATCAATGCTCCTGGATACCAACAATTCTTAGTTATCCTTATAGGCTTATGTATATCACCTAAAGCAAAATAATCAGCATTAGATTTCTTCAATAGGCGCTTAACTAATTTACGAGTACGGTCCGATACACCGGCGGCAGTAGTTCCTGGAAGCATACCATGCCAACATAAAATATTAGGATTTTTATTTATCACTACTATCGGAGCTTCTTCCCCACTTATAATACGGTCACTTAATGTAATAATATTGAATTTATCTGATGAAAAACACCCCTCTTTACACACTTTCAAATTTGGGATCACTTTTTCCAACAATTCCAGATAAACTAACGAGTGATATCTTTTATCCTTATCAGTGTAATCATGATTTCCAATAACAAAATACCAACGCAAATCAGATTTCAATAAATGCCTAAGTAAATAATCCTTAATTTTCTGATCAGGGTGCGGTTTATCAAAGATATCTCCGACTACCAAAACATCGGAGATACCCTGGCGCAATGCAAAAGATTCCAAAGAATCCAATATAGAATACTCTTCGTAAAAACAATCTAAATGAGCGCCGAGATGAATATCTGCTGTATGTATAAATTTCATCAGTCTAGATCAAAGAGATCGTCTTCATCATCGTCATCATCGTCACCATCTTCGATATCATCTTCCTCTTCCTCTTCTTCAGGCTCTTCTACTTTCTTAGCCTTCTTAGCTTTCTTCGACTTCTTCGGGCGCTCTTCTTCCTCTTCTTCCTCTTCATCGTCTTCTTCATCAACCTCTACTTTCTTGGCCTTTTTGCCCGCTTTCTTAGCCTTTTTGCTCGTCTTTTTCGACTTCTTCTTCGACTTCTTCGGACGCTCTTCTTCATCGTCATCGTCTACTTCAACCTTCTTAGACTTTTTCCTAAGAGGAGCAATCTTCACCACGTTTGAATAGGTCCTATCACCCTTTTCGGTATTTTCAACCACCACCTTTACACGTGTCCCTTCAACATCTTCCATGTCGATGCTTTCGCCGTCATCCACGTCAAAGCCACAGGCCTTAAGCCACTTATCCAATTTCGAATCATCTTGCAACAACATGGGAGTATTTCCCCTAATAGTCACCTCATCGTCCTTTTCTTCGCCATCTTCACCAATAGGATCATCAATACGAAACTCCCATGTCAAATAAGAACCACGTTTTCCATCTTTCTCTTCCACTGCCACTATGGTTGCCTCATAAATGCCCTCAGCAATCACATAGGGGTTGGCACTATTGTTCTTAGTTACCACTGCCATTTCCGTTCTCCTTTCGTTATGGGTTTAGATCTCCACTGACAGACAACTCTAACTTCAAAGTCTTCAATTGCCGGTTGAGATTCATCAACACAGATGCTAAATCTTTCTTTTTTATAGATATGATTTTAGAAAGTTCTTCAATTTCGGACAAGTTAGACTTGAAACGGGTTAAGGAACGCTCTGCGTTATGAATCTTTTTGTGATAGGAAGAGAGTTTCTTACGGACTGCGGCCTGCTGAAGTCTCGCATTCTTTAACTTATCAACATTGATTACCAATAACTCCTTACTGGTCAAATCATCAAGTCTCCATCTTAGGTCAGTTATAACCATATTCATCAAATCACAAAGTTGTCTCCAAATCTGCGCTGCTGCAATAGTTTTCATCTCTAAATTGCTTACTCTGGTAGTGTATGACTGAGCAATAGCAAACAATTTCTTTATCTTCGGAAAATTTATATCTGCATCACTCATCGGCAGTTCAATATCATATTCAGCAATCTCGGCCATTATTGCATCATAATCAGGTTTACTCTTTTTGGCTACATCATACACATATTTAATAATCTCAAACTTGTCAGCATCAGACATCTTCTCCAAATCGTCTAAAGATATTCTAGCGCTGGGAGTAACGATTTGCTTATTTTTCTTGGTTAACTTCATGCTTTAGAAAGCTTCTTTTCACGTTTTAATTGTTTCCGTATCGATTTCCAAATGCTAGCGTCTAACTCCGATTCCTTTATAGCCTCTTTTATATCCTCCATTGTACTCTTACGAACTAGTTTGAACAATTCTTTAGGATCAATATCAGACTCCTCCATCTCTGTAAAATACGAAGCGGATACGATATCGCCATTTGGATATTTTTTGGACATCGATATCTTGTAATGTTTTTTTATACCCATACCTCAAGCTCTCCGCTTTCAATAGCTAACTTAATATCACCAAGCAAATTGCTAAACAACCCCTCATCATCTCTTAATGTGGTACATGCTTTGCTTTTACCATTTCCCAGCACCTGTTTGTCATAATAGTATGTCGATCCTTTACGTTTTACTATATCCGCTTCCATTCCTATATCTATAAGTTCACCTTCAATGTTAAAACCTCTTCCAAATATCAACTCCGTTTCTATCTTCTTCCAAGGCGGAGCTAGCTTATTTTTAACTACCTTGATAACCACTTTATTACCAACTATCTCAGCATCATCACCACTACCTCTTTTCAATTTGGATTTGGTCCTTATCTCAAGCCGCACCGATGCATAAAATTTCAAAGCCATTCCTCCAGTAGTAGTTTCTGAAGGACCAAACATCACGCCTATTTTTTGCCTAATCTGATTGATAAAAATGATGCAAGTATTGCTCTTTGCCGCAACACCCGCCAATTTTCGCAAAGCTTGGCTCATTAATCTAGCCTGCAGTCCTATATGCGTTTCGCCAATTTCTCCATCAGCCTCAGCTTGTGGTACCAATGCTGATACAGAATCAATCACAATGGCATCAAATTCACTAGACCGCGAAAGCATCTCCACGATGCCCAATGCTTCTTCTGCACTGTCTGGTTGGCTTATTACCAATTCATCCATATTTATACCAACACTCTTACATAGATTCGGATCTAAAGAATGTTCGACATCTATAAAGGCAACAGTGCCACCATGCTTTTGAGCATTAGCCAATATCTGCAAGCACAGAGTGGTTTTCCCACTAGATTCGACTCCATACACTTCGACTATGCGCCCACGAGGCACACCACCAATCATCAATGCTTGATTGAGTTTAAAAGATCCAGTTTCAATTACTTCTACCTGCTGAATACTCTGATCACCATAATATCGAATCGATTCCTTGCCAAACTTATTATGTACTGCCCTAAGAATTTCCGAAATACCATCTTTACCAGATCTCTTCTTTATAACCTTCTTTTCTTTAGCTTTCTTCTTAGAGATTTTCGGCATCAATCTCCTCCATATTTGCAAGAGTTTTACCCACCTCATAATCAAATTGCATTGGGCACCTAAAATCAGGAAAACTAGTTTTCACTACCTCGTTCATGATTCTAATCAAATCCTTGTACTGACTCTTTTTTACTTGGAACACTCCAGCGTCATGAATCGTCAAACAAGGAAAACAGTCTATCTTATGCTTACGAGCTAAACTGATGGTTCGCTTCATATAATGATCATTCATAGCACACGCTAACATCTGGATTCTGCAATTCAGAGCTTGACGCTCTGCCTCACCTCGAAGCGCTTGGTTATCACTATTAATGTTTGGCAAACGGCGAATTCTGCCCAACCAACTACGTAATTGACCATCACGCTTTGCAATCCTAATCTGTTCTTTTAGCCATTTAACAGCCTTTGGATATTTAGCATATATAGTCTTGTTAATAGCCTTAGCCTTGGTTAAAGGGATGTTGAACTCTTCTGCAATATGTTGTGGGCTTACTCCAAACATCATACCAAAAGTACCTCGCTTGGCTGGAGTACGTTCTTTACTAGTAACCTTTTCCGGAGGAATTCCAAACACCTCACTAGCTGTTAGACGATGAATATCAAGACCTGCTTTAATATCATCAATAAGACGTTTATCCTTCGAATAATGCGCCCAACATCGAAATTCGGCTTGGGCTAGGTCCGCCTTCAAAAATATATAACCTTTATCAGCTATAAAACACTCTTTATAATCGTTAGCGTCTCTTGGTATATTCTGCAAGTTGGGCGACTGGGAATTATGATTAACAAAGCCATTGGCTACATATGAATGATCGTCAGCTACTGATATATCCCAAACATCCATTCTATTAATTTTTTCAATTTTAACCACACAGTGAACCACAAGACCGTTAATTCCACTATACGTATATACTTTATTACCGATATTAATACCACTTAGTTTCAACCAACCATCAGGAGTAAAAAATATATGCTCTGTAGTACACTTTATGTGTTGATCACCCGCTTGTACTCTATACATCACATCAATGCCTTTGTTAATCTTAGCTATAACTGGCTTATATCTACTCATATGAGTCAATACCAAATCACCGATTTCAATCTCGTCAATTCTCTTAGGACCGTTAATAGTTTCTACAAATGTATCAGCGGAAACACAAGCCAAACGACCTGTTACCGTCGAGTGTTGTAAAAAACTAGTATGTATACGTCCATCGATTTTCGATTTTTCGTACACCACGGTTAGAAAATTAGACAGATAAGCTGCCGCCTGTCTGTGGCTGATAATCGCTTTAGCAAGATCAATGCCCTTGTTTGCATAAATTTCTAAAGCTTGCTTATCTAAACTGGGAGCCCCAGTTTTAGTTTTCTTAACTGGTTTCAGCTTTAAATAGGATTTATCAAAAAACAGTTTTTTCATTTGAGGGGTGGATCTTGGATTAAAACTGCATGACTTTAAGTTTTTATTAACATATTCCTCGATATCATTATACCTATTCTGTAATATTTTAGAGTTTTTATACTTCTTTTCAAGTTTAGCACGTTCATCCTTCTGTGTATGCCTTTCTAATTTTTTAACATATTTATTATTGGTGATTTCTAAAGATAATTTATCTATTTTTCTTCGATACGCTTTGATCAACGCTTTAAGACGTTTACGATCAATTTTAATACCTCGTAATTCCATCTCAATTAATACCAACATTGTAGACATCGAAAACGTGTTAAAATAATCAAGCAAATCCTGCTTAGCTAGACGCTTCTTGAAGATCTTATATAAACGATAAGTAGCAATAGCATCCTTAGCTGCATATTCCCCTAAAATCTCCATAGGGATGTCCAAATAATTAATATCACCATCACTCTTATCCATCGCAGCTTTATACTCATCAAGAGTTTTCCAATAATCACCCATATCCAAATACGTCAGCACGCAATAATCAAGATTGTGTTGGGCGCTCTCATCTAATAAAGAGTGCGCTACAATCGTATCAAAGAAAGGACCTTTCACTTTCACTTTATTAGC
>Ga0136651_10000842_pt1 | contig 17008 bp, 6 predicted proteins | sample Mar14236cmmetaG_FD_94867 | JGI IMG/M metagenome (GOLD analysis project Ga0136651, IMG submission 94867) | Marine hydrothermal vent microbial communities from Guaymas Basin, Gulf of California to study Microbial Dark Matter (Phase II) - Marker... ... | reverse complement strand
TCATTCATGCTTGTGAAAATAACATTTAACACCGAAAACACCTTATGGACACCGAAGCAAAATAATCAGTTAGAAATTCACTATCCAAAAACTTGACGAAAAATCAACTAAAAAAATCTTCTCCCGCAAGCGGGTGATTAGCTCAGTTGGTTAGAGTGCTACGTTGACATCGTAGAGGTCACTAGTTCAAATCTAGTATCACCCACCATTTTTTTGCCGCTGATCTTCGCGGATAAGACACGGATTTTTTTTCTGAATTTGAAATAATGTAGTCTTTTCGGTGTTTTCAGTGTTTTTCGGTGATTAATTGAATTTATTCCACTACAATCTCATCAGTAAAGATCCAACTTTTATCTCCGGCTCCGTTATGCCAATCAGGGCATTTTTTGATATTCTTACCTAAAATACGAATAAACCTGGTTTTCTTATTTTTCAGTTCAACAACAAATTCCTGGATGAAAGCATCACGATAATTTTCCGGGATTTCATTCTTTTTAGCTGAAACTACTTCATAATTTTTATCATCTTTGGAAATTGCGATTTCAATTGATTCCGGCAAAAAGATCCAGGATGATGTTTTTTCCAGAAATCGAGTTTTGATGAAATTAACTTCTGTCATTTCTCCCAAGTCGATTATCACCGAAAGATCATCCTCTTTAAATCCCTGCCAGTTTCCATCCCGATGATACAAACTTCCGTATAATCCGTTCACCAGACCATAATTTCCACCAGCATTGTATTTTTTATATTTGGTCTGATATTTGACTTTCTTACCAACGGCTTTGTGAATATTGAAATGTTTTTCTGCTAATCCTGATTTTTCTCCATTTTGGAAAACAGATGCTTTTAAAATACTGGTTTTGTTTATTGGTACAGGTTTGGAATAAAGAGTGGAATTCTCGTCAGGATCTGTTCCATCAAGCGTAAATCTGATCTCACTATTTTTATGTTCGGTTAGAATTTCTGCCGAAATTTTTCCATTTTTCATTTTTTGTGAAATCCGGAGATCGCTGACAATCTGCATCAAATCGAACCAGGCGGTTCCTTTCCCCAAAAGTTCGATGCGAGTGGTTGAGGTTTTATTTTCATTCAATGCCTTCAGTGTAAAAGAAAATTCTTTCCAGTAATCGGTTAATTCAAATATTTTTTCTTCTCCGCAGATCCTGATACTGAAACACAATTTTTTGTTTTTTTCTCTGATCTTAAAGAACTTTCTAAAAAGTTTAACCAGGAAAAATCTCTTTTTATCAGGAATAAATTCGGATTTTTTTGCCTTTGCCCAGATCGAAAAAGTGTAGGATTTTCCAACTTTATAATGATTTTGGTAAAACCGTAAATAAACTCCTTCGTTTTCGGTTGGCGTTGTTAATCTTAAGGAGTGATCTCCATGAAAGTAAATTCTCGAATCGATGAAAAAGGTTGCTCCCCGATCTTTTCTGCATTTTGCGTAACAACCGGCAGGAACTCCAACAGTTGCATTATCCTCGAAGCTTGGATTTATCGTCATATTCAAAGGGCTGATCTTATTTAAGGACGAAGCATCCGGTTCAATCTGGATTTGATAACATCTTGTTCCGTAAGCATCGATAAACTCGCTGATCTTTCCTTTTTTCATTTCAATTGATCTATTCTCAAAAAGCAATTTTGCATCTCCTGTAAATTCCATATCTTTGAGAGAAAATTCCATTTCTGCCGGTTCATTTTTTGTGTTGAGAGCAAGAATAACTATTTTGCTGCCTTTTTGCCAGGCATTTACTCTCAATGATGAATCCGAACATTCTATTTCCGGATTCGGTTCATTCGATAAGAGATAAGGAGTTAATTCAGCGATTTCCAAAGCCATTGTTCCGCATTCTGCCCAGGCAGATGTTGACTTTGGAAATGAATTCATTCCGTGCCTGACGAAATACTGGATACCAACCGCTTTATTGATGATCGCATGATAAGTTATCATTCGCAGTTCATTTTTGGTGGGTTCGCGTTTCCACCATTCTCCACCACCAAAGGCTTGCGGAACGATCCAGGAAGATTTTTCCATAAAATATTCATTACTTAAAAAATAAGCAGTTCGTCCCACATCGAGAATATTTCCGCTCGGAATCGGATAGGGATCTGCCATCGCAATATCAAATGCTTCCGCAAATGTACGCGATTTTTTAGGAGTCATAAAAACAACTGCCACAGGATGATACGGATCCATCTCTTTTATCAGGTCATAAGCTTTCTTAAGTTTTTCCACAGGCATTCCCTGACCAACCGGTTCGTCGCTGATGTACCATGACAACAAAGCAGGATGATCCTTAAAAGTTTCGATCTCTTTTCGCAGGAGTTTTTCCAGTTCAGGTTCCGATTTTTTTTGACGATCCGAACCTGCTCCTCCTCCTCCGGCAACACTGCAGAGATTATAATTCACTTTCATGCCCAGTTCTGCACAACGATCCATATATTTTTTCCGCTCTTTGAGAGTTTTTTTCTCGATCTGCTGGTATGGAGATATCATATTGAAACCTTTAACAACTTCTTCTTCCGCTAAAGTCGGCTGTACTGGAGAATAACAGTAAAAACCAAAGGGAATGAATGGAAGTCCGTCAACGATCATTCCTCCGGTCGCTTTATCGATCTTTACTTCATTTGATCTGGGTGGTAATCTCAAAACTGAAATTTCAATTTCTTCGGTTTTATTACTTCTTTTTAATTTAGATAAAATCTTATTTTTTCCAATATTCAGATTCTGTAAAGAAAACGGAACATAATTGATCCTTCCAGGATCTAAGGGAAAATCCCTAACTAACAAACTATCATTAAAAATTAGATCGATGGTGCTTTCTTTTTCTTTTTCAGGTAGATAAACAAGAATATTTGCTATTCTTTCAGTTGTATAATAATCAAATTGAGCAGTGATCTTCATTTCTTTTTCTCCTGCAAAAAGAGTTGTCATATTCATAAAAAAAATTAAAATTAATATTTGTCTCACCTTTTCTCCTATCTAAAAAGAATTCGAAATTAGATTTTTTCCTGTTTCAAATCAGTCAAGTTTAGTTTTTGAAAAAAAAATTAAAGACACATTTTCAAGATTTAAGTTTTTTGCACATAATTCTAAAAAATTTGAAGGGATATCAGATGCGAGCAATGATTCTGGCAGCCGGAATGGGAATCCGATTGGGAAAGATCACTTCCGAAATTCCTAAACCTTTGGTTCGGATCGGAGAAAATACTTGCATCATCGATACAATTGTACAAAAACTGAAATGTGTTGGGATTGACCGGATTGCTGTTAACCTGTTTTATCATGGCAAAAAGATCGAAGAATATTTATCGGAAAATTATCCTGAAACCCACTGGCGATTTTTTTATGAGAAAGAATTGCTCAATACGGGCGGTGGAATTGCTAATGCCGGAGAATTCCTGCAGCAGGATGATCAGGTCATCATCATAAATTCCGACATTCTCATTTTCTTTGATCTCGAAGAATACATTGAAATTCATCGGAAATCCGGAGCAATAGCGAGTTTATTGCTTGTTTCCGATAATCCTGAAAAAAACGCTGTTTATTTTGATCCACAAAAAGGATTAAGCGGATTTGCTGATTCAAAAGGTAGAATTTTGTATGAACTCGAAAAATATATTTCATCAAAGAACGAGAAAGGAACATTTACCGGAATTCATATTTTTGATAAAAAGTTTTTTAATTATCTGCACGAAGGAAAATACAGTATAATCGATGTTTATACAAATTTGATCAAACAGAAGAATAAAATAAATGTCATTCCTATCGGTCTCGATTATTGGAGTGATATTGGAACTCCCCAAAGGTTGAAGAAAGCACGAAAAATATATTCGGTTTTGAATTCGCTGGAATTTTCAAAAAAAATAAAGAAGGCAGAAAAAGTATTTGTAGGAGCTTCCAATAAAATTATTTTAAGAATAATCTGGGAAAATGATCTGACGGAAATTTTAATGCTCTCCGATGATATTATGGAATTAAATGCCTGGAGCAGTTTTTCGTCTTTTTTCAGGAAAAGTGAATTTAAAGTTCCGTCTGTTCTGAAACAAAGTGAAAATTGGCTTTTGATAGAAGATTCCGGTAGAAAATCTCTCTGTGATCTGGTGCAGGAATCTGGTTTGGAGCATCCTCATATCAAAAATATCTACCAAAAATCTATCGAGATGCTTATCAATTTATCAAAAATAGATGTGAATAAATTTCCGGTCAATGCCTGCTATCCGGTAAGATATTTTGATCTTGATAATATCAAATTCGATATTAATTTGTATAATGATTTTTATTTGAAGAAACATCTTTCGGAAGCAGAAGTAAATTTAATCGCAAATGAAATATACAAAGAATTGGATAAATCACCAAAATCGATCATGCACCGTGATTTTCAATCGACTAATCTTCTTATCAATAATGGAAAAATAAGTGTGATCGACCTTCAATCGATGCGAATCGGATATTCCATTTATGATGCTGCTTCGCTTTTGCTGGATTCGAATATTCCCTTCAATACCGAATTTATAGAAGAGTTCAGAGAAATCTATTTCCAGAAAATGTCGTATTCTTCTAAACATGAAAAACTTTTCTGGATCGCAACTTTCCTGCGCGTTATTCACGATCTGGGAATTTTCGCAAATATCGGAAAATCAAAACAATATTTTAAGAATAAAATCAAATCAGCAGAATTAAGGCTGGATTTTATCAAGCAGAAATGTGCCGAATTTTTGCAGAGTAGCACATTTTTGCAAAATGTGGATCTGAAAAAGTAAAACAAGATGCCGATCCTGACCATTTTTATCAAAATCCTATCTCCTTATTTTGCAGGAAATTAAAATAGGATTTCAGAGGAGACTTGGAGGTAAAATTGAATTCTAAACCCAAAAAAGAGATCGACAATAAAACGAATCCGATCGATTTTCTCTGGACCCAAAAAATTCCTTTGCGAGATGGACTTTCCCTGAATGCCACGATCTATAAACCAAAACAGGAAAAGCCGGTTCCTGCGATTTTCACACTCACTCCCTACATTGCTGATTCATATCATTCAAATGCAGTTTATTTTACTCAAAACGGATATGCTTTTGCTGCGATAGATTGCCGCGGTAGAGGAAATTCGGAAGGAACTTTCGAGCCGAATGCGGATGAAGGAAAAGACGGATACGACATTGTCGAATGGCTGACTGAACAATCATGGTGTGATGGTTCGGTTGCGATGTGGGGAGGTTCTTATTCAGGTTTCAATCAGTGGATGACCATTAAGGAATTTCCTCCTCATCTGAAAACGATTATTCCGGTCGCTTCCTCGCACATGGCTGTTGATTTTCCAATTTACAGGAATATTTTCTTTCCGTATATAATACAATGGTTGACCTGGACGAGTGGTCGAACTCTCAACACGAATCTCTTTAAAGATCAGAAATTCTGGAGAGAGAAGTTCCGAGAACTTTATTTGAACCATCTTCCTTTTAAAGAACTGGATCGAATAGTCGGAAATACATCGTCTTATTTCCAAACCTGGCTCAAGCATCCCTGTCCTGATAAATACTGGTCAACGCGAGCATTAACCTCCGAACAATATAAGAAGCTGAATATTCCGATTTTAACGATCACCGGTCATTATGATGCGGATCAACCGGGAGCAATGCAGTATTACAAAATGCACAAAAAATATTCCTCTTTAGAAAATTTCAATCACTATTTGATCATCGGTCCCTGGGATCATGCCGGAACCAGAAATCCCGAAAAAAAATTTGGCGGATTGGAATTTGGAGAAAACAGCTTGCTGGATATGAAAAAACTCAACAAAGAATGGTATGACTGGATTTTAAAAAATGGAAAGAAACCAAAATTTCTTAAAGATAAAGTTTGTTATTATTTAATGGAAGCAGATGAATGGAAATTTGCGATAAATCTCGATTCTATTTCAAACCAGACAAAACGACTCTACCTGAATTCCAATGAAGAGAAAGCAAACAGTTTTGAACAGCCGGGAGTATTATCGGAAATCTTTCCGGAAAATTCACAACCGGACAAATATATTTATGATCCTCTCGATGTGCGACCTGCTGAACTGGAAACAGAAGATCGAGATAACTATCTGACTGATCAGAAATTTATTAAAGATCTTTTTGGTAATGGTTTGATCTATCAAACTCTACCATTTGAAGAGAATACTGAAATCACAGGATATGTAAAATTTTCAACCTGGATTTCTCTCAATGTTCCTGATACTGATTTTGAAGTAACTCTTTTTGAGATCTTGCCGGATGGATCGAGTATTTTCCTGACCCAGGATTTTATGCGTGCCCGATATCGCGAATCATTAAAGCAGGAAAAACTGATAATTCCGGGAGAGATAAATAGATATGAATTCGCAGGATTTACTTTTTTTTCCCGATTGATCAGGAAGAACAGTCGTCTGCGTCTTTTGATCAAATCTCCTAACTCAATTTATATCCAGAAAAACTACAATAGCGGAGGAGTGGTTGCGGAAGAATCCGGGAAGGATGCACGAACTGCTCTTATAACTCTTTATCATGATGCGGAATATCAGAGTTATTTAGACATTCCGGTTGTGGTCTAGCATCACGGAACTTTGTTCCGTTTGTTATATTGAATCTCCGAGTCAATATCTTCAATCCAATAAAAACAGAATGGAGCTACTTCGTTACAAAGATTCGGAAACTCGTGTTACCGCATTAAAATCATCTTTTTCGCTTTCTCATAATTACCGGATTTCAGTTTGTAGAAATAAATACCGGAATTTACTGATTTTCCTTTGTCGTCTTTTCCGTTCCAAGTTATGGAATAAAGCGACTGTGTCGCTTTTGCATTAACATGGTTAATGCACTCCAAATTTTCAAAAGTTCTTACCTTCTGTCCTTTTACATTATAAATCAAAATCTCGGTGTTTTCCGCGGTGTTCCCGGTGGTGAACTGAATCGTAGTTGTTGTGCTAAATGGATTTGGATAGTTTTTTCCCAGATAAAATTCCGTTTGATTGATTACATCATCAGAACTAATCATTGAACTTTGAGATGCAACAATTCCTTTAATACAGAAATTCACATCATAAGAATCCGGAAGTGGCATCCAGCTCGATGTATAAATATAAGCACCATTTCCTGCGATCATTGGACCTTCATCATGAAAAGCGGCGGAGACATTCCCGGAAAGAGAATAGATTCTGTAACCGATAAAATATTCCGCATTCACATCTACTGTAAAAAGATCATCAAAAACAACATCGAGCCATTCTCCTTCGGTGAAATCCATTATCTGCTGCTCATAAACTAAATTCTCGTTCTTCCAGATTTGAGCATATAATTCACCTTCTTCAGGATCGAAGGGAGCAATGAACTCGACTCGTGAGAAAATATCATCTTCATGACCAAGCAAATCTCCTCCCGAAATACGGATGGCACAACTCATAAATTGGAACAACTGCAATTGTCCGCTCGCTTCTCCGGCAAAATTGAAAGTAAAATCGTAGGAATATTCTTCCAAATGAAAATCGATATTCTGATTTTCTGCGGTGATCGTTATCTCTTGCTGATCGAAATAATTCCCGTTTAAACTTGCAGTGGCAGTATAATCTCCCGGTAATAATCCGGGAATAGAAAAATCTCCATTCTCATCCGCAACTCCCGAATTGACTAATTCATCATTCTGATAAATATTGATGTGCGAATTTTCAGTATTAACATCAGCAGAAACTGTTCCGTTAATTGTTGTGTAATCATCCATCTCGATGATCAGAATATAATTGTCTTCATCTAATAGAACATCTTCCTGATAATGGAAATATCCGCCTTCTTCTAATTCAATTGTCGCAGTAACAGTATAAATTCCCGGAAACAAAATTGGAATTTGGAAACCACCAGATTCATCTTCGAGATAAACTTCGTGATATCTTGGTCCATCAAAAGTGATAATAGTTTCTTCCAAAGGGGCACTTTCACAAACAACTGCTCCGGAAACGGTGAAAGGAACAGTTCCACCTTCGATATTGATTACCGCTTCACATAAATCAGTAAAACCACCGGGAATATTTTCCGGTAAAGAATACCAGCCATCAGAACTTCCTCCCCAACCCATATTCAGATGAAATGTATTATCATTTCCATTATAGCCATCACAGAGAAACGAATGACCGTAATATGGACCGGACATAGCAGCTATGTTAACCGGACGTGCTTGAATCATATCGTTTTGAAGAGTTGTATAAAAATTAGTATTAATTTCCTCTGTAAAAATAGCAGAATCATAATTAAACTTTTCCAAAAATGCCTGTGCTACAATATCTAAATAATCAATGGAAGAAGCAGATGAAGAATATCTCATTTCCAGCGGAATGCCGGATGCAAAATTCAGAGCTGCGATCATATCTTCAGTTGGCAAATCATAATTCTCATAAACTATCTTCAGTTCATCGAGGTATGGATTTAATTGGGGAAAAGATGGAAAGTCATAAAGTTGAAAGTCATCATCGATATAAATGTATGGATAAGTATTGGTCGAAACATAATCATCACTATCATCAAAACTAACATCACCGATATACTTATGATAATGTAAGATTTGTGCTAATGCTGTTGCTCCGCACCCGACAATACTTCTCTGCATATTTTCAGGATCGAGCGGGCAGAAATTATAATATGGTTCTCCTTGGTGCCATTGTGTATCGATCCAACCTTCTGTGGGACTATAACCTTCAGGAGGATAGATATTATTCCTGTTCTGTGTTTGTTCATAAGTTCTATTCAGGTATTGCTCCCACAAGATTCGATTTGATTGTTTCAGGTTTTCATCAGTAAGAGGAATTGCTTCCAATCTTAATTTCATATCCTGTTTCAAATATTGATATCCTGTATTTTGCGGAATATCCAAATCGCTGAAATTGTTGAGAAAGGAATATCCAATCACCGGGTAAATATCTGTATTGGAAGATACAGCGATGAATCCTTTTGGATTTAACTGGAAAATGTAAGATAGAGTTTTTCCGTTTTCATCTTTCATTTCAAAAAAGTCAGCAATTCCCAAATCGGTTTTTTTATGAATAATCAGATGATGTTCTGCAACTTGTTGTGCCTGTTCATATCCAACAATTACTGCTGAAAGAATATGTACAAAAAATAATAAAATCAGAAAAATTATTATCCTTTTCATGGTATCTCCTTGATTAAATAAACCTTCAAGGTTAATCGAACTTAAGTTCGCAAAACCTTGAAGGTTTTTAAGTTGATTATCTCATTATTAACATTCTCTTTGTTTTCTCTCGTTCACCTGATTTCAATTTGTAGAAATACACTCCGGACTGAACTGGTTTGTTGTTATCGTCTTTTCCATTCCAGGTTATAGAGTAAAGCGACTGTGTCGATTTTGCATTTACATGGTTAATGCATTCCAAATTTTCAAAAGTTTTCACCTTCTGACCTTTTACATTATAGATTCCAATCTCGAGATTCTCCGTATGCTCTGTGGTTGAAAAAGAAATTGTGGTTGAAGAATGGAAAGGATTCGGATAATTTGACAATTGAATTTTTTCTTTAGAATATTGAATATTTTCATCATCGACTCCAATAGAATCTGGTTCAAATTCATACGCTCCCATATCGATGAAAACAAAACCATCTCCTCTGCCATCCACAATTCTATCATTGCCGATGATATCATAAAGTGGTAGATTTAATCCAGTTGCATCTCCCGCATCGATGCAGGGAGAATATTCCAGCAACGACAATGGATGATCGCCTGTTCCAACAAATAGCGGATCTTCAGAGATATTGAAAAATTCATCGCAAGGTGTTCCATATTGATTAACATAAGAATAATCACCCAATCCTGGTTGAACATTTCCTCCAAAGTCATTTCCTCCATTATAGAAATCACAATATTGGATATCCACATTTCCGGGTTGATCAAAGTAAATTCCGGCTCCTTCAACTGCTTCATTTCCTTCCATTATTGTATTGATCATAGTAATGTTCGAATTATTGATCTTTAATCCACCTCCAATTTCGTTAGTTGTATTTCCTGATATTATGCAATTAATAAAAACAGGACAACTATTTAAACACATATATATACCACCGGCAGAGTCATCCGCATGATTATCCATAATGATATTATTTATGAAGGTTGGTGAACTGCTGTTCAACGTTATTCCCCCAGCTCCATTAGATAAAGTGCCTAAATCAGTATTGGCTCTTATAATATTACCTTCTACATATGCATCGCTATCGAAAGCAAAAGCAAGACCTCCGATCTCTATAATTCCAAAATTATTAGTAATCACATTATTAATGATTCTTGGATTTGAATCATTCATACAATGCAAACCTCCAATATGATCTGCACTATTATTAGTAATAATATTACTGATGATTGAAGGAGATGAACTATCGACAAAAATCCCACCTCCCACAGTTCCAATACCGGGGACATCATTTCCCAAACCTTCTGTAAGAGTAAAACCGGTTAGCACTGATGTCGTGTCTTCATAAGACATAAACGTAACAACAGAGCCATAATCCGTATTGATTGGTTGGCTACCGTTAATGATCGTGTTTTCGATATGAGATTCATCACCATCGATGAGAAAATTACTCGCTACTGTAATCAGCTTACCAGTAAAATTGATATTTTCAAAATAAGTTCCCTCTGCTACTAATACTGTATTGCCATTAACAGCAGCATCGATTCCGGCTTGGATGGTTTGACATTCTTCCGGTACATCGATATACATACCATATCCAGGAAATTCATAAGCTCCCATATCGATGAAGGCAAATCCGTCTCCTCTGCCATCCGTTATTCGATCATTACCAATTATATCGAATGGCGGCAGATTCAATCCAGTTGTATCTTGAATGCCGGAATCGATGCAGGGAGAAAGAAACGATAATGAAAACGGATCTTCAATGTTTCCGGTAAATAGAGGATCTTCAAAGATATTAACAAAAACATCACAGGGTGTTCCATACTGGTTATATCCTGTAATGACACCCAGTCCGGGTGGAACATTACCAGTAAAATCATTTTGATTATCATGGAAATCACAATATTGAATGTTAACATTATGCTGACCGTCAAAATTGATACCTTCACCCTCATTTCCTGTGATTATTGTATTTGTTAGATCAAGAGTGGAGTTATCGAACAAATATATTCCATCTCCTGCTGTAGCAGAATTTCCACTTATCACACAATTAGTTATCTCTGCTTCTGAATCCTGAACCAGGATGCCACCGACAGATCCACCAGCACTATTCCCATAGATAAGACAATTTTGAATTGTAGTTGTACCACCACTAGCAATTGCTAAACCACTAATATCTGTTCCTGCTGTATTGTAACTTATGATATTGTTGATTAATACCGGACTCGAATCCCAAGCACTGATTCCTGCACCCTGTTGATTTGCAGAATTTCCGCTGATAATATTATTTATTAATGTAGGAGAAGAATAAACAATATTAACACCTCCACTATTAATGAAAGAAGTATTATTAGAAATGATGTTCCCTTCCAAGTAGGCATTACAATTTTCATAAATATTAATTCCACCACCATAATCAGCAGTATTATTAGTGGTAATATTAGAGATTATTTTGGGAGATGAATTGTCGCAAATAATTCCACCACCTACTCTTGTATTGGATGATGTTCGATAAAAACCTGTGCCTTCTGTAAGAGTAAAACCTGTTATCACTGATGTAGTATCTTCATAAGACATGAATGTGACAACAGAACCAAAATCAGGATTAATTGGTGTGCTGCCGTTAATGATCGTATTTTCGATATGAGATTCATCAGCATCGATCAGGAAATTACTCGCTACTGTAATCGCCTTTCCTAAAAAATTGATATTTTCATCATAAATTCCATCTGCTACCAATACAGTATCTGTATCGGCTGCAGCGTCGATCCCTTGCTGGATTGTTGGATAATCATCCGGAACATCGATGATCATCGAACAAAGCATCGTTGAGAATGCTAACAAAACTACGATTAAATAAATAGACTTCATGAGTCCTCCTTTTTTTTAGCACAAAGACACGAAGACATCAAGAAAAAAAAGATTAATTCCTTCCAGACTCTCTGTGTCTTTATGTTTTATTTTTTTCATAATTCACAACCTCTATCGGAATTATATTAGCAGATTGTATGCCAAATAGTCTTTCAACCGATGTTTGTGGGTTAACTGTATATTTTTAAAATGATTACGGGTTTGGTAGTGTTGGATAAAAATCCTTCAATTAATTTTGAATCTGAAAGAATCTTTCAATTATTGAAAGAAACTTTCAGATTTATGATTAAACTAATCCTGCTGTCCTTCTCTTTTTGAAGAAAATTTGAAAGTTATTCCAAAAAGAAGGAACATAAGAAAAACAATAAGAAATTTAAAAAGGAAAAATGGATTTTTTTCCTTTTAGTTCCCTCTCTTTTCAAGAGAGGGTTAGGGCGAGTTAAAACTTTAATAATTGACATTCTATGCTAACAATGAATATTCGGGACTGAACATTTTATCGGAAGGAATAAATTTTTCAAATAAGAGGAATAATATGAGTTGGAAACAACCAATAAAAAAAGAATTAATAGGCAAAGGCACATTCGGAGAAGTCTTTAAAGTCACAAATCAAGCAGGAGAGATCGGAGCCCTAAAAGTTATCAACCGGGAATTCCACAATTTTTGTTTTTTATTCAGGAGTGCCTTCGAAACAGCAAAGAAGATCGATGATATTAATTGCTGCAAAATGTATGAATGGATTTCCGATGATGAAGTAAGCTGGGTAATGGAATACATCGAGGGAAAAGCGATCTCATCTCTGAAATTCATAGATATTCAGTCTCTCGATAATATTCTTAAAATAATGATCCAGGTTTGTAACGGACTGATCGCTCTGCACAGCCGGAATATCATTCACCGCGATCTGAAGCCGGAAAATATTTTGATCAATTCAGATGGAGTTATAAAGATCACCGATTTCGATTTCATCAAAAGCGGATTTTCGGAAAAGCAAAAAGGACAATTTCTGGGCACTCCCGAATATTCATCTCCCGAACATTTCATCGCATCTTACAAACTCGATACGAGAAGCGATCTTTATGCTCTCGGAGTTATCCTTTATGAACTGCTTACCGGAATATTACCTTTTAGCGGAAAAACTGCCAAAGAAATTGGAGATCAACATCGTCTAAAACCACTGATCCTTCCCACAAAAATAAATCCTGAAATTCCCCAAAATGTTGAAAATATAATTATCGGATTATTGGAAAAAGATGCTAATGACCGTTATCAGAATGCTCATTCTATTGCTGGGGATTTGTTGAAAGAAATAAAAGACAAAAAGGGGATCAAGCTAAAATCAGATGTTTCCTATCTGCTCAAACCAAAGTTCGTGAATCGCACAACACCGCTGAAAGCTCTCAATAATTTATCTGATCAACTCAAAGATAAAAATGGAAATATCGTGCTGATTCACGGAGAATCGGGGATCGGCAAATCGAAACTTGTGCAGCAGTTTTATTATCATCTGCAATTGGCTGAAATCGAGTTTTATCAATCTATCTGCAAAACAGTGGAATCCTCTTTTAATCCGTTACATAAGATTTTTGAAGAGATTATTTCTAATAAATCCGAAACTGAAAAGCAGAAATATTTCGGAGAGTTTGGTTGGGATTTAGTAAAATATGGAATTTTATCTGAACAAGATTGGATGAAGAAGATCAAAAAACCAATCGAGTTGTCCGGTCAAAATGCAGAATTCAGACTTTTCGGTGCGATCACTGATTTCCTGAAAAAAGCAGCCAGCAAACCACTGGTGATTTGTATCGATGATCTGCATTGGGCTGATGAACAAATATTGAAATGGCTGCAATATGCAGAACGAAATTTGAAAGGATTTCCGGTTCTTTTCATCGGGCTTCATCGCAGTGAAATGTTGTTTGAAGATTCCGCCTTATTCAAGATCGAAAATCTCATCCAGATCAAAGTTAAAAACCTGAAAGAGATCGATGTTTCCGAAATGATAAAATCGATGTTGGGTAAAAAGAGAAAGAACAGAGAGATGAACAATTTCATCGAGAATATTGTTTCTCATACAAACGGCAATCCGCTCTTCATCCGAGAGATGCTGTATTTTCTGAATGAAAAAGGAAAGATATCGATCAGCGATAACAAATGGAATTTTCCTCCCAAAATAGAAATTGAAACCTTACCGGAAAATATCCAAAATGTGATCAGCGAAAGATTGGAAGAATTGAGTTTTGAATCTTTGAGAACTTTGCAGATCGCTGCTATCATTGGTAAGAAATTCAGCTTTGAGATGCTGCTTCATCTAACTAAAAAGAAAGAAAACGAATTATTGGAAGACCTGATCGATTGCCGGGAAGTTTCTTTGCTGGAAGAATCCGGGAATGATTTTGTTTTTATTCACGATAAGATCCGGGAAGTTCTGGAAAGCGAGATGATGGGAAAGAATTTTATATTTTGGAAAGAACTGCATCAAAGAGCAGGAGAATACCTCGAAGAAAAATATTCCTCGAATCCAGATGAAGTTCTGGATGAACTGGCTGATCATTTTTATAAAGCTGAACATTCCGAGAAATCGATTAAATATCTTGAACTGGTTGGAGATAGAGCACGAAAGAATTTTCAGAATGATAAATCTCTCGATTATTATGAAAAACTTCTGAAAGATCTTCATACACAATCCAAAAGAATAAACGAGAAAGATAAAAATTACGATCAGCTTCAAAAAAGAATTAATAAAGTACACAATAATAAAGGGATATCATATAGACAAATCGGACGAATAAAAGAAGCACAATCTGAATTTACATCTGCGTTCAAAATTGCTAAACGAATTCGTGATAAAGTGGGCATACAGCAAGCAAACCATGAAATCGGTTGGTGTTACTATTGGAAGGGAGACAACAATAACGCTTTGCAGTATTTTGAAAAAGGTATGAAGTTAGCGGAAGAATTAAATCAAAAAAAAGAGTCCGCTTACGCATTTGCATCAATCGGTAATATTTATGGAAAAAGAGGAGACTATGGAAATGATCTGGTATATCAGAAGAGAAGTTTGAAAATTTGCCAGGAAATAGATGATCCATGGGGAATCTCGGGTGCATATTCAAATATTGGGGTAGCTTACTTGCATTTAGGAGAGCATGAAAAATCGATCAGGTATTTAAAGAAATCGGTAAAGGTCGCCGAAGAATTTGATTTCAAATGGCAAGTTTCAACCAGTCTTGTAAATATGGGATATACTTTTTGTGATAAAGGTGACTTTGATAAATCTATCCAGCATTATAAGAAGTCTATTAAGATAGCGGAAGATATTGGAGCCAAACGTTTGATTTCAATACTGTTTACAAATATCGGTTATACTTACATTCTTAAAAGAGAATATGATAAAGCAATAGAATGTTACGATAAAGCAATTGTATTAAAAAAAGAATTAGATATGCATACTTCTTTGCTGGATGCATTGAATTCAAAAGCAGATATTTTATGTAAATTACAAAAATACCGTGAAGCGAAAAAAATAAACGAAGATGCACTGGAACTGGCAAAAAAAATCAAGAACAAAGATGGAGAATATGACTATAAAGTTCTTAATGCGAAGATCTCATTTCATCTATCAAAAAAAGAAAAACTTAAGATCGAGAAAGGCATTATTCCATTAGAAAAGTTGTTGAAACAGGAAAAAGATGAATCTCGAATTGCCGAACTCAGTTATGAAACATGGAAGATGAAGAAAGAACTTGCATCGGAGATTGTGGAGAATACAGAAAAAAATAGAAAAACAGCATTGAGACTTTACCGTAAATTTTATAAGAAAAAACCGGGAATTTATTATAAACTAAAGATTGAAGAATTGGAGAAAATATGAGCTGGAAAACATTAACCAAAAAAGAATTAATCGGCAAAGGTTCATTCGGAGAAGTCTATAAAGTAACTAATCAAGCAGGAAAGATCGGAGCCTTAAAAGTTATCAGTCCGGAATTCCACGATCTGCGTTTTTTATTCAGAAGTGCCTTTGAAACTGCCAGAAAGATCGATGATATTAATTGCTGCAAAATGTATGAATGGATTTCCGACAGAGAAGTAAGTTGGACGATGGAATATATCGAGGGAAAAGCGATCTCATCTTTGAAATTCAATGATGATACTTCACTCGATCAAATCCTTAAAATTATCATCCAGGTTTGTAACGGATTGATAGCTCTGCACAGCAGGAACATCATTCACCGCGATTTGAAACCGGAAAATATTCTGATCGATGCAGATGGAGTTGTGAAGATCACCGATTTCGATTTCATCAAAACCGGATTTTCGGAAAAGAAAACAGGACAATTTATCGGAACTCCTGAATATTCCTCTCCCGAACATTTCATTGCTTCTTATGAATTGGATACGAGAAGCGATCTTTATTCTCTCGGAGTTATATTGTATGAACTGCTGACAGGAAAACTGCCTTTTAATGGAAAAACTGCTAAAGAAATTGGGGATTTACATCGTTTGAAACCGCTTGTTCTTCCTACTAAAATAAATCCAAATATTCCCAAAAATGTAGAGAAGATTGTGATCGATTTATTGGAAAAAGACGCAAATGATCGTTATCAGAATGCTCATTCAGTCGCTGCGGATCTTTGGAAAGAACTGAAAAGCAAAAAAGGAATAAAACTCAAATCGGATGTTTCCTACCTGCTCAAACCGAAATTCGTGAATCGGACAACACCCTTAAAAACTTTGAACAAATTATCCGATGAATTAAAAGATAAGAATGGAAATATCGTTCTTATTCTCGGTGAATCGGGTATTGGTAAATCCAAACTTATACAGCAATTCTATTATCATCTGCAATTACACAACATCGGATTTTATCAATCGATCTGCAAGACTGTGGAATCTGCTTTTAATCCGCTACGCAAGATTTTTGAAGCGATTATTTCTGAAAAAACTGATTCGGAAAAACTTAAATGTTTTGGTGAATT
>Ga0136651_10000840_pt1 | contig 17023 bp, 6 predicted proteins | sample Mar14236cmmetaG_FD_94867 | JGI IMG/M metagenome (GOLD analysis project Ga0136651, IMG submission 94867) | Marine hydrothermal vent microbial communities from Guaymas Basin, Gulf of California to study Microbial Dark Matter (Phase II) - Marker... ... | reverse complement strand
GTGGATAAAGGGCGAACACGCAGGTTCGCCCCTACGACCCTATATGTTGTAGGGGCGAACCTGCGTGTTCGCCCATAAGAAATTCAGCAAACAATAAATCTCCAATTTATTTTGTGACGATTCCTAAATATTATCCCAAAATCCAATCCAAACGTTTGCCCACCATCCCTATCACAATTTTCATCAACTCATATCAGAAAAGAAGATTATGAAAAAGAACTCTTTATTTTCGACTCTGTTCGTATGCTTACTCAACCTCACTAACCCACAAGCACAACCTCTTCTTGAGGCTAACCAAGCTTTACAAGACGGCCGCTATGAACAAGCCATTGTAAAATGGCAATCGCTACTGGCAAACACCCAAGACACAAACCAGCGTTTAGAAGCCTGGTTCGGTATAGCACGGGCTTATCGATGGCTTGGACTCTACTGGAAGGCACTCAAAACCCTGAATGCTGCATTACCCATAGCCCAACACAACACCATTTACCATGCGATCCTGCTCAATGAGTTGAGTAAACTTCATTTCTCTCAAGGAGAAGAGGGATACGACAAAGCCATGGAACAAGGTACACAAGCAGTCAGTCTTGCTCGCAAGGCTAATAACACACTGATATTAGCTAAAGTGTTGATACATTGGGGCAATCTACTGACGGTAGACTATGACTACGATGGGGCACAGGAAGCGTATAGCGAAGCCCTCACGTATCTTGATTCATCAGAAAAAATTCGGCCAACGCCGCCGTTTTCCAAGACAGAAGTGGCAGCCTTATACGGTAAAATTCTGATTTCTCAAGCACAAAGCACTTTCTTATTAGAAAAAGGTGATGTTGATGCTTTTGAGGATAAAAAACAAGCCTTTAAAGGCACTATAGCTCAATTAGAAAAAACGATCACGGCGACTCAAAAGTGGCAAACGACTTATGCTCAAGCCCTCACTTTAATTAGCTTGAGCCAACTGGTGCAAAACATTCAAGCACAGTTGCCGCAACCCTCAGCGCAATTGACGGGTATCGCTTATCAAGCCTTACGAAAGGCCCTAGAAATCGCAGAACGTTTAGATAATGCGGAAGCAAAATCGTATGCCAAAGGCTATTTGGGCCAATTGTATGAACAAGCCAAGCGTTATGATGATGCCTTATATTTAACTCGGCAAGCCCTATTTTTTGCTCAACAAAACCACTTGCAACCCCTGTTATATCTTTGGCAAATGCACATCGCACGCCTTAAAAAACATTTGGGCGATAATGAGGGAGCAATAAGGGCTTACCAACAAGCCATTAAATATCTCCAGCCCATTCGCTCACAAGCGATGACTGGTTATATCAATTTCATAACCAGCTTTCGTGAACAAATCTCACCGGTTTATTTTGAACTGGCAGATGTCTTACTACAACAGGCCAGTTCTATTCAATTCTCCTCATCCCGCGACAAATTATTGCGCCAGGCTATAGACGCGATAGAAGAATTCAAAGAAACGGAGTTACAAAACTACTTTCACAGTGGCTGTATTGATCTCAAAACAGAATGCGCTGATTTGAAACGTATTTTGGATTCAAAAACGGCTATATTGTATCCGATTATGCTTCCAACCCGTTTAGAATTATTACTTTATCGGCGTGAGGGTTTAATACAAACAACGCTTCCCATCGGGGAAAAAACACTCCAGAAAAAAGTCTTGTCTTTTTTATCGCGCTTGCGCCACCATCCTAATCCAGAGGAGCGAGCTAGAAATAGAAGTATGCTTGCAGCAGCTGGGCAAGAATCTGACCAAGAAGTGTGTACACCTTCACTACGCGGCAGTGCGCCGCAAAAAGTAATCAGACGGCCATCCCGGACTTTTTTAGGCCCTGCCCAAACGCTTTACAATTGGTTAATTAAACCATTGGAGCCCCACCTCAGTGGTATTGAAACATTGGTGGTTGTTCCAGACGGCGCATTACGCACCATACCTTTTGCCGCCTTGCATGATGGCCAACACTTTCTGATTCAGAACTATGCACTAGCAATGTCTCCCAGCTTATGCTTCAAGGAATCACAGCTTTTCCAGCAGAGAGAAAACATCGTTTTATTAAATGGTTTATCTGAATCGGTACAAGGTTTTTCTTCTCTGCCTTGTGCTCAATATGAAATAGGGGCCATAGAAACTCTTTTTCCCCAATTGCATACCACATTGTTAAACAAAACATTCACTATTCCCAATCTGAAAGATCAGGTCAACCAAGCCTCTTATTCTATTATGCATATTGCTTCTCATGGGCAATTTAGGGCCAATTTAGAAGAGACGTTTATCTTAACTTATAACGATAAACTCAGCTTGGATCGATTAGAACGCTTAATTCGTAGCATGACTGTTCAGGATAAACCGGTAGAATTGTTAACCCTAAGTGCTTGTGAAACGGCGGTAGGCGATGATCGGGCAGCCTTAGGATTAGCAGGGGTGGCTTTAAAAGCCGGCGTTAAAAGTGCTTTTGCGAGTTTATGGAAAGTGGATGATGAAGCAACCCCAGCAGTCGTCATAGAGTTTTATCGGCAATTACAAAATCCCATCATGTCTAAGGCAAAAGCCTTGCAACATGCCCAGAAACGGATGCTGACTGATGAACATTATGTACGCTATCGCCACCCTTATTATTGGTCAGCGTTTTTATTGATAGGAAATTGGTTTTAGAACGGGCGCATTCCCATTTTCACGTTATTTTCCCATCAACGATAATGGATAATTAACTCTGTTTTTCAAGGGTGCATTTCCACAGCATTGTGGTTAAGTAAGTACAACGAATTAACGTCATTCGTTGTACTCAAGCGAGATTGATAATGATCCTTTTTTTAGAAATGCGCTCATTTTGCGTAGGGGCTGCCCTTGCGTGTTCGCCCTTCCCTTTCATCCGTTATATACTCGGCACGGGAATAAACTGAACTTTCTTAAGAGCGCATTCCCCCAAAAAAAAGGGTCATTCGCAAAATAAATTTGGAACGAAAAAGGCCTACGCAAAATAAATTTGGAACGAGATTCAATGGGTAGGGATGCAGTTGAGAAAACAGGGCTATAAAAAAGGTAAATGTCCATCCAATGGCGTGGCTTGTTGGTATGGCTTTCGATTAAACAACCTAGTGCAGGATCGCTCCAATCTTGATACCACTTAGCAAGCATCAAAAGGGGCAACCCTGGTTTTCCAATGGTATTGAAACTGGAGCGATCCTGCACTAGCTTGTCCAGCTAACCCAACAACTTTAGAGGACTTGCAGAATTATCTGTCTGCCTTGAGTAAAAATTTAGCGTCTGGAATGCAATATTCCAATGCAGAACTGTTGAGTTTGGTCAATACTGCTACGCAAAAGGCTATGGACATTCCGTAAAGTAGGAAAACTAAACCTGACAGGTTTTTAAAACCTGTCAGGTTTGACTCAATAACTCACTTATTCTGGAAAACCCAAAGGTGTTCTCATCATGCCTTCCTGCCCTCTATGTCTATAAAACGTACTTAGCTCACTGATATCCTTAATATCGCAGCCTTTTGGTAACTGCTCTTCCACATAACCGCCCTGCAAAATCACCATCATCGCATCCATATCCACAGTGGGAGAATCAATTTCAACCTCACCATCAATGCCTAATCATGCGGAACGACTTAAAAGAAAAAAGTAGCCCCAGTGAGCAACTATTTTAAAGGGCAGAAATACCCTTTTTTCAAAAATTAGGACTGACGCATTGACCAATGAAAATATTTATGATTCCTTTTAAATACAATATTAAAATTAAGAGACAAAATTTGTCTCAATCAGAAACGTTGTAATGCTCTTCGCTAATCATTGACTGGATTTAAGAATGAGCCTGATTTGAGAATGGGCAAGATTTGAGAATTGAACGGATTTTGAAATTGACAGGATTTTCAAATGGGCGAATTTGAGATTGGTTTTTGAAAAAAACCGCCCGACTGTGTAATGATCGGAATAGTTATACTGTGTCAGATGACAGCGAAGTCATTAATTTGATGAAATCCTATTACGGGCAAATAAACGCGACGGATTTTGAAATTGACAGGATTTTCAAATTGGACGGATTTAAGAATGGGCAAGATTTGAGAATTGAACGGATTTTGAAATTGACAGGATTTGATAATGGGCGATTTTGAGATTGGTTTTTGAAAAAAAACCGCCCGACTGTGTAATGATCGGAATAGTTAGACTGTGTCAGATGACAGCGAAGTCATTAATTTGATGAAATCCTATTACGGGCAAATAAACGCGACGGATTTTGAAATTGACAGGATTTTCAAATTGGACGGATTTAAGAAGGGTGCATCTATTTTAAATAAAACGACGAATTAATTTTATTTATTCAATAAGTTATATTGACGCATTAGTAAAAATAAAAATCAGGCCTACGCAAAATCAATTTGGTTTGAAAATCAGGCCTACGCAAAATCAATTTGGTTTGAAAATCGGGCTGAAGTCAGTACAACTCAAATGACCCTTTTTTTAGAAATGCGCCCTAAATTGTAGGGGGCAGACATAAGTGTCTGCCCTTAATTTACTCTGGAAAACCCGACGGTGTTCTCATCATGCCTTCCTGCCCTCTCTGTATATAAAACGTACTTAGCTCACTGATATCCTTAATATTACAGCCTTTTGGTAACTGGGCTTCCACATAACCACCCGGTAATACTACCATCATCGCATCCATATCCACTGTTGGAGAATCAATCTGCACGTTGCCGTCAATGCCGAGTTCTGAAGAAGCACTGATTTGGCTACATGGCGACTTAAGCAATTGCTTGGAGCCAAGATGAATATTACCACCCCGTCCTTCATAAGCTTGGGCGATAATTTGGCCGTTGTTCATAATGACAAATTGTGGGCCAGAAAGGGTCAAATTTCCCCCATTGCCCACACCTTTTTGAACGCTGGTGCTGACTTGGCTGTTATTTAGGTAAACCAAATGATCAATATTTAAAGTAACGTTACCACCGCCACCACTAACAGAAGAGGTGACCATTTCACTATTTGAGTTAAGCTGAAGTTTGTCTGCATTAATGACTATTTGCCCAGCATCACCCCCCCTAATTTGTTTGTTCCATTTACCGTCTGCATAGAAAAAGTATTCGTGTTGACCGTTGCCAGCATCTGTTACACCAACCAGATCGCCAGTTGTCGCTGGAAACTTTTCAAGTTCTGAAAGGTTTTGAACCCTATAACGATTGGGATTTAAGGGCATCCAATCAGAACCGCTATAAATAAACTCACCCCCTTGCCCATTGCCAATATCGGCGACTTGAGCGACATGACCGATTTGAGCCTGAACCCGTTTTGCCATGTCAGGCAAATCAGCCACTTCATGGATATGCCCCGTCAAAGGTATCCATTGATCATTTTGGAACACAAAACGCTGATCATTCATTGTAGCCATATCACGATTCAAAGACATTTGGGCGACTTGATTTAATGCCGTACTATCACTGAGCTCAAAAGTTCTAATCCGAATCGGTGTCCCTTCCAATCTACCATTGACTGGAATCACAATGTCAGCCGAATAGACAAATAGAGCGGGTTTACCATCACCTCTATCGTTGACTTGAATCAAAGTCCCTGAGGGATAAGGTATGTCGTCGGGAATAAACCATTTTTCGATGGCATTTATGTCGTCCAGCGTGTCAAAAGTCACCGAGATGGGCTGTGCTTCCAATTTTATCCAAGCTTCTAGCTTATATGAGTCATTATGACTATACACAAAACGGGCGGACTCTCCATTACCGATATCTTTGACTTTAACCACTTGACCTTCTTGAAGATTATACTGCTTGGAAAGTTCAAACAGATCAGCGAAATGTGCAACGGCATAAACCGGTTGAATTCTGATTAAGCTATTACCAATATTGACATAATGTGAGATTTTACCGTCTTCATCTTCAGCAATTTCAAGCACATCACCATCGATAACGATACCCTTATCTCGGTCAGATAGTGTGGCAAATTGATAAGTATTTGCTAATTGACTTTCGGAGGTAATGGAGGCATTGCTATCCATTTCTAATTGGTTCACATTAAGGCTAATGTTGCCCGCTTTGCCACCGCCAGCACTGGCGGTTGTAATCGTACCCTGATGGCTTATCACTAAGCGATTAGCTGTCAGAACAATGTTTCCCCCTAAACCGCTTTCAGCATCAACACTGTCCGATGTGGCATAAATGCCACTCGACAATTGTATATCATGAAGGGGTGATGTATGACCGACAATCCTAACTGTCTCTCCAACTTCGATGTCGATATTGCCGCCTTGGGCATTATTATCAGTACTACTTCTGATAACGGCACCTTCTTCAATCGTTAACGAATCCGCTTTCAAGACAATGTGACCCGCATCATCCGAATTATCACCATAGCCTGTAGAAAGCGCATAAATACCGCTACCCGATTCAATCCGTTCTTCCGCCTCGGGATTGAAACCGGTGAGTACAATGTCTTTTCCAACCGTGATTTGAATTTCACCAGCTTTACCGGCTAACCTGCTGCTACTGGCTTTTGCTGAGGTGCTGATGTTTGCGCCGTCGCGCAGTATGAGTTTATCGGCGGTTAAGACAATACGACCGCCTTCCCCAACCGTTTTTTTCGCGCGTTTACCACCCTTAGATTCACTGACGATGCGGCTGACTTGTTCTTGCTCATTAATGCCTAATAATGTGATTGTTCCCGTAGCGTGAATCGTAATATTACCGCCTTTTCCAGGCCCATTGGTTGACGCATAGATACGCGCCCCGTCATCCATGATTAACTCTCCCACTTCAATCACAAGATGACCCCCTTGTCCGCCAGTGCTTCTGTCCATCACACCAGTATGCAATTGACTGCCCGTGCTGTCCTTATGCTGTCCTGTCATGCTAAATGTACCTGTCGCACGTATAGTCGCATTGGCCGAATGACCCTGACCGGCAGTACCACTTTGCATCCCTGCTCCGTTTTCAAAGGTAATGTCTTTGGCTTCAATGAGCAAATTGCCCGCATGACCCGCTCCTTCCTCTTTACCCAGCGCATCCATCGTAAAACCGGCTATGCGCCAACCACTGCTATCAACGCCAGAAAATCGCACTGATTCTTCAGCCCTGATTGTGACTTGAGCCCCATTGCCACCCCCTTGCGTCTCGGAATAAATATGGGCACCCTCCAGAAATGAGATATTGCGGCCTTCTATCAGAATCTCACTGGCATCACCACTCTCAGAAGATTTAAGCAAGGTTCTGACTTCAAGAGTACTGGCACGTTTGTTCTGATTCATGCCAGAAAATTTAACGGTATCAGTTGCTTGGATATGCAGTGCGGTTCCTCTACCAGTGCCATAAGTGCGTGTGAAGACTTCTGAACCATTGATTAAGTGCAGATTAGCGACTTGAATATCAATCAAGCCACCATTTGTAGCGCCCAGCGTTTGGCTATCAATTTGAGTATTAGTGAGTGTGGCCTCACCGGCACGCATAAAAAGACTGCCTCCGCCTTCGCCAGTGAGATCAAAAACACCATTTGTCGCTTGGAAAAGGCCACCTTGTTCATTGAAAGTGAGTATCAAATCATCATGCGTCATTTTCACCGTATTTTGGGTAGCGATGCTGGCTAGATTAAGACGGCCACCAGGTGCTGATAAAACAGCCGCTTCATCACCAACCGGCAAACGTGTTTTTTCGTCACGAAAAGCATTGGTACCCGTGATTTGTAAATCACCCCCAATGAATGACAGCGTTTTACCTGCTGATACGGATAATTGGCTATCTTGTATGGTGATGCGAGAGGGTGAATCGCTGAAAAATCCAAAGGCCTCAACCGGCGCGACTGTCAACAAACTGGAACGATGATGACGCGCATCAAAACGGCCGCCATCTTTCAAGCCTAAATAATCGGCCGTGCTGGCATGAAAACTCCCTTGTACATCCAATCGCGCATGAGGCCCAAACATGATCCCATACGGATTCAGAAAATACATATCAGCATTAGGCATAGTCGAACGGATTAACCCATCAATATTGGAAGGATTGCCACCCGTCACGCGACTAATCACATTACTGACGTTATTGGGGCCAGAAAACGTGGCACTTTCAAAGCTTTGCAAGTTAAAGTCTTGAAAACTATGGAAAAGATTGCCACCGTGTTGTTGGCCCAAATCCGCTTTGATTTGATAATCAGGCCCCGGTAAATTGGCGCGGGAGCCGAGTGTACCATCGGTGCTGATTTCAGCGTTAATGGATAAGCTGATGATTAATAAAAAAATGGTGAGTAAATATTGGCATTTTGTCATGGTTTAAATTCCTCAATTATGCTTGTTTTAAACTAGTATATCTTATATCATGTCCAAGAATAAATAATTTTACCAATAAAACTTATGAGTGATCCAATTAGTCAATACCTCAATCAAATTCAAACTAATCTTAACACTGGTGTAGCTAAAGAGCATACACACCGGCCAGCATTGGTGAATTTGTTGAAAACATTATACCCTAATCTAAATGCAGTTAATGAGCCTAGACGTATTGCGTGTGGTTCGCCGGATTTGGTGATACTCAATCCTGAAGATGTGCCGTTGGGATATATCGAAGCTAAGGATATCGGAATTTCATTAGATAAAGCGTTGAAAACGGAGCAACTTAAACGTTATTTAGAATCTTTGCATAATCTCATTGTGACTGATTATTTAGAGTTTCGCTGGTTTGTGGAGGGTGAGTATCGGCCGGAAATGACGGTGCATTTGGCTGAAGTTGACAAAGCTGGGGTTTTAAAGCCGTTGCCGGGGGCTGCTTTTGAGCAATTGTTTACTATTTTTATTGAAACTCAAGTCATCACTTTACGCAGTCCGGAGGATTTAGCGGCACGAATGGCGAAGCTTGCGCGGTTGATTCGTGAATCAATTCTTAAAGCTTATGAACAAGAAAAAACTGGGGTTCTACATGATCAGTTGGCGAGTTTTCGTAAGGTTTTGATGAATAGTTTGACGGTTGAGCAGTTTGCGGATATGTATGCTCAGACAGTGTGTTATGGTTTATTCGCGGCTAAGTGTAATGCTTCCCTAACAGAACCATTTTCGCGGATTCATGCGGGTCATTATTTGCCGAAAACTAATCCATTTTTGCGCAATTTGTTTAGTCAGATTGTGGGAGTGGATTTGGATGAGCGGTTGGTGTGGGTGGTAGAACATTTGGTGACGGTGTTGAATCATGCTGATATTGGGGCGATTTTGGTGGATTTTGGCAAGCGGACGCGGCAGGAAGACCCAGTAGTGCATTTTTATGAGACTTTTTTGCAGCATTATGATCCAAGTATGCGGGAAATGCGGGGGGTTTATTATACGCCGGAGCCGGTGGTTTCGTATATTGTGCGGTCGGTGGATTTGTTGTTGAAACAGCAGTTTAAGTTGCGGAGTGGGTTGGCGGATAGTAGTCGGTTGGAATCGGGGCTGCATAAGGTGCAGATTTTGGATCCGGCGGTGGGGACTGGGACGTTTTTGTATGCGGTGTTTAATCAGATTTTTGCTAAATTTCGGAACAATAAGGGGATGTGGTCGTCTTATGTGAGTGAGCATTTGTTGCCGCGTGTGCATGGGTTTGAGTTGTTGATGGCTCCTTATACGGTTGCCTACATGAAGCTTGGTTTGCAGTTGCAGGAGATGGGTTATGAGTTTGATTCGGAGGAGCGGTTGCGGATTTGTTTGATTAATACGTTGGATGAATCGCAGGAGTTTGTGGATGAGAAGTGGGCGCGTTGGTTGTCGGAGGAGGCTAATGCGGCGATGGCGGTTAAGCAGGATTCGCCGGTGATGGTTATTGTGGGGAATCCGCCTTATTCTGGGCATTCTGCTAATACTGGGGAATGGATTGTTAATTTATTGAAAGGGATTGATGATAAAGGTAAAACCGCTAATTATTTTCAAGTTGATGGTGAACCGTTAAAAGAAAGAAATCCTAAATGGTTAAATGATGATTATGTGAAGTTTATTCGTTTTGCGCAGTGGCGAATTAATAAAACTGGCTATGGGATTTTGGGTTTTGTTACTAATCATGGTTATTTGGATAATCCGACTTTTCGGGGTATGCGGCAGGCATTAATGCAAGATTTTGATGAGATTTATATTCTTGATTTGCATGGTAATTCTAAGAAAAAAGAGAGATGTCCAGATGGTAGTGCAGATAAAAATGTGTTTGATATTCAACAAGGTGTAGCTATTGGAATCTTTGTTAAACATAAATCTAAACAGTCGCCCAAAGTATTTCATGCTGATTTATGGGGTGATCGTGATGGTAAATATGCTTGGTTAGAAGCGCAGGATGTTAAAACGACAGATTGGCAAGAATTGAAACCACAATCTCCGTTTTATTTGTTTGTTCCACAAGATATCACGTTGCTAAGTGAATATGAACAATATTGGAAAATCACGGATATAATGCCGATTAATTCTGCTGGTATTGTCACTGCTAGAGATAATCTGACTATTCATAAATCGCCACAAGATATAATGGAAACAATTAAGGATTTTGCATCCATAGCACCAGAGCAAGCACGAGCAAAATATCAATTGGGTAAGGATGCTCAGGATTGGAAAGTGCATTTAGCTCAAGAAGATATTAGGAATAATGACATTGATGATTCTCTTGTTACTCCTATTTTATATCGACCTTTTGATACACGATATACTTATTATACCGGTAAAACAAAAGGATTTATTTGTAGGCCAAGACATGAAGTGATGCAACACATGTTGGCTGGAGAAAATTTGGGATTGATATCTGCTAGAAGTAATAAATCTCAAAATCCAGATCATTTTTTTTGTTCTAGTAATATCATGGAAACAAAATGTGGAGAATCAACAACTCAATCTTGTTTTTTCCCCCTCTACATCTACCCAACAGAAAAAGACAAATTTCTAAACGGTAATATCGAAGCTAAAAGAAAACCCAACTTCGCCCCCAACTTCGTCAAAGACCTAGAAACTCGCCTAAACCTAAAATTCATAGATGACGGAACTGGCAATTTAACCAAAACCATCTGCCCCGAAGACATATTCCACTACATATACGCCATCTTCCACAGCCCAACCTACCGCCAACGCTACGCCGAATTCCTAAAAATCGACTTCCCACGTCTGCCCCTAACCAGCGACAAAAAGCTATTCAAGCAACTAACCAAACTAGGCAAACAACTGGTAACCATTCACCTAATGGAAGCCGATATTGAAACTGAAAGTAGCTACCCAATCGAAGGTGATAACATCGTAGAAAAAATCACCCACAAAGATGAAAAAGTCTACATCAACAAAACTCAATACTTTGATAATATCAAAGAAAACGTCTGGCAATTCCACATTGGCGGCTACCAAGTCTGCCAAAAATGGCTCAAAGACCGCAAAGGCCGAGAACTTAATTATGACGACTGCAACCATTATCTATACATCCTAGCTGCCTTAGAGCAAACTATTGACCTAATGGAAAAAATTGATGCAACCATCCCAGAATTTCCCTTGTCCTAAACAATTGGGTTTAGATTTTGATAACTCATCTATCTCCCAAACAGGTTATTTGGCAATGGAATGATTTATCGCCTCAAGTAAGAGAAGTTATTCTTGAACTAGCTGTTTTTAATTCTAAGGCTATCGCAACTTTATCTAAAAGCGGCGGAACTTGAACCTTGGGTAAAATGCACCTTGAATTGGATAATGGAATTGGTGAGTAAAGGTTGGGTTGATTTACGTTTTGACTGATTTTATGCCGTTATTTCATCAACGGCGGTGGCAGATGACGTGGTTTTACCCCAAATGTATAGGTGGGATTATCCCGTTCTTCGATAACATTGCAGGTTTTTAGTTGCGCTTCGGTATGCCCACCCGGCAACACGACTAGCATGGCATCCATATCGACGGCTGGCGAATCAATCTGCACATCACCATCTAAACCTAATCTTGATGAGGCGCTGATTAAACTCTCTGGCGATTTGATAAACTGATCAGCCACAATGCGAATATTGCCACCGCTACCTTCATCAGCTTGGGCAATAATTCTACTGCCGTTCATAACAACGAAAGTGGGATTTACAATTGTGAGATTGCCACCACTGCCCTTACCGGTAGCAACACTCGTCGTGATTTCACTTTCACGTAGATGCAATAAATCAGGGCTTTCAATGCTAAGATTACCTCCGGTAGCTTGCCTTGCCGCAGTGCCAATATTGCTCCTTTCTTCCAAGTGAATTGTATTGGCTTGCACGGTAACATTGCTCGCATCGTTTTTACCAACGCTTGTCGAATTGATTGAGCTACCTTTGCTCAAGGTAAGATGATTGGCTTGGACAATGACATTACCCCCTTTACCATTAACATCTTCTAACAGCACACCTTCAAAAAAAATGCCAGCCGAACTACTAATTGAACCTTTATTCATCAAATGTAAGTTATTCGACTTAATAACTATCTTTCCACCTGAACCTTTTCCAAAAGTTGAAGTACTCATATCAGCCTCATTGGCTAATAACAAAGTATCCGCTTCCAGCGAAATTTGCCCCGCATCACCATTACTAAATGTACCACTATTAATTTCAGTGTCATTATTTTCAAGTGTAGGGCCAAAAGGAACCGTTAATAACCCTAAACGTTGTCCAGAAACAGAAAGGATATCATCTATTAGTATATTGAGTTTCCCCCCCATTTCCTTGACCAAAAACGCTACTAGAAATAAGGGCACCGTTCGTTAATTTGGCAGTGTTCGCATGGATATTCATTTCACCGGCATCACCAACACCAAAACTGTCAACTGAAATAATAGCACCATCCAAGTTCAAATGATCCGTTTCAATGGTTAAATTACCCGCTTTAGCGTTTGAAAAAGTACCCGTACTAATCAAACTGGGATAATTTTCATAGGCAATACCACCCATAACGATATTGCCAGAATCTTGTCCTGAAAGTGAAAGTATTTCTTTGACCTTAAAATGTAAGTGACCACTTTGACCACTCTCCATAACACTATTGAAAATGCGATCTCCATTTTCAAGCCAGATTTGCCCAGCTTCAATCTCTATATCAGCACTTTTGCCACTACCAAGACTGACACTCCCCATCCAACTCGTGTTTTTTAAGTTGGGTGTTTTGATAAACAATGAACTGGCATCACCACTACCAAAAGTTGAATTCAATAGGCCTAGTAAATTGCCACTGATGGAAATAGATTCGGTTAATTGCATATCAACACTTTTACCGTCTAAATCATCTAATGTTGAAGCTTGAACGACTGAATCTTGCATGAGCAATTGTCCACCACGAATAAAAACGCCTCCACCCCCTCGCCCACTGACATCGACTAAGGTATTGTTAGTGGTGATTTGGCCACCTGAAGCATTTAAATCTAATCCCTGTTTGCTAGGTATGACTTCACCTATGGATGCCACACTGGCTAGATTAATTCGTCCGGCTGAGGCTTTTAATTTGGAACGGGCAAAAACGGCCATAAAACCTTCTTCATCAAACCTGACCGGTGAATGGCCACTTAAATCTATATCACCGCCAATCAATGATAACGTTTTATTTTCTGGAACGGATAAATCGCTATCTTGAGTGGTAATAGAAGCAGAGGTATTTCTCAAAAAACCAAATGCCTCAACCGGTGCCACCGTCAATAAACTTTCAGAAGGCTGACGGGCATTAAAACGTCCGCCATCTTGCAAACGGAGATAGTCTGCCGTACTCGCATGAAAACTCCCTTGTACATCCAAGCGTGCATGAGGCCCAAACATGATCCCATAAGGATTGAGGAAATACATATCCGCACTAGGCATTGTCGAGCGGATTAACCCATCAATGCTTGAGGGATTGCCACCCGTGACGCGACTAATCACATTACTGACGTTATTGGGGCCAGAAAACGTGGCACTTTCAAAGCTTTGCAAGTTAAAGTCTTGAAAGCTGTGGAAAAGATTGCCGCCCATTTGGCGGCCCAAGTCTGCTTTGATTTGATAATCTGGGCCCGGTAAATTGGCGCGGGAGCCGAGGGAGCCGTCGGTAGTGATTTCGGCGTTGAGGGATAAGCTGATGATGAGTAAAAAAATGGTGAGTAAAAGTTGTGATTTCATTTTTAGGGGTTTCCTTAAAGATAACGACAGGGGTTGCATATAATAAAGTGTAAAGACTATAACTACAATGATTGTATTTTATAAGGGATTAGATCGTGGTGATGCCTCGTTTTCTTATCCTTTCAGGCCCAAACCTGACAGGTTTTCAAAACCTGTCAGGTTTTTATCGCTCGACATTAAGGGAGAAATGAAAAACAGAAATTATCATCTCCCCCCCTACCCTTATTTCAACATTCCAAAAGGCACTGTTCTTTTTCGAGTCAAGTCAACTTTGAAGGTACTGGGATTCTCAATTTCTTTATGAGTACATCGCTTCAATTTGGCATTTTCGACATAACCGCCCGGCAAAATCACCATAAACGCATTCATATCCACAGTGGGAGAATCAATATTAACTTCACCATCTAAACCTAATCTTGATGAGGCACTGACCAAACTATCAGGAGACGCGATAAACTGCTCAGACTTAATGCGAATATTGCCACCCTGTCCAGCATCGGCTTGTGCTCTAATTTTGCCTTGATTCAATACCACAAAGGTGGGATTTTCAATAGTGATGTTGCCACCTTTGCCTTTACCCGTCCCAACGCTCGTTGTCATTTGCCCATTTTGTAAATAAAACTGGTTTGGTGTTATCACAGTAATATTGCCGCCAGCGGCATTTTCAGCTTGGGCACTAATGTTGCCTTGATTAGCTAGTTTAACCGTATGAGCTTGCACAATAATTTTACCTGCATTGCCAGTATCTTGGCTTTTGGCTGAAATAGTACCAGAATCAGTGATGGTGAGCTTATTTGCTTCAATATTAACATTGCCCCCCGAACTGACATTAAAAGTATCACTAGAGATGCGACTACCCGTACCTGATACTGTAATATCGTTAGCTGTAATTTTAATATTTCCTCCTTTCCCATTTCCGACACGCCAATTCTCGAAAAAGGCAGTCGTATTGCTATCAATTGTGCCACTGTTATTCACTTGCAAATTCTTGACATTAATGACAATATTTCCACCTGCTCCATCTCCACCGGTTGCTGTTGATAATCTCCCGTCATCTACGATAAAAGTGGATGCCGAAATAATGACATTACCCGCATTACCTTCTCCAAAAGAATAGGTACCAATGAAACTTTGTGAGGTGTTGATAGGATATTCAAAAACTTCAGACTGGTTTCTGCCATTAATTGATACTGTATCTGTTGCTGTAATACAAATATTTCCACTTGCTCCTTTAGCACCACTCACACTGGTAATAAATCCTCCACCCGTTAAATTCATATTATCTACATTAAAAATGAGGTTCCCCGCTTTACCTTCGCCATGCGTATTAGCCGTAATAATACCATCAGTATTAAGGGAACGGGTTGTAATCGTAATATTTCCAGCCGGCTGTGAACTGTAAGTACTAGCCGTAATGAAGCTAGGAAAGTTGGTCATTTTACGACCAGCATTAACAAGAGTACCTCTGTGCAAACCTAGTAGCGATAACGAGTTAGACGCTTGAATATCCAAAGAACCACCTGCACCACTACCTCTTGCACCAACGGTCATCATTGCACCTTTTTGCAGTAACACATCAGTTGCTTTAATATTAATAGTTCCGGCATTACCAGCATCTTTACTACCAGCATCAATGATACTGCCGATTATTTCCAAGTGAGGGGTAGTCATATCAATATGCCCCACATCGCCACTACCTAGAGTGATATTTGATATAGCGGCTAAATTACCCGTAATATGAATAGATTCTTGTATATTGATATCCATATCCTTACCATCTTGTTCTGCTAAGGTGTGCGCCCAAATAGAAGAATCATGCATTAAAAGCCGTCCCCCATGAATAAAAATACTGCCACTACCATTACCACTTATATCGAATAAAGTATTATTAGCAACAATTTCTCCCCCCTCAGTTTGTAAATCCAATTCAGATTGACTAAGAATAACTTTACCTTTAGAAGCCACACTAGCAAGGTTAATTCGCCCACTAGCAGTAGAGAGTTCTGAATGGGCAGATACAACTTCAAAACCCATCTCATCAAATTGGATAGGTGAATCCCCAGTTAAGCGTAAATCGCCTCCAATTAGTGAGAGTGTGTTGCCTTTGCTAACAGATAAGATACTGTTTTGAGTTGTGATAGAGGCTGGGGTATCTGTTAAAAAGCCAAAACTTTCAACCGGTGCAACGGTTAATAAACTGGAACGATGATTGTGGGCATCAAAACGGCCGCCATCTTTCAACCCTAAATAATCAGCGGTGCTGGCATGAAAAGAGCCTTGTATATCCAATTGGGCATTGGGCCCAAACATGATCCCATACGGATTGAGAAAATACATATCGGCATTAGGCATTGTCGAGCGGATTAACCCATCAATGCTTGAGGGATTGCCACCAGTGACGCGACTAATCACATTACTGACGTTATTGGGGCCAGAAAACGTGGCACTTTCAAAGCTTTGCAAGTTAAAGTCTTGAAAGCTGTGGAAAAGATTGCCGCCCATTTGGCGGCCCAAGTCGGGCCCGATTTGATAATCGGGGCCCGGTAAATTGGCGCGGGAGCCGAGGGAGCCGTCAGTGGTGATTTCAGCGTTGATAGATAAGCTGATGATTAATAAAAAAAGGGTGAGTAATAAGTGTGATTTCATGGGTTTATCCTAAAATTGTAGAGACGCGATGCATCGCGTCTCTGGTAATATCACGATTATGAAACGCGATTCTGAGACGCGATTCTGAGACGCGATTCTGAGACGCACGCAGTGCGTCTCTACAGAATTATTTGATAATCGATGCCCTGTTGATTATGAAACGCGATTCTGAGACGCGATTCTGAGACGCGATTCTGAGACGCGATTCTGAGACGCACGCAGTGCGTCTCTACAGAATTATTTGATAATCGATGCCCTGTTGATTAATTGTAGAGACGCGATG
>Ga0136651_10000839_pt1 | contig 17029 bp, 11 predicted proteins | sample Mar14236cmmetaG_FD_94867 | JGI IMG/M metagenome (GOLD analysis project Ga0136651, IMG submission 94867) | Marine hydrothermal vent microbial communities from Guaymas Basin, Gulf of California to study Microbial Dark Matter (Phase II) - Marker... ... | reverse complement strand
CATCCACACCAACGATAATTCCTTCAGCGCGGATCGTTTCGGGGCGAATCCCGGCTATCACCAACACTGCGATGGGTTTGCCGTCATCACCCTCTTTGGCAGTCACGCCGGCCTGCCAGCCGACCTGCATCTCCTTCAGGCTGGATAGCTGACCCTGGTAGCGGGTCTTTTCATCCACAAAGAAGCGCATCCGGGTTCCATCCCCGGTAACGATCTCAAACTTGCCAAGATTGGCGTCTACTGCGGTAACCTCACCCTTGGCCTTGATCAGTTCTGGCGCGCTGCCAGCGATCAAACCAACAGCAATCAATTTGCCTTCACCGTGCTCTGTATAGACCACTCCAGCTCCCATACCTACCTCAAGTTCTTCCAAACTCGAGATCTGGCCGCCATAGCGGGTTTTTTCATCCACAAAGAACCTCATTTCAGTTCCATCGGGGGTCTCAATGGCGAACTTTCCAGCTGAGGTGTTGACATCGATCACCTTGCCGCGAACCTGGTTGAAATTCGAGGTATCTCCGGCAATCACCAATACTGCCCATGATTTACCATCTTCATCTTCCCGGGCGGCGACTCCAGCCTTCCATCCCACCTGCATTTCCGCGAGACTTTCCAGTCCTCTGTAGTTGGTATCTTCATTAACAAAGAAAGTCAGAACAGTGCCGTCACTTTTTTCTATCCGGAACTTACCAGCTGCAGGATCCACAGCGATCACTTCGCCGCGGGCTTTGAGCAGTTCAGGGTGATCGCCTTCCGCCGCCAAGGCTGTTCCGCTCAAGGTCACAGCCAGCAATATTGCAGCAATCAAAGGTATAACTACTTTCTTGAACATTTTCCCTCCAAAATCTAAGGTTAAACTTGAACTACGTCCTTAGGATAGTGGATGGATGTAAACTGGACTCAATCGGGATGTAAAATCTTTGTAAAAAGCTAATGAGTTTTGAATAATTTAGAGGTGAACGAGGGCTACGTTTTATCCTGCTCAAACGCCCGAGGACGGGCGTTTAATAAAAAAGTCGTCCCGGGGACGGGACGACGAGCTTCTTCGGAATGGGAACTTACATGAGTTATTTAAAAAACAATCTCTTCCTTCCCGGTCAGTTTCTCCTGGACCAGGTTGGCGACGGTATCCAGATGGCCTTTTTTATGAACAAAATCAAGATCATCGGAGCGGATCTTCAAAACCGGGCAGAGATTGAAGGTTTTCATCCAGTCATCATAGAATGAATCCAGCAGAGTTAAATATTCCAGGCTGATGCCGGATTCGATCGCCCGCCCTCTTTCCTCGATCCGCTTCTGCAAGATCTCCGGGGGTGCGATCAGGTATATCAATAGATCCGGTTCAGGAAGATGGTCTGCGATCAGCTGAAAGACCCGCTGATAGGAACGGTAATCCCGCTCCGAGAGGCTGCCCTGATGGTAGAGCGCCCTGGCGAAGATCTTCACATCTTCATAGATGCTGCGGTCGGCGATGGCGGAACGGTTGTCACTGACCAGCTCCAAATGCTGCTGAGCACGGTGGCCCAGGAAATATACCTGGAGATGGAATGACCAGGCATCCATATCCTGGTAAAAATCGCCCAGGTAGGGGTTGTCGATCACTGATTCATAGGCAGTGCACCATCCCAACCTGTCCCCCAACCTTTCAGTCAGAGATGTTTTCCCAGTTCCAATATTGCCTGCCACAAGGACTAATTTCCCAGACATTTATACCCTCCTGATTTGACAGATGCAATTATACCTTTGGATCAAATTGGGTGCAGTATCATCTTTTTTCTACAGCAACTGCGCAAACTTTATAATCAGGGATCTTTGCCTGGGGGTCCCTGGCATCCAGGGTTAGGATATTGGCAGCCGCTTCAGCAAAGTGGAAGGGCAGGAAAACCAATCCCTGCGGCGACCGCTCGGTCACCAGGACTTTCACCTCGATCTCACCCCGCCGGGAGCGAAGCTTTACCCAATCTTCTGATGCAACTTTGATATTCAGGGCATCTTCCGGATGGATCTCTACCAGGGCTTCTGGATAGATATCATCCAATTTTGAGCGCCTGGTCATGGTTCCGCCATGCCAATGGTACAGCACCCGGCCTGTGGAGAGGATATAGGGATATTCCTTATCAGGAAGTTCCGCGGAAGGCTGATATTCCAGGGAAGTCAGTTTCCCTTTGCCGCGCGGGAAACTTTCAGTGAACAGGTATGGGGTACCAGGATGATCAGGTGTTGGGCAGGGCCAGTGTACGCCATCTTCCCTCTCAACCCGTTCATGGGTAATGCCCTGGATCGGAGGCGTCAGTTCAGCCATTTCATCCCAGATTTGAGCAGAATTCTCGAACTTGAATCCCACACTTTGCTTTTTTCCAAGCTTATCTTCAACCCGGAGCGCAAGATCCTGGATGATATCCCAATCCGCCCGGGCTTCTCCGGGCGGCAGAATGGCCTTGCGGATTAGCTGGACCCGGCGGTCGCTGTTGGTGAATGTGCCTTCTTTTTCCGCAAAGCTCACAGCTGGCAGGATCACATCTGCGTATTCCCCGGTCTCGTTCATGAATATATCCTGGTAGAGCACAAAATCAAGCTCTTCCATCACATGCCGCGCGTGAAGCAGGTCAGGCTCGCTCATCATGGGGTTTTCCCCCATCACATAGTAGCCTTTGATCACTCCCTTTTCTGCGGCATCAACCATCTCCATGGTGGTTAATCCCGGTTCGGGATTCAGCTCTACACCCCAGTATTTTTCGAATTTCTGGCGGAGTTCTGGATCAGAAACAAGCTGGTAGCCCGGATACACATTGGGCAATCCACCTGAATCGGAACAGCCCTGGACATTATTCTGCCCCCGCAGTGGATTCAATCCAGTCCCGGGGCGGCCGATATTCCCCGTCAGCAAAGCCAGGTTTGCCAAAGATATGGCATTGTCCGTTCCGTGCACACTCTGGCTGATGCCCATGCCCCAGTAGATAGCAGCCGCGCCAGCACTTCCGTACAATCGGGCGGCCTGGCGGATCTGCTCCGCTGGCACACCGCAGATCTCTTCCGCGTATTCTGGTGTGTAGCTTTCAAGGGACGGTAGATAAGCTTCCAGCCCTTCAACCCGGTTATCCAGAAAACCCTGGTCAACCAGGCCCTCTTTGACGATCACATGAGCCAGGGCCTGAAAAAGCACAACATCTGTTCCTGATTTATGCTGCAAATAAATATCTGCAAATTGGGTCATTTCGATCTGGCGGGGATCAGCAACAATCAATTTGGCGCCATTTTTTACAACGGCTTCCCGTAAAAAAGTAGAGATGACCGGATGGGTCTCACTTGTATTTGACCCGGTGATCAGCAGCACCTCGAGGTCTTTCATCTCGGCGATCGAGTTAGACATGGCTGAAGATCCCAAAGTGATCTGCAAACCTGCCACCGAAGCGGCGTGGCACAAACGGGAACAGTGATCAATATTATTGGTGCCAAACACCCCCCGAATGAATTTCTGAAAAAGATAATTATCTTCATTGGTGGCCTTGGCAGAACAGAAAGTCCCCAACGCATCTCCCCCGTTTTCCCTGGCGATACCTGCCAACTTCTCGGCTGCCAGATCCAGGGCTTCATCCCAGCTGGCTCGCCGGAAACCTGAGATACCTACAGGTTTACGGGGTTTGGCCCCCAGATCCTTGCGGATCATGGGATAAGTTAATCGGGAAGGATGAGATACATAATCCATCCCGTAGCGGCCCTTGGTGCACAGCCTCCCATAATTGGGAGCGACATCAAAAGGCGCTTCCACCCGGGTGATGTGATTTTCCTTAATGATCAGGTCCACCTGGCATCCTACCCCGCAGTAAGGGCAGGTACTGCGAACAGTTTTAGCCATCTCGTTCATGAGGACCTCCTTTTATCCTGGCGCTCCTGGCGTCTTCGCGCCCTGATCTCATTATGCTGGAGGCCCTTTTCCAGCAGGTATTCCGTCTTCCCTTGCAGGGCATTGGTGGGACAAACTCCCACGCAGTTGCCGCAGAAAACACAGGTCGATTCCGGGATAGGGACATCAAAAAAAGTGGTGATGTGGCTGTCATGTCCCCGCCCCCCGATCGCGAGGGCATAGGTATATTGCATATCATCAGCGCAGGCTTGAACGCAGCGCCAGCACAGAATGCATTGGGAATAATCCCTGATATAAAATGGATTGTCATCCAGGATCTCTCTTTCACGTTTCTTAGCACCTGGGAATCGATTTGGGTCTACCTCATATCTCTCCATCTGGGCTTGCAGTGCGGCTGACTGTGACAGATCTACACTGGCGTTGAGCATTTCCAGGATCGTGCGCCTGGTCCGGATCACGCGTTCACTTTCGGTCAATACCACCTGACCTTCCTCCGCCGGAGTGATACAGGACGGCGCCAGGCGGCCCCATCCTTCTACTTCAACTACACACTGACGGCAGAGCCCTTCTGAAGTGGTGGCTTCATGCAAGCAAATCACCGGTATGTTTATATCCAGGCTTCTGGCTGCCTCGAGAAGAGTGGTCCCTTCAGGCACGCGGCATTCTTTTCCATCAATGGTCAGCTGAATGGTTTTATCTTTAGCCATGGCTGACCTCCTCAATTTCAAAATATTCCGGGCAGATCTTAATCGCACTTCCGATTGCCGATCCGGCAGTTTGACCCAGGCCACAGAGCGAGCTGTCTGTCATGGTGGCGATCACATCCTCCAGGCGTTCGATGTCTCCGGGCAGGGCCTGACCGCGGAGATTCCGGTCCAGGATCTCTGCCTGGCGCTGGGTGCCCAACTGGCAGGGATAACACTTCCCGCAGCTTTCATGGGCGAAGAAATGCCCCAGGCCGTGGAGCACGAATTTCATATCTACATCTTCGTCAAACACAACTACGGCGCCTGATCCAAGAGAAAGTCCGGCCTCCCTGGTTCCCTGGGTGGTAAGCAGCACATCCAGCTGGTCAGGGGCAACGAATTTTCCCGCCGCACCGCCCAGCAGCACTGCCCGGAGCTCTTTTCCATGCCTGACACCTCCAGCTTTTTCATAGATCAGATCTTTCAGGGTTATAGGCTGGGTGATCTCATAGATCCCGGGGAGGTTGATATCCCCTGATATACTGAACAAACGCGGGCCGGCGGAATCCTCCGAACCCAGTTTTTTATACTCTTCAGAGCCAATTTTACAGATCAAAGCCACGTTGGCCAATGTTTCCACATTATTGATCACTGTAGGCTGATTGAATAAACCATGAGTGGTTGGGAAGGGAGGTTTGACCCGGGGAAAACCCCGTTTGCCTTCAATGGATTCAAACAGGGCAGTTTCTTCCCCGCAGATATAGGCCCCTGCGCCACTACGCAGTTCAATTTCAAAATCAAAGCCCGATCCCAGAATATCCTTCCCCAAAAAACCTTCCCGGCCAGCGATTTCCAATGCCTGGGAGATAACTTGGTGGGAATGGGTATACTCACCCCGGATATAAAGATAGCCTTTTCCGGCGCCCACTGCATAAGCCGCGATGATCATGCCCTCTATAATGGTAAAAGGATCCCCTTCGATCAAAGCCCGATCCTTAAAAGTACCAGGTTCGGACTCATCTTCATTGCAAACCAGGTATTTCGGGAAACGATCCACTTCGGCACAGCTTTTCCATTTCAATCCAGTAGGGAATCCTGCCCCCCCTCTACCAGTCAGACCTGAGTTGGTCACCATATCGATCAGTTCTTCCGGCGGCAGCCTGAGGACTTTCTTCAATCCTTCAAATCCACCTTTTTCCTGGAACTGCTCAGTACTAAGGGGGTCAATCTCACCAGCCCGAGCCATCAGGTAAAGTGGGTCACCGTAGATCTGGCTGCGGGGGTGGTCCCCGGGGATGAATATCTTTTCCAGAGTTGCCTCTCCAACCATCTCATCCCCCACCAGCACACCGGGAGCGTGGTCACACAATCCCAGGCATTCCACCTCTTCCACAATATACTGTCCATCCCTGGTAGCTTCACCGATATCAACGCCCAAATGTTGACAGGTCTGCAGCACCAGCTCCCCACTTCCCTGGGAAGCGCAGGAAGGAGTGGTGCAAATGCGAATCGAGGTTTCAGCCCGCGGTTGGCTGGACAACATGGAGTAAAACTCGATCACTCCAAATATATCCGCCAGGGGCACATTCAAGGCAGCGCCGATGGCGCTCGCTGATGCGGGTGGAATAAAATCATGGATCTTCTGGGTATGAAGTAAAGCCGGCAGCAGCATTTCTCTGCCCCGCTCTCTATTTTGATCCAAATATTCTTGTAATTGGGAAGATACAGGAGGGTCATTAAACACGAGGACTCCTTAACATGTAGTTCAGAACACCGATAATTTACCGGCCTGTCCACAAGGAACCGACCACGTGTTACAAATTATATCAAGAATTCCAATCCGATTGAAATCGTTCCTGCTGGCGGATTTATCCACTGTCATTGCGAGAAGCGAACGAGGTGAGGGACGAAGCAATCTAAACTCTATTCATCTGGAATCTCCCTATCTGGATAATTATTGGGCTACAGAACAATCCTATAACCTGATTAGGCAATTGATACTCCAAAAATGTTACCAAGATTAGATTAAGATTGCTTCATTTGTCGCTGCGCTCCTGCCTCGCAATGACAAGTTGATGTGAGTCTCATCCTTATAGAGGGACGCCCGGCGTCAGCCAGCATGGATTCTTCACTCCGTTCAGAATGACAGAGTAGAGGTGATAATAAAGCTCGACCGTCCCCGGGCGAGCAAGCAGTATTAAGGACAAATATTATCCAGTGCTCCCGCTCCCGTCCACGGGAGCGGTTTCCGACTTATTTACCAACAAAAAAAGGCTGCTTAATTAGCAGCCTTTCATTATTCACTCCCAAAATCAGGAATCTAGCCTTCAAATTCAGAAAGCAGATCTGCCCGTTCGGAATCAGCGTTGGCATCCATGGCCTTGCGGATGGCTGCTTCAAAAGCAGTGGGTGTGACTACTTTCTTCGCGTCCTCTTCTTGCTCGATGACATATTCATTCACCGGCGCTTCTTCAAGGGCTTTCATGCTCAGTTTGATCTGTTTCTTGCGGCGGTTGACTTTCAGGACCTTAACTTCTACTTCCTGGCCTTTCTGAACGATATCCGTTGGAGTGCGCACGTAGCCGTGAGCCATCTCACTGATATGCACCAAACCAGGGCGTTCTGCCTCAATATCAACAAATACACCGTATTTTTCGATCCGGGTAACTACACCGGTCAATTCCATATCGGGTTTGATCTCCCGCCAATCCATGCCCAGCGGTTCCAGCATGGTAAGTTCGATCTTTTTTGTTTCCGGATCAGCGCGCTGAACCCAGACCTCTACTTCCTGGCCTTCTTTCAACACATCAGCTACCCGGGACACTGATTTTTTTGAGATTTTCGAAATGTGGATCACACCAGGAAAACCGACACCAACATCAACAATCGCACCTGCCAGGGAAGTTTTCAAAACCTTTCCCGCAACCTTCATCTTAGGTTCTAAGTCATCAATTGTTTCAGGCGTCATCAATTTTTCGTTCGCCATAAAACACTCTCCAAATACACTTCATTTTCAACAAGGGTCAATTATACCGTTGCCAGGTGTGATTGTCAAAGCACATCGGTGAGCAATCGGTTCCTAATAAGAAATCAAATTTTCCAAAACAGAGATCAATTTCTGGATCCAGCCCTCTTCCCTTTCATTAAAAGGAAGCCAGATTGAGGAATCACCAAACCTGACCTGCATATCAAATTCCCAGGGCTGCGGAAGGGCCTTGCCTTCCGGATATCCGAGGGTGATCTTACCATACTGAGTGAAAATACTCTCCAGCCCAGCTTTTTCTGCCAGCAATTTCAACTCAAGCTGCAGAAGCAGATTATCAACTGTCTCTGGCAGTGAACCGAAGCGATCCTTGAACTCAGCCCTGAGGTCGTTGATCTCAGAAGATCTTATGATATTGGCAGCTCGCCTGTATAACGCCAGGCGCACAGAGCGGTCCTGAATATAATCCTCAGGGATGCCCACAGGCAGAGACAGATCGATCTTCACCAATGGGCGCAGGATCTGGGCCGGGATCTCTTCCATTCCGCTTGGTCCATCATCATCCTTCTTGATGCGGTTCACAGCATCCGCCAGCAGTCGGGTGTACAGATGGAAACCAACCGAAGCGATATAGCCAGACTGTTTGGTACCCAGAATGTCACCCGATCCACGGATCTCGAGGTCCCGCATGGCGATATTGTATCCCGCGCCCAGATCCGTATGTTCAGCAATGGTTTCCAACCGCAAGCGCCCTTCATTGGTCGGCGCGCCCTGGCGTCCTTTAAAGAAATAGGCATAAGCCCGCTGCGCCCCCCTGCCTACTCTGCCCCTCAACTGATAAAGCTGAGCCAGGCCAAAACGGTCAGCCCGATCAACGATCAAGGTATTTGCGTTGGGGATATCCAATCCGGACTCAATGATCGAAGTAGACAGCAGGACATCAATCTCTCCCCGTGTGAACTCGCGCATACGTGCAGCCAGCTCTTTTTCAGCCATCTGTCCGTGAGCGATGCCGATCCTGGCTTCCGGGACCAGGCTGGACAGGTGAGATTTCATGGCCTGGATGGTCTTGACCCGGTTATGGACAAAAAAGATCTGACCACCCCGCTCCAATTCGCGCCAGATGGCTTTCTGGATCAAACCCGGATCATAGACACTGACATGAGTGACCACCGGCAGTCGTTCTTCAGGCGGGGTGTTGATGCGGGAGATATCCCGCACTCCGGTGAGCGCCATATACATTGTTCGGGGAATCGGTGTAGCAGTAAGAGTGAGCACATCGATATCAGCCCTTTTGGATTTGATCATTTCCTTGTGGGATACACCAAAACGCTGTTCCTCATCCACGATCATCAATCCCAGGTTCTTGAACATCACATCCCTGGAGAGCAAGCGGTGAGTGCCGATCACGATATCGACCGATCCCTTGATCAAACCCGACAGGATAACTGACTGCTGGCGGGGTGTCCGGAAACGTGATAACATGCGCACTTCAACCGGGAATCCCCCCATACGCTGCAGAAAGGTATCGTAATGCTGCTGAGCCAGAACCGTAGTTGGTACAAGAATGGCGACCTGTTTACCGTCCATGACCGCTTTAAATGCAGCCCGAACCGCGATCTCTGTTTTGCCGTACCCAACATCGCCACAAATCAGCCGGTCCATAGGTTTGGCTTTTTCCATGTCCTCTTTCACTTGTGAAAGGACCTGAAGCTGATCATCAGTTTCAATATAAGGGAAGCTGGCTTCCAATTCTTGCTGCCAGGCGTTATCTGGTTTAAAAGCATATCCCGTGACTGTCCGTCGCCGGGCATAAAGGTCCAGCAGATCCTGGGCGACCTGGACCACTTCTTCCTCTACGCGGGATTTTGCCTTCCCCCAGCGACCTCCTCCCAATCGGGTGATGGTCGGATCATGATGATCAGGCCCTACATAACGTGTAAGCCGGTCAGCCTGGGCTGCCGGAACGTACAGGTAATCGTTATCAGCGTATTCCACAGCCAGGTATTCACCAACCACTCCATCCAGCTCCCTGAATGCCAGGCCCAGGTAACGGCCAATGCCGTGGTCTATATGCACGACCCAGTCATCTTCCTCGAAATCGGCATAGTTGATCTCCGGCGCCAATATACGCTGTACTGGCCTGCGCCGAGGCTGGATCCGGCGCCAACCAAAGACCTCCCCATCAGAGAAAAGGTGAATGGGTTTAGCTTTTACAGGTTTAAATACCCAGCCTCCATCTATGCTTCCTTTAATATAGGAGGGGGATCCTGGCAGCTGGGTGCGTTCATTCCAGACTTCCTCCAGTCGGGCAGATTGACGGGAGACGATGATCACTTGATCACCAACTCCGATCAGTTCAGCCAGATGGCTGGTAAAGGATTTCAACTCCCCGCCAAAACGTTGATTGGTAGAGAATTGGGCGCTTAATCCAGTTTCAGACCCTTCACCAGCTGGTCCAAGAGCGACCGGATTGAATTTCTCCAATGCTCCCTGCAGATCCTTCCAGGGCAAATAAGGCAGCGGAAAGTCACCCTCGATCAAGCCATCTGCCTGATACCCTTTCCTCAAGGATTCTGCCTGGGCAGAAATCTCCTGAACTGAGTCCCGGACAGCCTCTCCATCATCCAGGAAAATCAAAGTATCCTTTGGTAGATAATTCAGCAAGGTTGCGGTTTCAGAACACAAGACCGGCAGATGATATTCGGTGAAGTTTTTTCCATCCAGATCACCCAGGGGATCCTCCGGAAGCAGGAATTCCCGGGCTGGTGTAACACGGATCGAAGTCACTTTCTCAATCGTGCGCTGATTCTGAGGATCAAACCTGCGGAGCATTTCCACTTCTTCTCCGAAGAATTCCAGCCTGGCGGGGAAGCGATCTCCCGGGGGCCAAATATCAAGAATGCCTCCCCGGCGGGCAAATTGCCCTGGCGCAGAGACGATGGGAACCGGGTCGTAGCCAGCCCGAACCCATTCAGCCGCCAGAGAGTGAGGTTCAAACGAACTTCCTGTTTTGATCGTCCTGGAAGCTTTTAAGAAGGAACGCCTTGGAAGGGTGCGGGTCATCACCGCCCGAACAGGGGCGATGATCAATGGTTGAGATTCTTTCTGCGCTCCCGGCAGGGTCAATTCCGACAGCAGCGAGAGAGTTGCCAGCCTGTCCCGGCGGGTCTTCCGGCTCCAGGCTGCTTTTTCGTAATATAGCGGATCCGGTTCTGGATAACATATCAAAGATTGATCCTGAAACCAGAAATCCCATTCATCTTCCAGGATCAAAGCCCGGTCGATCTTATCGGTGATCAACAGCAGGGGATGATCCAGTGCTGTCTGAACAGCGGACAGGAAAGGGATGCGTGTCGACCGGGCCAATCCTAATTGGTCAGGGGTTTCTCTGGAGCGTATTTCATCCATCAGCTGCTGGAAGGCAGGCTGGGAGGAAAGGATATCCAAAATAGTTTGCTGCATGAGTTATCTTACTTGGGCTGCTGATTAAAACGGGTCATAGCTGAATTCAAACCGTGTTCAATAACGTGCCGGGCTGCCAGAGCAGCCTGATCAAGCACAAAAGGGAGATTTTCCTTCTCATTGGGTGAAAAATCCTGCAGGACGTAGTCACTGACCGGGGTTCGGCCAGGGGGTCGGCCAATACCCAGGCGCAGGCGGGGAAACTCCTTGGTGCCCAGCTGCTGGATGATGGAGCGCACGCCCTTTTGACCGGCATCACCACCGTCCGGTTTTAAACGCAGATGCTCAAAGGGCAGATCCACGTCATCATAAACAACCAGGATGTTCTCCAGCGGAAGTTTATAAAAACGTTTGAAAGAAGATACTGCCTGCCCGGAAAGGTTCATGAAAGTCTGGGGTTTGATAAGTATCAAACGTTCTCCATTCCAGCGCGCCGCCGTCATCAGAGCATTCATTTTCACCCGGGTGAACGAGGTATCCAGTTCCTCAGCCAGCCGATCCAGCACCATAAATCCGACATTATGACGGCTGGTGCGATATTCCCGGCCAGGATTTCCCAGGCCTACAATGAGATAAGGTTTGGTTTTTTTGAACATTTTTAGCGACGGTCCCTGTTCTTGATCTGCCAGTAAATACCACCGACAATAAATAATACCACGACTGTTATCCCGCTGAACCGCAGGACTTTGTACAGGTCACCTGATTGCACTTCTGCTGGATTAGGCGGCAGCGGTGTAGGGGTATTTTCTGGTGTGGGTTCAATTGTCGTAGTGGGGATCTGTTCGGCCGTGGAATCCTCACTGACCGGCGCCGGGGTGGCTGTTTCCACCGGGGAATGGTTGCGGATCCGCAAATTGGGAATGAGTTCATAAATAGCTGCCCCATCCTGGTATTCCGCTACCACGCGAAGATCATAATTGCCATCTGTGATCTGGGTCGTGTCCCATTCCACCTGGAATGAGGTTTGGGCGCCGCCATCCGCTCCGGGCAGGATATCAGCGATAAAGAACCAGGTCGGGTCCGATGCACCCGCGTAGCTGAAAGCGATCTTGCCTTGTATAAAACCATCCCCCCGGATCCTACCATCCAGCAGCTCCACTCCCTGGAGGGCCTGTCCTTCCCGGGGACTCTGAACGAAGATGCTGGGTGCAATGGTTCCCTGGGCGGGAGGAGCGCTTAATACTGGCTGCGTAATTAGCAGAAGGATCGGGATAATTAACAGAAAAATCAAGGCAGTTCTTTTCACGCTTTTGAGTATAGCATAAGGAGGTAAGGTATGAGGTGTACAGCGTAAGGTGTAATGCATAAAGCGTAAGGCGTAAAGCGTAAGTCGATTTGGGATCAGTAATCAGTATTCAGATTACGCGACTCATTTCTCAATCTGTCATTGCGAGGAGCACACGATGTGAGGGACGAAGCAATCTCGGTTTGATAGGAATCGATATCTCATAAGGACTGACACCGGATCATTCGGAAGCCTCAGGACTTAAGCCCTTTCCATCTCAAATTCAGGGTACAATTCTCAAATCCGAACAACATTCCAAATACCGGAGATCCCCGCATGGTCAAATCCAGCTTTGAGCTCCAGTTCGAGAAAAACCCCTGGGGTTGCAAGATCATCAGGGATGGGGAAATTCTCCTGCATCTGTCGACTCAATACAAAACTTCTGATTTCGAGTCCAATAAAGACCATTTTAAATTCAATTTTGAAGATTCTTCCCTGCTGATCCAGACCAAAGGGAATAAGATCTCATTTAAGTGGCAGGGGCAGGGTATTCAGACCCAATTCCCGCTATCAGGCTGCTGGTACGGCGGGGGAGAATTGATCAACCAACCCCTGCTCTGGAACCAGATCATGTTCCCCCTGACTGAATTCATTACCTGCGACAACGGGCAAACTGGACTTTCTACCGCACTATCGCCAACCTGGTTGAGCAGCCTGGGGATCAGTTTGACAGTTTCCAGTCCATTTTCTGTCGGAGTCAATCAACCTCCAGCCAGCTATTTCAAATGGCGAAAAGGAATGTCGATCGATTTGATCCCATTTAATCAGCGGCCCTTCATCGACTTGAATGGGGATGGGGACGGCAAATTCACCCTGGTCGGCGACGATCTGGCATTTGAGATCACAGTCGCAGATAATATCCTGGAAAGCTATCGATCCCATGTCCAGGAACAGGGCCTACCGAAAAAAACACCTCCCCTGGAGCTGATGGGTGCGCCGATCTGGACCACCTGGGCCAGATACAAGGACAAGATCGATCAGGATACTGTGCTGCAGTTTGCCTCGGAGATCAAAGACAATGGGTATCCCTACCATGTACTGGAAATCGATGACCGCTGGCAAACCCATTATGGGGATCTGGAATTTGACCCGGAACGTTTTTCCGATCCTAAAGAAATGATCCGAAATTTGCATGAAATGGGATTTAAGGTCACAGCCTGGGTGATCCCGTTCTTTCACCCCCACTCGAAATTCGGCGGTGAGGGGACCAAAGCCGGTTATTTCGCAAAGGACAGATCGGGTGATCCATACCTGGTAAAGTGGTGGCAGGGTAAGGGATATCTGCTGGATGTTACTAATCCGGATGCCCTGGCCTGGTTTAAAGACAAACTTGATCGTTTTAAAGATGAAATGGAGTTGGACGGCTACAAATTCGATGCCGGGGAAGGCAAATACGTTGCCGCGGACGCATTCTTCCATCAAGTTTTAAACACCGGAAATGAATACACTCACCGCTATGTGAAGTGGATCTCTGAGAACTACGCATTCTGCGAGGTCCGCTGCGGTTGGAAAAATCAAACCAGCCCGATCTTCTTCCGCCTGTGGGATCTGTGGAGCACCTGGGGTTATGATAATGGACTGAGATCGATCATCCCCTCCACCCTGGCGATGTCCCTGGCCGGATACCCATTTGTGTTCCCTGATATGATCGGCGGAAACGCCTATTTTACATTCCCCCGCAACCGATTCCTAAACTGGATCCTGCAGAGGATTGTTGTTCCCATACTGGAGCGAAAGGTCAAAAGTCAGTCCGATTTCCCGGAAGACGAGACCCTGGGCCTGGCAGACGTGCCGCCCTTCCTGGAAAAATCGACTTTGTTCGGATACCCTACCCCGGAATTGATGATCCGCTGGGCTCAGGCCAACGTCTTTTTGGAGGTGATGCAGTTCAGCCTGGCTCCCTGGGATTTTGGAGAAGAGTGCAGCGATATCTGCCGCCAAGCCGCTGAATTACACCTGGAATTCCTTCCCACCCTACAAAAATTCGCCCGGGAGGCAGTCAAAACCGGAGAGCCGATCATCCGGCCGGTTTTCTGGCTGGCCCCCACGGATGAGGAAGCCCTGATCTGTGATGACCAGTTCCTGGTGGGTGATGAGATCCTGGTGGCGCCGATCCTTTACCCTAAACAAACTGCCCGCGAGGTCTATTTCCCCCCCGGCGTCTGGAGAGATCACTGGTCAGGCGAATTTTTTTCCGGCCCGGCTGTAGAAGAGAATTACCCCGCTCCGCTGAACAAACTGCCATTCTTTATCAAAGAAGAATAATCAATAAGGACAAACTATGAGCGAGAAAATCCAAGCCTCCCCCTCATCGGAACCAAAAACCCAATCGGAAAAAAGCCGCTGGCGAAATATGATCGCCCTGGCTTTTGGTTATTTTGTGGACCAGGGAGAAGGCCAGGCCATGTCGGTCCTGTTCCCTACGCTAAGAGCAATGTGGGGCTTGAGTTTTAGCGATCTGGGCCTGGTGGGTACGATCAAGAATCTGCTGCAATCTATCAGCGCACCGCTGTGGGGATATATCGCTGATAGGTATCCCCGCAAGAACGTGATCGTCTTCGGTACCGGTATCTGGGGGATCTGGACTCTGATGGTGGGTTTCACTCAGACTTTTGGCCAGCTGCTCTGGATCCGGGCCATATCCGGGATCGGCCTGGGCTGCTTGATGCCTGCTACTTTTTCATTGATGTCCGATACTTTTCCTCCGAATAAACGAGGGCGGGCGCTGGGAATGATGGAAGGCATAGGAACCCTGGGTATCGTGATCAGTTCGGTGGGATTGGGATTCCTGGCAACCCCGGACCTTTGGCGCTGGGGATTCATTACCCTGGGCCTGTTGAGTATGATCTCCGGCCTGGTGATCTGGCTCGTCGTTGAAGAACCTGTCCGCGGGGCAGCAGAGCCTGAACTGGAAGGCGTGATCACAGAAGAGAAAGCTTCTCTGTATAAAATGGAAGCCAAAGACATGGTCGCAGTCTTAAAGATTCCAACGATCTGGGTTGCTATCGCCCAGGGGCTTTCCGGCAGCATGCCCTGGGTTGTGATGCAGCTGTTTTTTATCACCTGGATGGTCGAAATCCTGGATGTAAGTGAAGGCCAGGCAGTCCTGGCATTTGCCGGTATCGTGGTTGGGACCGGGATCAGCCAGGTTATGGGCGGCTTCCTGGGCGATTGGGCTGAATCAAAAAGCCCTAAATTCGGGCGGACAATCATTGGACAGTTCTCCGTTTTCAGCGGCGTGCCGTTAACCTGGCTGCTTTTCACTAAAACCGGGGAATGGTCGTTCGGTGCAATCGTGGCTTTGTGTTTTGGAACAGCCTTGTTTATCGGCTGGGCCGGGAAAGGCGCCAAGGAACCTATGATGCAGGGCGCGGTACCGCCAGAACTGCGATCAACGGCTTTTGCGATGACCACCTTCATTGAAAGCGGATTTGCTGCTCTGGTGGCCATATTTGCGGGGACCCTGGCCGATAAGATCGGTTTAACGACAGCCATGATCTGGACCGTGCCCGTGCCCTGGATCCTGTGCGGCCTGCTTTACAGCTTGTTCTACTGGGCTTATCCGCGGGACTCGAAGATCCTCAGAGCCCAGATGGCGGAGAGAGCGGAGGAGATCAAGTAAGAAGTAAGGCGTAAGATGTAAGTCGATTAGTGAAAAGCGAGAAGGGCGTCGCGCTGCGCCGCCCTTTTTTGTTTTAAAAAGAACAAAATCAGAAGAGGAACTTAAATAGTTTTGACTTGACCACAACACCCATCAAGCCAAAGATCAATGAATGGAATCTCTCATCAAAAAGATCGGAACGGTACAAGTAGAGGATGTTCAGGCCACTGTGGAGAACCCAGGAGGCCATCGCCGCATAAAAAATCCACCCAAAATAATAGCCCAAAAATGAAACGATCAGGAAAGTATATCCAAAAAGACCAAAGAGTTTACCCTCCAGAATATGAGCACCGCCAAAACGGCCTAACTTTATCAACCTGAGCAGGATTGCAATTAAATAAAATATAACAACTGGCAAAAAAACCGAACTCTTCGCACTAATGATATCTCCGCGAGCCATCACCAGCCAGATCACAGAAGAGATCATAATGATATGATCTGCCAGGGAATCAAGCCGCTCACCGAGCTTTGTGCATTGGTCCAAGAGCCTGGCGAACTGCCCATCCAAAATATCAGTCACGATGACTGCGACCAGTCCATAAGCCACCAGCGGGAAATTTCCCTTAAACGCCAGGATCCAGAGCACCGGGGCCAATATCAATCTCATTAAAGTAAACCAATTAGCTACCGAAGAGAAAAACCCTTTTAGTGTAATATCCATCTTCAGCTCCTGGTCAATCCTACCAGCTCTTATAATAAACAAATTAAGCTTCTGCTCTTCATTATATATGAATACAAAACCCGCTGAAAGACCCTAAATATAACAACGTATCTGAGCCGAATCCTAAGGTCCGAATTAAGAGATCCCCTCCTTTTTACTGGCAGTACCAGTACTCAGTACAGTCTCGTAACACTGCCATTGAGAGGAGGACAAAGGACGACGAAGCAATCTCCAACCCCGGTCTTCCGTCTCCGGTCCCCGGTCAGAAGCGGGGCTCCTCCTTAGATTCCTTCACATTTATAGGTAGTGATCTTGAGCCGTTTTCCCTGCTCTTTCCAGGGTTTGGATAGACTGCTCCCGGGGACGGGAGCAGGAGCAGCAGGTTAATGCCGCCCGTCTCCCTATCCCCCCGCTCCCCAATCT
>Ga0136651_10000835_pt1 | contig 17059 bp, 12 predicted proteins | sample Mar14236cmmetaG_FD_94867 | JGI IMG/M metagenome (GOLD analysis project Ga0136651, IMG submission 94867) | Marine hydrothermal vent microbial communities from Guaymas Basin, Gulf of California to study Microbial Dark Matter (Phase II) - Marker... ... | reverse complement strand
CAGCGGGGAGATTCATTCAAAAATTCACAAATAAAAATGATTAAAAAAATTCATGGGAGAGCGAACCGGGCAAAGCGAGCTCACGAACAGTTTTACTGTGAGTAACCGGTTACATGGGTGAAGAAAATTTTTATTTTCTTCATTATTAATAAAATAAAAATTTTTAAACAGATGAAAAAAATATATTTTAGTGTTCATTCGTATAATTCGTGGCAAAGAAAAACTGACAAATGTCCTTTTCATGTGTCGTTGCTTTACTTATTTTTCACTCGAAAAAAAATATCTATTATGAAGATTATAAGGTGGATAATCAGAATCATTGCGGGATCGGTTTTCATCTTTTCAGGGTTTGTCAAAGGCATTGACCTGAGTGGCTCAGCCATAAAGTTTGAAGATTATTTTCATGCTTTTCATCTTGATTTTCTCCATCCTCTGGCTTTTCCGTTGGCTTTCCTTTTTCCGGCTACCGAATTCCTGATCGGGATATCCCTTCTGTTTTCCCTGAAACCCCGTATTGGAGCCTGGGGCTTTCTTCTGTTCATGAGCTTCTTCACGCCTCTGACCCTTGTCCTGGCAGTGTTCAATCCCGTAAAAGATTGTGGGTGTTTCGGAGATGCCCTGATTCTAACTAACTGGGAGACTTTTTTCAAAAATCTGTTTCTGCTGGCACTGGCCCTATGGCTTTTCTTCGACAGAAAGAATCTTTCAGGATTATATCCTTCCTTTTATCAATGGGGATTATTATTTTTTTATTTTCTGATATTTGCAGGATTATCCGCATACAGCTATCGTCACCTGCCTCTGTTCGATTTTCGTCCATATAAAACAGGTACCCACATCCCCGACAAGATGACCGTTCCCCCGGATGCGCCACAAGATGAATATCAGACTACGTTGATCTATGAAAAAAACGGTGTCCGCAAAGAGTTTTCCACGGATAACTTCCCCTGGCAGGACAGCACCTGGAAATTTGTTGACCAGAAGAGTACCCTCATAAAAAAAGGGTATGTCCCTCCCATTCATGATTTCAGTATTCTACGGCAGGATGGAATGGACATCACAGATCAGATACTGAATGACCCGGGCTATACCTTTCTGCTCATCTCTTATGACTTGTCTGAAGCCAACCATATCGGGCTTGAGAAAGCATGGAGAATATCTGTCTTTGCCCGGGACAAAGGGTATGGATTTTACGTTCTCACACCATCAGGCACAAATGAAACAAACAAGCTTATGGAGGAAGGTTTTTCCTTTGAATTCTGCAATACTGATGAAACTACCTGTAAAACCATTATCCGGTCCAATCCCGGCCTGTTGTTGATAAAAGAAGGCACCATCCTTGGCAAATGGCACTATCACGATATCCCTGATCCGGAGGTTTTCAGCGGGGATCTGTTATCTCATCAGCTCACCGTTCTGCAAAAAGATTCAAACACCTGGCTGGGTCTCTTACTGATTTTAGGATTACTTTTGTTTGCAGCTACAGCTCGATTGATCCTGCCCGCAGAAAGGCTCTATGATCGATGAATGAGAAACTATTCAACTTTTTGGTTGATAAAACAGGGATAATTTATATTTTTGGGCTTTCTGATAAATCAACCTAAAAAAACAAAAATATGAGGAAAAATATTGTTGCCGGGAACTGGAAAATGAACAATACCCTTGAGGAAGGAATCGAACTGGCAGAAGCCGTAAATAATCTTGTATCACAGGGCACTCCTGAGAACACAGATGTGATCATTGCCCCTCCTTTTATTCATCTGGCCGAACTGGCCAAACGCATTGATACCGGAAAAGTAAAACTCTCTGCCCAGAACTGTGCGGCCGAAGCTGCCGGAGCCTACACAGGCGAAGTTTCAGCAGCCATGGTACGTTCAACAGGTGCTGAGTATGTCATCATCGGCCATTCCGAACGCCGGCAATATTATGGCGAAACCAACGCTATCCTGAAGAAAAAAACCGAGCTGGCACTCGAAAATAATCTTACTCCTATATTTTGCTGCGGGGAAGTTCTGGAAGAACGCAATGCCAAACAACACTTTGAGGTCGTTAAAACCCAAATCTCAGAAGCTTTGTTTTTTCTCTCCGAAAAAGAGTTCGGGAAGATCATCATCGCCTACGAACCGGTCTGGGCCATAGGCACCGGTGTTACTGCCACCCCCGAACAGGCACAGGAAATGCATGCCTATATCCGTCGTCTTATCAATAACAAATATGGCAAACAAGTAGCCGAAGACACTACCATCTTATACGGCGGCAGCTGCAAGCCTTCCAATGCCGGCGAACTGTTTTCCAATCAGGATGTGGACGGAGGATTAATTGGCGGAGCATCATTAAAGGCTGATGATTTCTATGCGATCATCCGCGCCTTCTAAAAAATTGCACAACCGGATTATTCTGTAACAAACAAGACTTCGTGATGGTTTGTTGAAGAGGATATTTTCATCGCTCTTAACAATTTTAATTTTTTATTGCGGATGACAGTTTATATATTTAACCTGATATTGGATTGAGTACAATTTATTTATCCTGATGATAAAATCTGTTTACAAACAGGTACTTGTTATTCGATTTACGTTTCTTGTTCTATTTTTTATTTTGTTCCTGACACCGGGTCTTTCGCAATCCATCAAGCCGTTTCCCAAAGACACTACAAATTTTGCCGAATCCTTCAGATCATTCATGTCTTTGTATCATTTGAATGAAGAAGATAAAAAAGCTGTCAATAGATTTATCGGCATGTTTTCCTCTGATTCGGCAACGGATATCCCGGGAAAAAGAACCCGTATCCTTTACACATTAAACCGGCTTAAAAACCGTCGGGCCAGACAGAGGCCCCATTTCATGGATTACATAAAAACCATCCTCTATTTTTCTGACAATAAACTGAACAAGTCCTATTACGAAAACTGGGAAAAAGGCTTGATCGATCTTCTCGACAACAGTCATACACAGATGCGAAATGTTCAGAGGTATCTATCGGGTGTTCTGAATTTCCTTAAATCTGATTATCTGTATAACAGCCAGACAGTAATCTGGGCCATAAAACCTGTAGCTTACCGGTTTCAATATGATAAGAAACTGTATATCCAGGTTGATAAAACGACTTTGACCTGTTATTCACACCATGATAGCATTGTTATCTATGAGACTGCCGGAAAATATGATCCCTATAACTCAGTATGGTATGGTGAAGCTGGTAAAGTCACCTGGGAAAGAGCAGGATATCACAGAGACTCGGTTTTTGCCCTGTTACCTACCTATAAAATTGTACTTACCCAAAATGGTTATTATGTTGACAGTGCTTCTTTTATCAACCATACTTATTTCAACAAACCTATTCTGGGGGCTTTTGAAGATAAGGTCACCCATATTTCCTCTCCGTCAAGAGCAACTTATCCGAAATTCGACTCCTATATCAAACATTTTAAGATAAAAAATCTATACCCCAACGTAGATTATGAAGGCGGTTTTTCCATGCAGGGCGCTGTAGTCAACGGAACAGGCAATAATTACAAACAAGCTATTTTGCGTTTCTACCGGAACGATACATTACAAATGAAGGTCAGATCATTGTTTTTTGCCATTCATAAAAAAAGGGTCTCCGGAAGAGAAACAACCGTATCATTCTATATAGACAAAGATTCCATTTTTCATCCCAACATAGCTTTCGTCTATAATGCAACTGACCGAGAGGTTTCCCTGTATCAGACGGAAAACCCCATGACCCAAAGTCCGTATTACGACTCTTATCATAACCTGAACATCAGGTCCAGCCGGTTTGTATGGAAAACGGACGGCAACAAAGCATTATTCACCCGGTTACGGGGAACAACTATTGGAGAAGGAAAATTCTGGTCTACCAATTTCTTTAACGTAAAAACCTACAACAAGCTGCAAGGGATGGATTCCATGAACCCATTATATTTATTGAAAAAATTTTCCGAGTGGTATTATTCGGATGAATTTCCGGTAGAAGAACTGGCTAAATGGATGAAAAAGCCGGAATACCAGGCACGCCGTTTGATAGCACACATGGCCATGCAAGGGTTTGTTTTTTACAATCCCAAAACAGGCGAAGTTAAATTAAAAAAAGAATTGTATGATTATCTGGATGCTTTTGGTGCAAAGATAGACTATGATATAATGTCTTTTGTATCCCGTACACGAGCTCCTGTTGACAATGCTATCATCGACATGAACACTTTTGATATGACTATTAACGGGGTACCGACCATCTTTCTGAGCGACTCACAAAACGTGGCTATTTATCCGACAGGACACCGGATCATCATGCATCGCAACCGAAGTTTTAGTTTCGATGGGGAAATACAAGCCGGCATGGCCCTGTTGAATGGGAAAAACTTTTATTTTGATTACGATACCTTCAAAATTGACCTGTACCAAATCGATTCCGTAAGATTCACAGCTTATGGAGACAGCATGGACAATTTGAGAAATCCGGTACCGGAAAAAATAAACAACACCCTTGAAGTGGTTACCGGACACTTGTTCATAGATAAGCCAGACAACAAATCAGGATTGAAACATTTTGATAAATACCCATATTTTCAAAGTACTGACACCTCATTTGTCTTTTACGACAAAGCCTCTGTCTATGATAGTATCTACACACGGGAGAATTTTCATTTTATTATAAAACCTTTTACACTTTATTCTCTGAATAAGCTGTATAAAAAAGATCTGGTTTTTGAAGGAGACTTTATCAGCGGGAAAATATTCCCGCCGATACCACAGAGTCTGGAAGTGCAGCCTGACAACTCCCTGGGTTTTGTCTCCCGGATGCCGGAAGAGGGAATTCCTCTGTATAATGGAAAAGGAAGATTTTTTAACGATGTGGAACTGAGTAATCAGGGACTGCAGGGTGCAGGAAAATTAAAATATCTTACCACCACAGTCTTTTCAGATCATTTTTCCTTTTTCCCGGATTCTATGGTCACCGACGCCCATGACCTTACCGTCGAAGCCACCCACGAAGGCACACGGTACCCCGACGGAAAAGCCCGGGATATACACATCAAATGGCTTCCCGGAGAAAACAAATTTCACATCATAAAGAGATCTGCTAACCTGGCACTTTTCGATTCATTGGTCAGCCTTAACGGAGATATGATCCTCACTCCGGATAATCTTTCAGCAAAGGGAACCCTTTTGTTCCATGAATCCGAGATCTCATCCGGCAAATACCTTATAACAGACACTCATATAACAGCAGACACAGCTGATCTGTGTCTGCCCGGAAAAACCAGGGAAAGCAACGACATCATGCATGCAAACCGAATGAAATCAGATATTGACGTTCCCGCACAGATGGCAAGTTTTGAAAGCCTGTACGACACATTGCATATAGAGTTTCCCGATATGCAATGGATCACCTCCCTGGATGCCTTTACCATTGATTATGCCAACAAACACATTGTCCTGGTTAACAACAAGACTTCGGATGACCCTTATCTCCTGGGAAACGATCCTGCTGCCATTTCCGGAAAATGGATAATAATGCCCACTTTTATTTCCCTCCATCCCAAAGCAGATACCCTCGGATTTTTTTCCGATTCTGCCATTTATGATCTCGCTGGAAATACCATCCATGCTTTCCATACTGATTTTCTGGAAATTGCAGATGCCTTGGTATACCCCGACAGCATGAGCCTCAGGATCGGACCCGACGGCAATCTCAATGAACTGAAAGATGCAAGACTGGTAGCTGCCAATACATATACGCTGGATTCAGCCCGCCTGAATATATACTCAAGAAAAAATTTCAGGGGATCAGGACTTTATAAATATATTGAAGAAAACGGAGAAATAGAGAACATCTTTTTTACGGACATCCATGTGGACGACTCCCTGCATACATACGCACAGACAGATCTTCCCCCGGAAACGCACTTTATGTTAAGTCCTGACTTTGCCTATACGGGGAAAGTTGAACTCTGTTCTAACCGGGACCATCTTCTGTTCACAGGAGGTGTAAGTATTGTACATCAATGCAAAGGCATCTCAGGACATTACCTGGCTTTCTCCTCAGAGATCGATCCCCATAACATTCTGATTCCCGTCGGAGAACAAATGCTGGATATCCATAAAAAGAAAATATATAGCGGACACTTTATCACCAATGACTCCACCCATATTTATTCTGCTTTCTTGTCTTCCCGGAAGAACTATAGTGACACACCTGTCAGCACAGCCCGGGGAGTTTTGTATTATGATAAAAAATCCGGCGAATACCGGATAGGCAGTGAAGAAAAAGTTCACGATCCATCGGTTACAGGCAATTATCTCTCACTTGACAGAAACTTTTGTAAGCTATATGGTGAAGGGATACTAAACCTTGGGGTTCATTTCGGTCGTATCAAAATCATCACTCCCGGCACCATCCTCCAGGAAATGGACGACAGCAACAGGATCCGTTTACACGTTATGATAGGATTGGATTTTTATTTTGATCCTGAAGCAATGAAGATCATGGCTGGGGAGATTGATTCACTGACTAATCTGGAACCTGTAAATATCCGTAGCGACTGGTATGAACAAACCTTGAGTTTACTGGGATCTTCTCCCGGAGTTTCCAAAGCAGATATCCAAGAAATGAAAATGTTTGGTCAGTTGTCAACGGTGCCGGAAGGACAAAAACACACACTTTTCCTTTCGGATGTTACCCTGGAATGGAACCATGAAACAGGATCCTATGTCTCGTCAGGAAAGATTGGCATTGGAAATATTGACGGACATCCATTGAATGTTTCCGTTGACGGATATCTGGAAATACAGAAAAAACGCAGCGGTGATATCTTTGATCTGTATCTGAAGCTCACTCGCAGAAGCTATTATTATTTTGCATATACACCGGGAGTTTTACAGGCCATTTCTTCTAACAACAATTTCATGACGATTCTGACCTCCCTTAAAGAAAATAAAAGAAGGCTCAGATCAGGCGGAAATCAACCATCCTACATGTTCATGACGGGCGTGGAACGCAAAAAAGTAATGTTTTTAAGGAAAATGGAGATGCTAAAGGAGAACAATTCGTCGCAGTAAAACTTTTTACCCATGAGTCATGGAAACTATACGCTCTCTGGGTCCCATCTCAACTACTTCCAGGTTTTTGATATCAGTTCCGTCAATCATAAAACGCACTACGGTACGTTGTGTATGACTACCAAAGATACCTGCAGCTCCCGGGTTAATATGAAGAAAACCCAATTTTTTGTCATAGATTACTTTCAGGATATGAGAATGACCTGAAATAAACATTCCGGGAGGACGAATTTCTAGTTCATTCCTGATTCTCCGGTCATAATGGGCGGGATAACCCCCTATGTGTATTATAATCACCTCTGTTTTCTCACAGGTAAAACGAAGTTTTTCAGGAAAGCGTTTTCTGATATCCTGTCCGTCAATATTCCCGAACACAGCCCGAAATGGTTTTAGCGATGAAAGAAAATCAGCCACTTCCGTTGTCCCAATATCTCCGGCATGCCATATCTCATCCACTCCCCTGAAAACAGATTCCCAGCGCGGATCAATATAACCATGTGTATCCGATAAAAGACCGATTTTTACCACTCCTTTTCTTCCTGTTTTTTATAAGGTAAATTTAAGAATTCTCACTGATATTCATTTATTTATTTTACTATTAGTCTTTTTTATATCTTTGTTTGCAAACCGATGAGATTCAGAGTTATGAAAACCAGTTTGTTTTTACTCATTTCCTTTTTACTCATTTTCCCTTTTCCTGCGAAATCACAGAAAGTCTCTACTAAAGAGCTCCGTTCCATTTTCAATGAGGCCGAATCTATACTCCTTTACAATGAAGATTATGAAAAAGCCCTTCCCCTATATAAGCTGTTGGCAGATTTTGTTCCCGACAACAACAACTACCAATATAAAGTAGGTATATGCTATCTGAACATGGACGGTTACGTCAAAGAGGCCATTCCCTGGCTTATCAAAGCCAGTAAAAAAACAACCATTAATTATTCTTACAATTATAAGGAAAACCACGCACCTATCGACGTACTCTTTTATATAGGTTCGGCCTACCACCTGCTCAACCGTACCGATTCGGCAGTGTATTACTACAAAAAATTCCTGTCGGCTACTTCCCGTTTTCACAACCCTCAGATGTTTTATACGGATTTTGTCCGTCAACAGATCAAGAATTGTTCCCATGCCCGCGAGATGGAACAACATCCGGTAATCGTAAAAAAAGAAAAACTGCCGGATCGGATCAATGCGTACCGGAAAAATCTGAACCCTGTTGTCTCTGAAAACCGGAAAATTCTTGTTTACACCGCGATGCCAGGAAACAACAAGACCATTATGTACAGCAGAAAAGAAAGAAACGGATGGAGCAAACCCGTGGATATTACCTCACAGCTCAACGCCGGCGACGACAGTCGTGCCGTTGCCTTGTCCTATACCGGAGACACACTGTTCCTTTATAAGGAAGAAAGTGGAAGAGCCGATTTATGGGTCAGTTATTACAGAGATACTGTTTGGACCCCGATGAAACGGCTGGGCAGAAATATCAATACCAAGTACTGGGAGTCCTCCTGCAGTATTTCATCAGACGGAAAAACCCTGTATTTTACAAGTAACAGAAACGGAGGCTTTGGAGGTCTGGATATTTACATGTCGAAAAGGACTGCTGATGGACGCTGGGGAGAAGCTGTCAATTTGGGCCCGGTGATCAATACCCCGCTTCTTGAAGATAATCCACATATCACAGCTGACGGGAAAACTCTGTTTTTTGCCTCTCAGGGACACTATAATATGGGCGGATTTGATATATTCTTTTCAAAAAAGAAAAGATCCGGGAGCTGGGCCAAGCCGGTAAATCTCGGTTATCCTATCAACACCACAGATGAAAATACGGATTATTTTCCGCTGGGCAACGGCGACACGGCGCTGGTCTCCCTGATCACAAAAGAAGGCCCTGTCAAGACCTGGGATATCTATAAGGTGCATATTGTGGCTCCGGGTAAAATAAACCGGATAAAATTGCAGGGAACCCTGGTCTACGAAGACGGTGCCAGGGATGCGGATCCATCCTTGTCGATTACCATTTCAGATACCTCAGGTACAAAGATCTTCGCTAAAACCATACCGGATTCGGCAGGACAATATACGGCAGAACTTCTGCCTGGCATTTACAAAGTAACCATCACGGGCAACCGCTACAGAAATGTGACCGAGACCATCAACATATCCGAACAATACTCCCGTTCTTTCCTCGCCATCGAAACCCGGATGATTCCGCGCCAGGCAAACCAGGGAAAGGTGTTTTTTATTCGATCGGTTTATTTCAGATTGAATGAATATCATCTCTCGGCAGAAGCTCGTCAGCCCCTCTTACAGGTAGCTGCACTCCTGAAAGAGTATCCCCGACTCAAGTTCGAGATCGTTGGAATAACCGATACCACAATTGCCGAAAATTACAACAAGAATCTGGCCGTCAAAAGAGCCAGAGAAGTCATCAACTTCCTCACCGGCATGGGTATTTCAAGAGACCGGTTTACCCTGGCAGACATCGGGGAGATCAAAGTCGTCCCACTGAAAAAAGGCAAACAAACCAAAGAGATTAAGCCGGCACAGTTAAGACGGGTGGACATTCGCCTGATTCGTCCCGATACCTCCATCCGATACAAACAGGAGTATTTCATGCCTGAATATACAACCGGAAAAGATAAACTTACTTACTCCATCCTCGTAATTAAAACAAAGAAAAAATTACCGGCTGACTACTTCTATCGTTTCAATATGGAAGAACTGAATTATGTGAAGGTGGATGAAGTGAACGGACAATATTATTATACTTTGGGCTCTTTCAAACTGAAAAACAGGGCTATTGAATTACTTTCCAGACTTATTGATCTGGGTTTCAGCCAGGCCCGTGTTATCGATGATCCTGCACTGGACGATCTATTGCATAAGCCGGCGGAAAAAAAGAAAAAATACGTCGGTCGAAGCGAATATATCACGGAAGAAATCCCTTACTATACCATTCAGATCTGTGCACTGCTTAAACCTCCGTATCATGGAGCATTTAAAAATCTCAAAGATATCCGGGTTTGGGCATGTAAAGACAAATTTGTCAGATATACAGTCGGAAACTACCACGGGTACTCCGTGGCGAAGAAAGCGCTTCCGGAAATACGAAAAATGGGGTATCACGATGCTTTTATCCGGCCGGTCACCAGCCTGGATAAATTAAAAAAAGAAGATGAATAATCCTGAATCATTGGAACGCATCCCCTATGCATACGTTTTTCTCCGAGCATACCGATGATAAGGAAATCATCCTTGACCCTTCCGAATCCATGCATGCCATCCGGGTATTGCGATTGCATACCGGCGATAAAGTAAGGATATTGGATGGTAAAGGAAACAGATTTACCGGCAGGATTACAAATGCAAATCCACATAAAGTGATTATCCGCATTTCCGGACACACCCATCAGGACAAACGCGCCCCTTACTATCTGCACATTGCCATCGCCCCGACAAAAAACATGAATCGTTTTGAGTTTTTTCTTGAAAAAGCGGTCGAGACAGGTATAGACGAAATCACCCCGTTACTTTGCGAACATTCCGAGCGTAACAGGATCAGGACGGAACGTCTGGAAAAAATTACTGTCGCAGCCATGAAACAATCCGGACAGTCTTATATTCCCCGTCTAAACCGGATAACGCCTTTCGCTTCGTTTGTTCAACAATCTTTTACGGGAGATAAACTGATAGCCCACTGTTGTACCCATGAACAAGAGAAACAGTTTTTATCGGATGCTGTCACAACCAACCGCATCCTGTTACTGATAGGCCCCGAGGGGGATTTCAGCCGCAAGGAACTGGATTTGGCATTCCTTCACGATTACCTGCCGGTCTCTCTCGGTCACACACGTCTTCGTACAGAAACCGCCGGTATTGCAGTTGCTGTGATCATGGCTGCGCGATTCTTCCACACAGCGAAATGATATCGCAGTCAATTCCTGAATCTATGAGATAACAAACGGATCCTGTAAAACAATCTCCGCAATACGATCTCCGGCACTTCTATTGTTTCCGAAGGTCCGAAGATACGGACAAGATCTCTGTCCATTTCAGCTCCTGCATCCATTTCGTTTTCCAAGGTGTGTAAACCATGTGGCTGTTTTTCTTCAAAAAAATGTAAATGAAAAGTAGAATAATCCTTCATAGGCCGACACTGATTTTATTTGTTTATTACTACAACGTCAACCTGAAAAGAATTAGTATGGAAAAGACATTTTTTTACTGCAGGGTCAGGTTCAGGTTCTTCTCCTCGATCAGCTTCCGCATGTTGATCAAGGCATAGCGCATACGTCCCAAAGCCGTATTAATACTAACGTTGGTATGATCGGCTATCTCCTTAAAGCTCAATCCGGCATAATGCCTGAGTACCACCACTTCCCTTTGTTCTTCCGGAAGAAAGTGAATCAGTTTCCGGACATCCTGATAGATTTGTTCCCGCACCATCTCCTCTTCCACGGTTCTATCAGAGAATTTTTGATTGTTGAACATATCATTTTCGCAGTCATCATTGGAATAAGTGTTCATCTGATTTTGTTTCCTGAAATAATCTATGATCAGATTGTGAGCAATACGGATGACCCACGACAGGAAACGTCCGTTTTCCTGGTAACGACCGGCATCAAGCGACCGAACCACTTTGATAAAGGTATCCTGAAAAAGATCTTCGGCCAATGCCGGGTTTTTAACTGTCATAAGGATGTAGGTATACACCTTGTTTCTGTGCCTCTTAATCAGTATCTCAATGCTTTCCTGACTGCCTTTCCTGTAAAGCTCGACCAGCTCCCGGTCGGATAAATGTTTTAGTACCAATGTTCTCTCCTTTTTGGTTTGATCAGGGTAAAGGTCTTTCTATAGGCAATCTTTTTTACAAGGTTTATACATTACAGGATATACAAAATAACAAAAAAATAGTGAAACTTCAAAATGCACCCTTTAAATCATTCGTTAAATATTGTTAAATGTGCTACTTTTACATTTTTTCACAATTATTTATGCCAGAAGTCGGAAAATTAACGGATACCAACATAGAACTTAGGGGAGTACGGGTCCATAATCTGAAAAACATCACAGTCAGGATCCCCCTGAACAGGCTTACCGTCATCACCGGATTGTCCGGTTCGGGAAAGTCATCCCTGGCATTTGACACACTTTATGCAGAAGGACAACGCCGGTATGTCGAAAGCCTGAGTGCCTATGCCCGTCAATTTCTGGGGCGTATGCAAAAACCGGATGTAGATTTTATTGAAGGGATCCCTCCCGCCATTGCCATCGAACAAAAAGTCAACACCTCCAATCCCAGATCCACAGTAGGCACAAGCACTGAAATCTATGATTACCTGAAACTCCTTTACGCCCGCATCGGGAAAACCATCTCTCCCGTATCCGGGCGGGAAGTAAAAAAAGATACGGCAGAAGATGTAACAAATTTCCTGCTTAAAAAAAGCCAAGGTCACCGCATTGTCATTATTGCTCCCATTCCCTGCCATAATCCCGAAAAATTTCCCGAGCAGCTCCGTTTTTTCATGAAGGAAGGTTTTTCACGTGTATTCATCAAAGGAAAAGCTATTTTCTTACAGGATATCTTGGAAGGGAAAATTAATCCGGATAAAACAGACAACATCCTTTTATTGGTAGACCGGCTGGTGACAAAAGATGATCCCGATACCATATCCAGGATCACTGACTCAGCCGAAACTGCTTTTCAGATCAGTAAAGGCAAATGCAAGGTCATCATCTTCAGTGAGAATAAGGCCGTCGAAAGGGATTTCTCCAACCGTTTTGAAGCAGACGGGCTCCTTTTCGAAGAACCTTCACCCGCCATGTTCAGTTTTAACAGTCCGGTAGGCGCCTGCCCGAAATGTGAGGGGTATGGCAAAATCATGGGCATAGATGAAGACTTAGTGATACCGGATAAAAGTCTTTCTGTTTACGAAGATGCTATCGTTTGCTGGCGTGGCGAAAAAATGAAAAAATGGAAAGAAGCTCTGATCTATCATGCCCCGAAGTTCGGTTTTCCGGTACACAAACCTTACTATCAACTTACAGAAGAACAAAAACGACTGATCTGGACTGGTAATCAATATTTTGAGGGACTCAACCAATTTTTTTCTTATCTGGAAGAAAAAAAATACAAGATCCAGTACCGGGTTATGCTCTCTCGTTATCGGGGGAAGACCATCTGTCCCGTATGTCACGGAACCCGCCTCAGGAAAGAAGCTTCGTGGGTCAGGATTAACGGGAAATCCATTCCTGATCTGGTTGATCTGCCGGTGGAAAAATTAATAGTTTTTTTTCACAACCTGAAGTTGACAAATTACGAAAGCAAAGTGGCGGGACGGATTCTTACAGAAATCACCAACCGTCTCCGTTATATGATGGATGTAGGCCTGGGTTATCTGACGCTGAACCGCCTCTCCTCCACCCTTTCCGGAGGTGAATCACAACGCATCAACCTGACCACCTCACTGGGCAGCAGTCTGGTAGGATCCTTGTACATCCTGGATGAACCCAGCATAGGTCTTCATCCCAGAGATACTCACCGACTGATAAAAGTACTTGAAGAGCTAAGAGACATGGGCAATACTGTGGTAGTGGTTGAACACGATGAATCTTTCATACGTGCTGCCGACCATATCATTGACATGGGACCTATGGCAGGAAGACTGGGCGGAGAGGTAATTTTTACCGGACCTGTCAACAGGTTGCTGAAGGCAAAAAACAGTATCACCCAAAAATACCTCACCGGAGAAGAGCAAATCAAAGTACCTTCAGCCAGAAGAAAATGGAATAGTTATATTGAAGTCTACGGTGCCAGCGAACACAACTTAAAAAACATAAATGTAAAATTCCCGTTACATGTAATGACCGTAGTCACGGGAGTCAGTGGATCCGGAAAATCCACACTCGTAGGAGACATCCTATACCCTGCCCTGAGCCGGCGTATTCTGAAAACAGGGAAAAAACCAGGATGTCACCTCGGTCTTCAGGGAGATCTGAATATGATAGACCGTATAGAACTGGTAGATCAAAATCCGATCGGAAAATCATCCCGTTCCAATCCTGTTACTTATATCAAGGCTTACGATGACATCCGAAAGCTTTTTGCCCAACAGCCTGCTGCACAGATCAATCATTTTACCCCTGCCCATTTTTCCTTCAACGTCGAAGGAGGAAGGTGTGAAGAATGCCATGGCGAAGGCGTCATTCACGTGGAAATGCAGTTTATGGCAGATGTAGACCTCATCTGCGAAAGCTGTCACGGAAAACGCTTCAGGCCGGAGATACTGGAAGTAACCTATAAAGAAAAGTCTATTTATGATGTGCTTGAAATGACTGTGGATGAAGCCATTGAATTTTTCGGGGAAGGGAATTCCTTTATCGAGAAAAAAATCATCGAAAAACTAAACACACTGTCATCTGTAGGCCTGGGATATATTCACCTCGGACAACCGTCCAACACCCTGAGCGGAGGGGAGAGTCAACGGGTTAAACTGGCTTCCTTTCTGAAGAAAGAAAACCATAATACACACACGCTTTTTATCTTTGATGAACCAACTACCGGCCTGCATTTTCATGACATAAGGAAACTGCTGGAAGCTTTTGATACACTCATCGAACTTGGAAATACTATAATCTTAGTGGAACATAATCCGGACGTGATAAAAGGCGCTGACTGGATCATTGATCTGGGACCGGAAGGAGGAGAAAAAGGGGGTAAAGTTATTTTTGAAGGTACTCCCGAAGAGCTTGTCCGGAATAAATATTCATACACAGCCCGTTATCTTAGAGGAAAAATACAATAAGCCCAAATTAAGCAATAGAAAAATTCTATTGCTTAATTGACGAAGAAAATCATAGCATTCCATCAACATGGAATGTAAGATTTTCTTGTCAGGGTAAACCCAATGCAGCCTTCGGCTTATGCGCAATAGAGCCATTTACAATAACTCTGTTGCGCAATTAGGGATAAAAAAACCTGCACATGCAGTGCAGGTTGATTTTATCTTCAGAAAATACCAGGGTTTTTCAGACTATTTCACTTTGAATCCAAACATGATCGCCACACAGCCGCTTGCCGGCTCTTTTGACTTATCCCCCCTCGATGGAACCTTTACGACAATTTTTAACTGTTGACTTGACTCCAACTTAAAATCCCAAGTCCTGGCAAAGTCATGTTCCTTGTTGCTGTACAAGACTTTCTGGGTAGCATCCAACACTTTGAATTCAATCTCCGGGAGATTATCCGAGCCGCACACGGCCATTCTGTATTCCTGGTCGGAATAAAATGTCTTATATAATTCTGCTTCTTCCCCTTCGGTCAGTACCGCAGCATGATAGTTTCCGTCATGGGTAAAAGGTGCCAGCTCCGATTTACAGACATTTTTAGCAAAACCTTTGCACTGTGCCTGACTGCTCTGGATGGATAGTACGAAAAAAGAAGCTGATATAAATAACAACAGAATAAAAACTCGTTTCATAGGTATAAATTTTATGAAATATAATTATTTCTGATAACTTTCACTTTTTCCTTTAACTCATTAAAGACATCCCAAGTAATCTTATAAGTGGACACAGATTTGATGGTTGTCACATGGGTCTTTTCATTGGTAGAAGTTTCAGAGGAGGAACTGGCAGTCATAGGAATTTTGTCATAAAGGACTTTTATTACATTTATGTCTTTCATGATTGCCTGTATATCGGGATTGTCCTTATAGTCATTGAGCAATCGCTCAACAATATTCAGGGACAACTTTTGATCAACAATCCGCTGAACCAGTTTGTTGTTTTCCAGGTTGGCCGTATCGGGCACCAATTGCGTAGCAAGATAAAGTCCTTCCATCCAGCCACCTACCAACACAATGGCAGCAACAGCCGCACGGTCATTTTCCTGAAGGTAGGAACTGGAATTCATAAAAGTCTCGGAGATTATATCCATAATGACATCCCGGTTGTTGATGTTCTCCTCGAGACGGTCAATATTTTCCTGACTGATAGCATCCAGAATACCCAGTCCGTCAGCCATTTTTTTAGCTGCATTCATATAATCTATAGAGGCTTGTGTCTGATCGTAAAGACTGGCAAAACTCAAATCACAAGTGTAGATACCCAGATTCAGGGCCATGCTCTTGGTGATTGAGTACTTTGTGGCATTATCCACAGAATTCAACAAATCTTCATTATAACCCGTTCCGCAGGATTTGATCAACATAGCAGTTTCCACCGGTGAAGGCAGAGAATAAAAAATTTGCTTAGCCTCGTTGATATCCTTGAACATCTCTTCATTCAGTTGTGAGACATCAACCTCTATCTCATTTTTAGCTGGCTCTTTCTTTGCCCCGGATTTACAACTGACCCACGAAACAGTGATCAAAGCCAATAAGAAAACACGGATAAAATCTCTTTGAATCATTTTAAGTTTCATAAACAAGAAATTTATTCAACATTGATAAGGAAATAATACCAAAGTAAAATTAATACTTTTTTTCAAATGACCATAAAAAAATTTCATAATCTTCTATAAATTCTTATTAATCTGATAATCACTTAGATATAACATGATATTTTTTTATACTAAAATGTATTTTAACATAATGTTTTTTAAATACAGACCAAAAAAAGAATATCAATATTGAGATATCCCTTAATTATTATTCGTTTTTTTGGTATTATACGGACTATTTTGAATAAAGATTCGCCATACTAATACGCATCTTTTATACAATTGCTAAGTTGATTTTTTATAAAATTTTCCTATGGCAAAAAGAGATACCGGCAGTAACAACCAAGAAAATATCAAACAACTTTTCTCAGCACGTGCTAACCTGGTGTTATCCGCTATAAAAAAATATGTAACAGCGGAAATCCCAACCTGATCCCTGCCGTGATGAAACTATATTCATAAACCGACTCAGGAAATAATGCAGGAGATCATCGCCCTGATCAGGGATATGAAAAGTCAGTCTGCGGTTTCTTTTTTTTT
>Ga0136651_10000833_pt1 | contig 17081 bp, 12 predicted proteins | sample Mar14236cmmetaG_FD_94867 | JGI IMG/M metagenome (GOLD analysis project Ga0136651, IMG submission 94867) | Marine hydrothermal vent microbial communities from Guaymas Basin, Gulf of California to study Microbial Dark Matter (Phase II) - Marker... ... | reverse complement strand
AAATATAACCTCTACTCCTTCTTTAAGTAAAGCCTCCACCACCACCTGGGCTCCGGTTCTTTTACTCAATATTTGCCTCCCCTCCTTTTACTTGTACCGGCCACAACAGTATTTATACTTTTTACCACTCCCACAAGGACAAGGGTCATTGCGGCCTACCTTCTTTTTTTTACCAATTTTATTTGAATCTTTCACCCTTGTCCCTACCAAAGCAGGACTTGGCTTGGGATGATATCTTTCCTGAACAGGTTCTCTTGAAATCTGAACTTTAAATATGAGCTCTGAAACCTCTTCCTTTATCCTCTCAATAAGATCCTCAAACATCGCATAAGCTTCCCTTTTATACTCAACAATAGGATCTCTCTGTCCATACCCCCTGAGACCTATCCCCTCTCTAAGAGAGTCCATGGCATAAAGGTGATCTTTCCAGCGAGAATCAATAGTATGAAGAAACACCATTCTCTCAAGTTCCCTCATCATTTCCTCTCCCAGCTCCTCTTCCCTTTTCTGGTAGGCCTCTTTTACAACTTTAATAATTTTTTCTCTTATCTCATCTCTTTTATAAAGACCTTTTAAGTCCTCAGGATAAACATCAACGGCAAAGGTATTTCTTATTTTTTTTGCCAGACCTGCAAAATCCCACTCCTCCGGACGAATCTTCTCATTGGTGTAAGAGGAAACTATAGAATCAACTGTATCCTGAATCATCTCCCATATTTCTTCTTTGACATTCTTTTTCTCCAGAACCTTCTGTCTCTCACTGTATATTATCTGACGTTGCTGATTCATCACATCATCAAATTCTAAAAGTTGTTTTCTTATCTCAAAGTTTCTCCTTTCCACCTTTTGCTGAGCTCTCTCAAGAGCCTTCGTAATCCAGGGATGTTCTATTGACTGGTCTTCAGGGATTTTTAATCTTGCCATAAGTGCACTAATTCTCTCTGATCCAAAAAGCCGCATAAGCTCATCTTCAAGACTTACATAAAACTGAGCAGCCCCGGGTGCACCCTGACGACCAGCTCTTCCTCTTAACTGATTATCTATGCGGCGGGATTCATGTCTTTCTGTGCCAATCACAAAAAGACCACCAAGTTTTTCAACTCCCTCTCCAAGTTTAATATCAGTCCCCCTTCCTGCCATGTTGGTGGCGATGGTAACCGCTCTTTTCTGCCCTGCTTGAGCCACTATTTGCGCCTCTTTCTCATGATACTTGGCATTAAGGACAGTGTGAGGTATGCCTTTTTCTCTTAACATTCTGGAAAGTTTTTCAGACTTTTCCACTGACCTTGTTCCCACAAGGACAGGGCGCTCCTTTTTATAAAGCTCCTCGACCTTCTCTACTACAGCTTTAAACTTTGCCTTTTCGGTTTGATAAATTTTATCCTCAAGCTCCTCTCTTCTGCAGGGTTTGTGCGTGGGGATAACAACTACCTCCAGGCCATATATCTTCAAAAACTCCTCAGCCTCAGTAGCTGCTGTTCCTGTCATTCCAGAAAGTTTTTTATACATCCTGAAGTAATTTTGCAGGGTAATAGTGGCAAGGGTTTGATTTTCACTTTTTATAGGAACCCCTTCCTTTGCTTCTATGGCCTGGTGAAGTCCGTCACTCCAGCGTCTTCCAGGCATAAGCCTCCCGGTGAACTCATCTATGATAACAACTTCTCCATCCTTAACAAGATAATCTCTATCTCTTTGATAAAGTTCATGAGCTCTTATTGCCTGATGCACATGATGAACCAGTTGCCAGCCCCTTGGATCCTGATAAATATTGCCAATCCCGAGAAGTTTCTCCACTTTCCCCACACCTTCTTCAGTCAAGGCAACTGTATGATCTTTCTCATCAACTTCATAATCTCTGCCCTTTTTCAACCTACGAACAAGCCTGTCAATAACATAGTAAATTTCTGTAGATTCTTCAGCAGGACCTGAAATAATGAGAGGTGTGCGTGCCTCATCAATTAAAATGCTATCAATTTCATCCACTATGGCATAATGAAAACCTCTTTGAACCTGGTCTTCAACCCTGTGTGCCATATTATCTCTTAAATAGTCAAAACCAAATTCGTTATTTGTTCCGTAAGTTATATCACACTGATAAGCTTTTCTTCTTTCCGCAGGTCCCATACCATTTTGTAAAACTCCAACAGAAAGACCCAAAAATTCATAAACAGGTCCCATCCATTCTCTGTCACGTCGAGCAAGATAGTCATTTACTGTAACAACATGAACTCCCTTTCCTTCAAGAGCATTAAGGTAAGCTGCCAAAGTGGCAACAAGGGTTTTTCCCTCACCATTTGCCATCTCGGCTATAGCTCCTCTGTGCAGAACTATTCCCCCTATAAGCTGCACGTCATGATGGCGAAGACCGATTGTTCTTTTAGCAGTCTCTCTCACAACGGCAAACGCCTCAGGTAAAATATCGTCCAGAGTCTCTCCTCTTTTAATCCTGCCCCTAAATTCATCTGTTTTTTCCCGGAGAGCTTTATCCCCAAGTTTTGAAAACTTTTTCTCAAGAGAGTTTATCTTATTTACAATGGGATAAAGTTTTTTTAAGTTTCTCTCCTGCTTTGTACCAAAAACCTTTGCCAAAACGCTTCCTATCATGGTTTAAACCTTCAAAATTTTATCTCAATTAAGTTTTAATCAACTGTTAATTATACCATGTTTACCTTAAGCGACAAGGGGTCTACCTGTAAACCCTCAAGCTCCAAAAGTCTTTTTTTAAGCCTTACACCTGATGAGAAGCCACCAAGACCTCCATCCGAGCAAATCACTCTGTGACAGGGAATAACAATAGGAAAAGGATTTTTACTTAAAATGCGACCTATTGCACGAAAACCCCTAAAACCAACTTTTTCTGCAATCTGCCTGTAGCTTCTTACCTTGCCATAAGGAATCTTCCTTACCTCACTCAAAACCTTGCAGGCAAAAGATGAAAGATTCATCTCCAATTTATAGGAAGAAAAATTAACCTTCCTTCCTTTAAGATAAGCTGTAAAATCCTCTTTTATTTTTTTAACAAAAAGGGAGGAGGGAGTTTTGCTACCAAAACTTACCCTTCCTTCACAAATGACATCTTCCTTCCCTTCCCCTAATAAAACTTTTTTTATTTTTTCTCCACAAACAAAAACCCCCACACATATTCCCTTTTCCTCTATCAAAATAAAATTCATAATAAAAATGAGTTAAATCTTATCCAACCACTTGAGTATAATTTCAGCCTTTTTTTTGCCTATCCCACGAACCCTCATAAGTTCTTCTAAAGTTGCCTTTTTTACTCTCTCAAGAGACCCAAAGTGAAAAAGAAGAAGCTTTTTTGTATACTCTCCTACTCCCGGGATTTTCTCTAAGGAAGAATTTTTTATCTTTCTTTCTCTTCTTTTTCTGTGATAAGAATGGGCAAAACGATGAGCCTCGTCCCTTACCTGCTGCAAAAGTTTTATAGCCTCAGAATCAGGTGGAATATCTACAGGAAGGCTCCTGTAAGGTGTAAAATCCTGTTCAAATTCTGTAGCAAGACCAGCAACAAAACTCTTCTTTTCAAGGCCAAGCTCTTTCAAGCTCCTGAAGCACACACTCACCTGCCCTTTTCCCCCATCCACGAGTAGAAGTTGAGGAAGGGTTTTTCCTTCACTTGCAAGTCTTTCATAACGCCGTCTGATAACCTCCTTCATCATGGAGAAATCATCAATTCCCTGCACAGTTTTTATTTTAAATTTTCTGTATTCGGTCTTTTTAGGACTACCCTCTTCAAAAACAACCACAGAACCTGTAGCCTCCTCGCCTTTTATATTGGAAATATCCACTCCCTCTATCCTCGTGGGGATGTCAGAAAGCTTCAGATACTCTTTCAACTCGTAAAGAGCAATACTTTCTTTTTTCTCTCTGGGTTGTTGCTTTAAGAAAAATGAGGCATTTTGACCTGCAAGTTCTAAAAGCCTCTTTTTATCACCCTTTTTTGGTGAGGTTATCCTCACTTTTTTGCCGGCTTTCTGAGACAGCCAGCAGGATATTTCCTCTTTTTCTTCAAAATCTTTTGGGACAACTATTTGAGGTGGAACAAAAGAAGTCTTTACATAATACTGTTTAATAAAGGAAGACAAAATTTCCTCATCCTCATCCTCGATGCTTATTTTTAAGAAAAAATGGCTTTTGTCAACAACTTTTCCTTCTCTTATTATGAAGACAAGCACACAGGCTCTGGTTCCCTCTCTTGCAATTCCAATAAGATCAAGGTCTTCTCCAGGAAAGGAGGTAACAGTTTGAGTCTGACTTATCTTTTCAATTGCCCTTATTGTATCCCTTATTTTAGCTGCTCTTTCAAACTCTTCCCTCTCTGACGCTTTAAACATCTCCTCCTTCAAATTTTTAATCAAGGTCTCATAATGCCCCTGAAGAAAAAGAGAAACACCCCTGACAAGCTTCCAGTATTCCTCCTTTCCTATTCTACCCACACAAGGAGCACTACATTCTTTTATATAAAAATTAAGACAGGGAGAAAGGCGGGTTTTGAATTTATCCTTACATCTTCTTAAAGGAAAAAAGCGATGAATTAACCTCAAAGTCCTCCTTGCAGCTTTAACATTGGTATAAGGCCCAAAATATTGAGCTCCATCTCTTCTGGGATTTCTCGTAAGGAAAACCCCAGGAAAATCCTCATTTGTTGAAAGTTTTATGTAAGGGTAAGATTTATCATCCCTGAATCTTATGTTATATTTTGGGTGGTGATGTTTTATCAGGTTGGATTCAAGAAGGAAGGCTTCAGCTTCTGATTTTGTAACTATCCACTCAAGATCGCTAATTTTAGAAACAAGCGCACCAATTCGGGGTGAAAATTCTCCTTTTTGAAAATAAGACCTTACCCTCTTTTTTAAAGAAAGAGCCTTACCTATATAGATAATCTTCCCTTCCTTATCTTTAAAAAGATAAACTCCTGGGCTCTCAGGCACAAGCTTTAATTTTTCCCTGAGATTCAAGATTTTCAACCTTTTTCTAAAAAACTCCTTATTTTCTCCAAAGACCCATCAACATCCTTAAAGTCAAAATCTATTATACTAAAATTAAACCTTTTTCCAAGCTCCAAAACCCAAAGGCCTTTACCTTCCACAAGCTTTTCCCCTCTATAGACCTTACCTGCAGAACAACAGGGAGAGCGAGCAATACCTATAAAAATAATCTCTTTGTCTTTTATAAGTTCTTTTACCCTTCTCTCAACTTCTGAGGCAAGAGATGAGAGAAAATCTCGAAATCCTGGAATTTTTTCCCACACATCCTGGGTCCTCTTCTCTCTCTCACCAAGAAAAAGGTACTCGGGACAGGGAAGCTGATAAACAAAAACAGGAAAGTCTTTCAGAAGAGTTAAAATACCAGGGGTAGCAGAAGGAGTAAAAGACCTCTCTGCTCTTGTGAGCTGGTTTAAAAGGCAATGAGCTAAAAACACAAACTTTTCTTTTTTAATCATTTTTCGTCCTTCCTCTTGAAAAGAAAGGTAAGACAAATATCTCCGTATTTTCTTTCCTCAATTAAGTTAAAATTTTCTCTTTTAAAATCCACACTTTCAAGGGGTGAATGTTGCACAATTACCTCACCCTCATAATCATTAAGACTTTCAATAATTTCAAGAGTCTTATCCTGCAGACCTTCAAAATACGGAGGACCTATAAAGATAAAATCATAATGTTCTTTTTTCAAAATAAAACTTAAAATTTTTAAAACATCCGCCTGATAAATTCTGGCTTTCTCCAGAACACCACAGCGTATAAGGTTTTCTTTTATTATTTTTACACATTCAGGGTCAATTTCAACAAAACAGGCTCTCTTTGCCCCTCTTGACAGAGCCTCTATTCCCACTGCTCCAGAGCCTGCATAAAGGTCTAAAAAATCTTTTCCTCTAATCCCCTCTCCCAGGATGTCAAATAAAGATTTTCTTACTCTTGACAGAAGAGGTCGGGTGGAAAAACCTTTCTTTGTAACTATCTTTTTGCCCTTTAAATCCCCTGAAGAAATTCTCATACAACACTCTTTGCACCAGAAAGGAATTCCTCATAATCTTTTTGAGAATATAAAACAAAAATAATCTCCTTTATACAGGTTGAAGGATTTTTAGAAACATAATCTTTTATTTTTTGCAGCATGATTTTTGCCGCCTCACTCACCGAGAATCCACCCACCCCACAGCCAAGAGCTGGAAAAGCAATCTGCTTTATCCCCTTCTCCTCTGCTCTCTTCAGAGTATTATAAGTTGCAGCTTTTATTTTCTCAGAATCTGTCTTGAAATCCATACCCATTGTAGAGGCATGTATCACAAACTTTGCGGGAAGTTTGCCTGCAGAAGTTACAACAGCCTCCCCAATCTCAACAGGACCCTGAGCTACAGCTTCATCCTCTATAATCTTTCCACCTTTTCTTTTAATAGCCCCTGCTACACCTCCACCCATTATAAAACGATTATTAGCAGCATTTACTATAGCCTCTACCTTTTGTTCTGTTATATCTCCTTTTAAAACTTTAATAATTACATTACCTATATTGCCCAGCACCTCCATCTTACCTTCCCTCCTTTATTAAAAAACATCTCCCATCCCAACATAAAAACGGGGGCTACCTTCCTCTCCAATTCCATAGTCAAACCTGAGAATACCAAGAGGAGTATTCATCCTCACACCAAATCCATAACCAACCTTATCCAGTACGGAGGAATCCTCCCATATTTTTCCACCATCTAAAAAAATGTAGCCTAAAAAATTCTGAGTAACAGGAATTCTTAATTCCACTGTCCCAAGAAGAACCATGTGGCCCCTGAACTGATTCAGTTCATATCCTCTCAAAGTTTCCTGTCCTCCCACATAAAATTCTTCTTCAGGTGGCAAATTCTCTCCCCATCTTCCTCTAAGTCTCAACCCAAAAGAAGGCGCTCTCCAGAAATCCCCATGCCTATAGTAACTCCTAAATTCAGTATAGTATTTTGTAAAATCAACATCTCCTCCCAAAAAACCACCACTTTTCTCAACCGCCAGAAAGCTGTAAAACCCCCTGTAGGGAACAAAAGCCTCATCTCTCACACGCGAATCCCACACTAAGGCAGGTTTCAGGCTCTGGTAGGTGCTTTTTCCCTTTTCTAAATCTGAAGGAAATTCCTCTCCTTCAATAGGCTCAATCTCTGTAGTTTCACTTTTAAGAGTCAGAAACAAGGTAAAATTACCAATTAAAGGATAACCCAGGCTTATCTTGCCACCTGTTGTCTTTTTACTGTAACTACCTTCCTCTTCACTGTAAAAATTATATTCTGTGTTGTATAACCCAACCTCAATTCTTGTGGATGTATCATTCCACCACCTGTCGATATAGTCTATCTGATAGTTATTTCTCTCCTTTCCAAATTCCCAGTCAATACTCAGCATTTTCCCCTCACCCCATAGATTATCCTTGGAAAACTGTATAAAACCACCAAGACCAACATCAGAACTGTAACTTGCCCCAAGAAGAAGCTTTCCCATCTTCTCTCTCTCTTTCACATCCACAACAAGATCCATAAGGGATGGGTCATCTGTTGCAACAGGCCTCATTTCAACTTTTTCAAAAAAACCAAGATTATAAAGCCTTCTCCAGCTCTCTATCATTCTTTCCACATTAAAGATATCTCCTTTTTTCAAAAGAAGTGTGTGCTTAAATATTCTCTCCTTGCTGGTTTCGTTTCCCTCTATCTTCACCTCATTAACATACACCTTAGTATTTTCATCTATGAGAAGCTCAACATCCACATTTTTCTTCTCTCTGTCAAAATGCAATCTGTTATCAACTTTTGCATAAAGATAACCTTTTTCTGCATACATTCTCTGCACCTGTCTAAGACCTTCTCTTACTTTTTTCACATTGAAGATATCTCCTTTTTTAAGGCCAAAACTTTCTTTTATCTTATCCACCGAAAAGACACTATTGCCCTCCACACTCAAACTCCCCATTTTATACCTTTCTCCCTCCTCTATCTTGAGAAATACTCTAACCCACCTTACCCTGTCCTTATCGAAAAAGTCAAGACTATCAAGAGATATTTTTACAAAATAAAAACCTTTTTTTTGATACTCATCTTTTACCTTCTTTATATCTTCCTTTAAAACATCAGGATCATAGAACTTCTTAAACCTTGTTTTCATGAAAGAGCGAATTTTGGCATCTGAGAAGAAACTGTTACCTGATACCTCCACCTCTATAACCCTTGCTTTTTGACCCTTCTCAATATAAAAGACAAAAGCTATCTCTTCTTTCTCCTCAGAGGGGTAAGAAAAGCTCACCTTTGCCTGGGTATAACCTTTCTTCTTAAAGTAGGAAAGTATTTTCTCTTTACTTTCCTCTGCCTTCTTATAATTCCAGGGCTTTCCCACCTCTAATGTAACAACTTTTTTAAGCTTTTTTATCTCGTCTTCTGCAACATTTTTAAATTCTACACTTTTTACAACGGGATACTCTTTAACTTCATAAACTATAACAATGCCCTCTGGAGTAGTTTCCTTAAGTGCCTTAACACTGAAAAAGTAGCCCATATCATAAATAGCCTGCATTTGTTCCTTTATTTTCTCTTCCGAGAAAGGAAAAGACGTAGCAGAGAGAACCCCTTTTATCTTTTTCTCTTCAATAACTTTATTACCCTGGATTTTTACATCAACAACAGAAAGATTACTTGCCTGCGAAAAGAGGGGTAAAAAAAATAAAGGCAGGAAAAAAGTAAACAACAAAAAAAGCTTTCTAAACCAAAAACTATTTTTCTTAATAAAAACCCCCTCCTTTTTAAAGGAGGGGGCAAAGTTTTCCTTCTTCATTTAAAACTATCTTCCAGTCTGGACTTTAGCTTTTTCCTCTCTTTTGGTAAAGGTTATCTGCCCATCTTTAACCCCAACCACCACTGTGTCACCATCCTTGAACTTACCTCTCAAAATCTCCTCTGAGAGAGGATTTTCAATCAATCTCTGTATTGCTCTTCTTAAGGGACGAGCACCAAAATCAGGATCGTATCCTTCCTCTGCTATAAGGTCTCTTGCCTCCTTTGTTACCTCCAGTTTAATGTCCTTCTCACTTAAAAGCTTTCTTTCCTCTTCAAGCATACGGTCAACAATCTGTTTTATCTCCTCTTTGGAAAGAGGATGAAAAACTATAACCTCATCGAGCCTGTTTAAAAACTCTGGCCTGAAATGTCGCTTCAGCTCTGAAAGAACCCTATTTTTCATCTCCTCGTAAGTTATACCACCATCTGTAGAGCGAAATCCAACACTTGCATCACTTCTTATCTGTTCTGCCCCAAGATTGGATGTCATAATTAAAACGGTGTTTCTGAAATCAACAACATGTCCTAAGTTGTCAGAAAGTCTTCCATCTTCCATAATCTGGAGAAGTATGTTAAAAACATCAGGATGAGCCTTCTCAATCTCATCAAGTAAAATAACAGAGTAAGGTCTGCGTCTCACTTTTTCTGTCAACTCTCCTCCTTCTTCATACCCCACATAACCAGGAGGAGCACCTGTTAAACGTGAAACAGTAAACTTTTCCATATACTCTGACATATCCAGTCTTATCATCGCATCCTCATCACCAAACAGAAACTCAGCGAGGCTTCTTGCAAGTTCTGTCTTTCCAACACCTGTTGGACCAAGAAACATAAAACAACCTATTGGTCTTTTTATATTCTTAACTCCTGCCTGAGCACGCCTTATTGACTGAGCAACTGCTTTTATAGCCTCGTCCTGTCCAACCATCCTTTTATGTAAGGCCTCTTCCATTCTTAAAAGACGTCTTGATTCTTCCTCTGTTAAATCACGAAGAGGAATATTAGTCCAGCTTGAAACAATGTAGGCTATATCCTTTGCGGTAACAACTTCCTCCTCTATCTTCTTACCTTTTTCTGCCTCCCACTGGGTTCTCTCCTCCATAAGGATGCGACGCAAATTCTTCTCTTTATCCCGCAATTTTGCAGCCTTCTCAAATTCCTGGGCTCTTATAGCAGCCTCTTTTTCCTTTCTAATTTGTTCAAGCTCACTTTCCACACTCTTTAACTTCTTGGGTCTGACACTACTTTGGAGTCTCACCCTGGCAGCTGCCTCATCCATAACATCTATGGCCTTATCGGGAAGAAAACGTCCCTGAATATAACGATGAGAAAGCTTTGCTGCTGCTTCAATAGCTTCATCTGTAATTTTTACACGATGAAATGCCTCGTATCTATCTCTTAATCCCTTTAAAATCTCAATTGTCTCCTTTACTGTGGGCTCGTTTACCATTACAGGCTGGAATCTTCTCTCAAGAGCCTCATCTCGCTCAATATACTTCCTGTATTCATCAAGAGTGGTGGCACCTATACACTGAAGCTCTCCCCTTGCAAGAGCAGGTTTTAAAATATTGGATGCATCTATAGCACCTTCTGCAGCACCTGCTCCAACCAGGGTGTGAATTTCGTCAATAAAGAGAATTATATTCTTTGCCTTTCTTATCTCATTCAGTATCCTCTCCATCCGTTTTTCAAATTCGCCTCTATACTTTGTCCCAGCCACAACCGATCCAAGTTCAATAGTAACAAGCCTTTTATTTAAAAGAGGCTCAGGAAGTGAACCTTCCACTATCCTCTGCGCAATTCCTTCAGCAATGGCTGTTTTTCCTACCCCTGCTTCTCCGATCAAGACAGGGTTATTTTTGGTTCTTCTTGACAATATCTGAATTACTCTCTCAATTTCTTTTTCTCTTCCTATTACAGGGTCAAGCTCACCGTTCCTTGCAAGCTCGGTAAGGTCCCTACCATACCTGTCAAGAGTAGGAGTGTTGGTAGGCTGGGGCTCTCTGTCCACGGAAACTTTTTCTCCCAGCAAAGCTACAACTTCCTCTCTTACCCTTTCAAGGTCTGCTCCCAAATTGGTTAATATTTGAGCTGCAACTCCTTCTCCCTCTCTTATGAGGCCGAGAAGAAGGTGTTCGGTTCCTATATAGTTATGACCAAGATTTCGAGCCTCGGTTACAGCAAGCTCCAGAACTTTTTTAGCTCGAGGAGTGAAAGGAATCTGGCCCAGAAAAAGAGAGCCTCCTCCTCTTCCCACAGCTTTTTCAACTTCCTGGCGGACCTGCTCAAGGTCTATCCCCATATTCTGAAGAGCAAGAGCTGCAACTCCTTCTCCCTCTCTTATGAGGCCGAGAAGAAGGTGTTCGGTTCCAAGATAATCATGGTCTAATCTCTTAGCCTCTTCTCTGGCTAAAAGAATCACTCTTCGTGCTCTTTCTGTAAATCTATTAAACATGTTTTTAACCTCACTTTCTGAACTTCACTTTTATTTATATTAAAAAATGCATGTGAGTCAAGAGAAGATAAGCAAAAACAAAGGAAAAGAAAATCTGCTCCCATCCCCATCAGGCCCAATCAAGAAAACTTTACGGTGCGGTAAACATCTCCTCTCGCTGTGGCCCTACGGAAAGAAGACGAATGGGGACCTTTCCTATTTCCTCAATCTTTTTTATATATTTTCGGGCAGCATCTGGCAAATCTTTATAAGAGGTAACCTTAGAAGTATCCTCTTTCCATCCATCCATCTCCTCATACACAGGTTCACACTCTCTCCACATGACAAACCTGTTTGGGAAATCCTGAATTACCTTCCCTTTATACCTGTAAGCAACACATATCTTAACCTTATCAAGCTTATCAAGAATATCAAGCTTTGTTAAAATCAACTCATCAAGACCATTTATCCGTGTGGCATATCTCAAAGCAACTCCGTCAAACCAGCCACATCTGCGAGGTCTCCCCGTTGTAGCTCCGTACTCATTTCCCCTTTCCTGAAGCAAGGTACCTATTTCATCCTTTAATTCTGTAGGGAAAGGGCCTTCTCCAACCCGCGTGGTGTAAGCTTTGGCCACTCCTATTACCTTTGTAATACTTCTTGGACTAACTCCGCACCCCGTGCAAACCCCCGCTGCTGAGGCATTGGAAGAGGTAACATAAGGGTAGGTACCATGATCTATATCAAGAAGGGTTCCCTGAGCTCCCTCAAACAGAATATCCTTACCCTCTTCCATTAATCTGTAAATGAGAAGAGAGGTATCTGTTATATACTTTTTCAATTTTTTCCCAAATTCGAGAAACTTTTCCAGAATCTCTTCCTTGGAATAGCTAAATCCTAAAAGGTTACCATATATTTTAAGATTTAAATTTAGCTTTTCTTCCAGAGTCTTCCTTTCCAGCAAATCTCCCATTCTTATTCCCCTTCTTGCCACCTTGTCAACATAAGCAGGACCTATACCTCTACCTGTTGTCCCTATCTTTCCCTTTCCTCTGAGACTTTCCTCCCACTTCTCCACATCTTTATGATAAGGCATAACGACATGGGCATTGGCGGAAATATAGAGATTTTTCTCTACGGGGATTCCTCTTTCCTTCAAATCTTTTATCTCTTTCAAAAGCTGCTCAGGGTCTATCACCACTCCATTGGCAATAATAGCCTTTTTGCCTGGGTGAAGTATACCTGAGGGAATAAGGTGAAAAACAAATTTCTCTCCATCCACAACAACTGTATGACCCGCATTGCTCCCACCCTGATACCTTACCACTGCATCTACTTTTCTTGCTAAAAGGTCAATCACCCTACCCTTACCCTCATCACCCCATTGCGTACCAACAACAACAATATTCAATCTTTCTCTCCTTGCTAAATTTTCTGATTTTCAAAACGAGTATACTCGCTGAAAAATGTAAGTTTAACAGTATCTGTTGGTCCCCGGCGTTGCTTGTTAATAATAACTTCTGCCTTCTTTTCATCCTCTGGTTTATGAGAATAATAATACTCCCTGTACAGTGACATAACAACATCAGCATCCTGTTCTATGGCACCTGATTCTCTCAAATCTGCAAGACGGGGTCTTTTATCCTCTCTTTGTTCAACTGCTCTTGAAAGTTGAGATATAGCTACAACAGGTACATTTAATTCCTTTGCCAGTGCCTTCAAACTCCTGGAAATTTCAGATATCTGCTGTTGCCTATTTTCAGCTCTTCTATCTCCTGCCATAAGCTGAAGATAATCTATTACCACAAGTTTTATGTCCTTTTCTGCCTTTAATCTTCGTGCTTTTGCTCTCAGCTCCATAACCGATATGTTGGGTGTATCATCTATATAAATTGGAGCTTCAGCTAAAACTGCTGCTGCATCAGTCAACCTTGACCAATCCTCCTCTGAGAGAAAACCTGTCCTGAGTTTCTGACTGTTAACCCTTGCCTCAGAGCAAAGCATCCTCTCCACAAGTTGCTCTTTTGCACTCTCCAGGCTAAATATAAGACAGGCAGCATCTGCATGGACAGCAGCATATTGAGCTATATTTAAAGCAAAAGCTGTCTTTCCCATGGAAGGTCTTCCTGCTATTACAATAAGATCAGAGTTCTGAAGTCCTGATGTAAGTCTGTCAAGATCAATAAATCCTGTGGGAATACCTGTAACCTGTTCCTTTCTCTGATAAAGAACCTCTATATGCTCAAAAGTCTCTGTCAATACCTCTTTTATATGAGAAAAGGATCTTCTGTTTACACTTTGAGCAATATTAAAGATTAAACTTTGAGCTTTATCTAAAATAACTTCAACTTCGAGAGAATCCTCATAAGAAAGATTTGAAATCTCATAAGATGCTTTTAAAAGCTGCCTTAAAATATACTTTTCTCTAACAATATTGGCGTAGTATTCAACATTTGCTGTTGTGATGACAGAATTAATCAAATCAACAAGATAGGATGATCCTCCTATTTTTTCTAATTTTCCCTGTTTACGAAACTCCTCTCTAAGGCTTACAATATCAACAGGTTTATTGGAATCAAAAAGTTTTAAAATTCCCTCAAATATTGTTTTGTGAATATCCGAATAAAAAATCTCCGGGCGATCTATTATTTGAATAACCTTAGGTACAGCCTCTTTCTCAAGTAACATCACCCCCAGCACGCAACGTTCAGCTTCAAGAGAATGAGGGGGAACCTTCTCTGCCACAATAGATTGAGCTTTCAAATCTGACATAAAATTTTCTTTTTTTAAATTTTTAGCCATTTAAGATATTACAAATAAACAGGTCTTGCCTCAAGAACTTCTTCAATACTACAAAGAGCCTTTAAAACTTCAGAAGAAGGAGACGTATCCAGTGTATAAACCGAAATGTTCTCCTCACCAGGTGCAGATCTTCCCATACGAAGTCCTGCAATATTTATCCCGTAATTCCCAAGAAGTGTGCTTATTTTTCCCACCGCCCCAGGCTTGTCCACATTAACACAGACAAGAAGGTAGCCTTCAGGAACAAATTCCAGAGAGCAACTGTTCACCTTTACAATATAAGGTATCCTTTTTTCTAAAACTGTCCCCTCAATTTTTATTTCTTCTGTGTCACCTTTAACTTTCAACTCTATAAGACTTGCATACTCTCTTCTGTCTGTAGTTTTAACCTCAGATACTTTAATACCCCTTTCCTTTGCCAGAAGAGGAGCGTTAACGTAGTTAACATCAGCTTTTAGCACAAATCCCAGAAGACCTTTTATTAGGGCAACTGTTAAGGGCTTCACCTCGTATTCGGCAATTTCTCCTCTGTAAATAACTTCCACCTCTCTTAAGTTTCCTTTAAGCAGCTGCGCTGAAAAACTTCCCATTTTTTCTGTCAGGGAAAGATATCCTCCAATTTTTCTTGCAAGATGAGGTGGAATAGCCATGATGTTCACAGCATTTCTTACATTTCCCCTCTTAATAGCATCAGCAACCTGGCTTGCAATTTCCACAGCTACTCTTTTTTGAGCCTCCTCTGTGGAGGCACCAAGATGGGGTGTCACTATCACACAATCCATTTCCAGAAGAGGACTTCCAAAAGGTTTACCTTTCTCGAAAACATCAAGAGCAGCCCCCCTTACCTTACCACTTTTTATAGCTCTGTAAAGTGCATCCTCATCTATTATCCCTCCTCGAGCACAGTTAATTATCCTGACACCATCCTTCATCAGAGAAAATTCTCTTTCGCCTATAAGACCTCTTGTGCGCTCTGTCAGAGGAGTGTGAACAGTAAGATAATCACAGCTTGCAAGAAGCTTCTCAAAATCACAAAGAGTAACACCTATCTCTTCTGCTTTTTCTCTTGTGATAAAAGGGTCATAAGCAAAGACTTTCATACCAAGACATCTTGCTCTTTTGGCCACTTCACTTCCTATTCTACCAAGACCGATAATACCCAGAACTTTCCCGTATACCTCAGTACCCATAAATTTCTTCCTGTCCCAGATACCCTTTTTTAAAGAGACATTGGCCTGAGGGATATTTCTTGAGAGAGAAAGAATTAAAGAAATGGTGTGTTCTGCAGCCGAGATTGTATTTGCCTCAGGGGTATTCATAACAATAATTCCCTTCCTCGTTGCTGCCTCTATATCTATGTTGTCAACCCCTGTTCCTGCTCTTCCAATTACTTTCAGGTTAGAGGCTGCATCAATAACCTCTCTTGTTACCTTTGTTCCGCTGCGGATAATAAGAGCAATATAATCTTTTATAATCTCAGCAAGCTCTCCTTCTTTTAAACCGTTTCTCTCTGTAACCTCAAAACCTTCCTCTTTCAGCTTTCTTATTCCATCTTCGGCAAGAGGATCAGTTACTAAAACCTTCATGGTTTTCCCTCTAATATTTTCTTTCTACAAAAACCTCTTCTACCGCTTTTGCTGCTTCTCCAAGTATTAATTCATATCCAAGCTGAAACATGGACATCTCAAAAGCACAGATAACCCCAATAACATCCAGTTTATCCATCCAACCAAGGTGGGCAATCCTCACTATCTTACCTGAAAGTCTGCCCTGTCCACCCGCTATAATAACACCAAATTCATCCTGCATTTTTTTCCTGAGCGTTCTCTCGTTAATTCCCTCAGGAACCAAAATAGCAGTAACTGCATTTGAAGAGGGATCACCAAAAACTTTAAGTCTCATTTTAGAGACCGCTCTGCGAACAGCCTCGGCAAAAAGCCTGTGTCTTTTTATCACATTCTCAAGGCCCTCTTTCTTTATAAGCTCAAGGGAGCTATCAAGAGCACAAATAAGAGACACAGAGGGTGTAAAAGGGGTCTGTCTCTTAACAAAAGCCTGCTTTGCCTTGTTTAAATCCCAGTAATATCTTGGAAGAGAGGAATTTTTTGTAAGTTGCCAGGCTTTCTCCGAAAGACAGATAAAAGAAAGCCCTGGAGGAAGCATGAGTCCTTTTTGAGAGCCTGCCACAACAACATCAATCTTCCAGCTATCAGTGAGAAGAGGTTCTGCACCAAGACCACTTATAGCATCAACAACCAGAACTGCAGAAGTCTCACTTACTACTTTGCCAATTGTCTCAACATCATAAACAACACCTGTACTTGTTTCAACAAGCTGTGTGAATACAGCCCTGATATTTTTGTTTTTGTGCAGCTCCTCTCCAATTTTTAAAGGATCAGGAGCTTTTCCCCATTCAACATCCATAGCGGTAACTTTAAGACCAAAAGCCTCTCCTATTTCTGCCCATCTTTCTCCAAACTTGCCACCTCTTACAACAAGTACTTCATCTCCGGGTGAAAAAAGATTGGCTACAACAGCTTCCATAGCTCCTGTTCCAGAAGAGGAAAAGACAAATACGTCATTTCTGGTTTGAAAAATATATTTTAACCCTTCGCATACCCTCTCAAATACCTCGGAAAATTCCGGAGTCCTGTGATGAATAATATCTTTTGCTTGAGAAAGCTTCACATCCTCCGGAAGAGGAGTGGGACCAGGTGTGAATATTCTTGCTTTTACCATTTTTTTCTCTCTGAACTTTTTTCTATTCTGCTACGGGAAGAACGTGAACCCTCCTGTTGGAGGAGAAATTTACATAACCGTCAACCTTGGCAAAAAGTGTATAGTCTCTTCCAACACCCACATTCCTGCCCGGGTGAAACTTTGTTCCTCGCTGACGCACAATAATACTTCCAGCTTTAACAAACTGTCCTCCAAAAGCTTTCACTCCTAACCTTTTTGATGCACTATCCCGACCGTTGGAGGAATGACCTTGCCCTTTCTTATGAGCCATTTTACACCTCTTTTTTT
>Ga0136651_10000830_pt1 | contig 17092 bp, 16 predicted proteins | sample Mar14236cmmetaG_FD_94867 | JGI IMG/M metagenome (GOLD analysis project Ga0136651, IMG submission 94867) | Marine hydrothermal vent microbial communities from Guaymas Basin, Gulf of California to study Microbial Dark Matter (Phase II) - Marker... ... | reverse complement strand
TGTCGGCGGCCGCCGCATTTATATAGTCATTCAGTTTCTTCTCGAGGCCCTGGGAATCACCTTCCTGGGCGGATTTTTCGGAATCGCCATCACCTATATTTTAACCGAGGCGTTCAAGAGGGTTCCGATCGAATCGGAAGCAATCGAACTGCTGGGTAAACCGACCATTTCACTGGAAATCGGACTGGTGGTGGTACTGATTCTGGGAATCATGGGTCTGCTGTCGGGATTGTTCCCGGCCCTGAAGGCCGCTTCGGTCAATCCCGTGGAGGCATTAAGATATGAATAACATTTCCTTGAGCATACAGGTGCAATCATGATCAGCATGAAAAACATTAGAAAGGTTTATAATACCGGTAAGGTTTCATTCGAGGCTCTGCGTGATATTAATCTGGAAGTGGAAGACAATGAATATATCGCCATTGTCGGCCCATCCGGTTCTGGTAAATCAACCCTGATGAACCTCATAGGCTGTCTGGATACGCCAAGCGACGGCGAATATTATCTTTCCGGTCGCAAGGTCGACAGCCTGACCGCCAATGAATTGGCCGAGGTTCGTAATCGCGAAGTCGGGTTTGTTTTCCAGGCCTTTAATCTGCTGCCGTACGCATCGGCCTATGAAAATGTCGAATTACCATTGCTGTTTTCCGGTATGCGGAGCAAAAAGCGCAAAAAACGGGTGGTCGATCTTCTCAACCGGGTCGGCCTCGGCGAAAAACTTCAAAATAAACCGACCGAGATGTCGGGCGGCGAGATGCAGCGCGTGGCTATTGCCAGGGCACTCGGCAACGATCCGAAATTGATCCTGGCCGACGAGCCGACCGGTAATCTCGATACCAAGTCGGGCGCTGAGATCATCAAGATATTCGATGAATTATGGGAAACCGGCCACACCGTCATCGTCATAACCCATGATATGAATATCGCCAATCACTGCCGGCGGACAATCAAGTTGAAAGACGGCATGATTTATAACGGCAACGGCTTTCCGGTAAAAAAGCAGACGGCATCAGCGGCCGGATTAAATTAGATAATTTTTGTTGCTTGTTGAAGAAGCATTTTTTTACTTAATAATATCTTATGGATTATAACAATCTTTTAACTCGAGCATTCAATCTATCCTGGAAGCACAAGGTGCTCTGGGTCCTCGGCTTTCTGGCCACTTCCATGGGCTATTTCGGCGGATTCGATCTGTCCGACAAACATGTTTTTGAGAAATTCCACCACTGGCAGTATAATGTCGGCGGCGATTTTACCGACCGGATAATCGACTGGTTTGAGTTCAATCCCGAAATATCGGCGGCGCTGGTGCTTTTCATCGTGGCCATGCTTCTTCTGCTGTTTCTTATCTTCTTTGTCCTGAATCTGATAAGTATCGCCGGGTTGATCGAGGGTGTTTACAAAATCGAAAGAGAAGAACCATACCGGCTGGGAAAATTATTCAAAGCCGGGGCCTCTTTTTTCTGGCGCTTCCTGGGATTGTTTTTACTGGCCGTCGTAGTCGTGGTTGCGGTTCTATTTGTTATTATTTTGCCGATAGTATTGGCCTTTATCATAACACCGGTGCTCGGAGTATTGGCTTTATTGATTGGAATTCCGGTCGGCATTGCGGCGGCTTTCTTTTTTGGGAATGTCTATTCGCTGGCCCAGCGGGAAATCGTGGCCTATCAAACCCCGATCATTCAGGCCGTCGGCGAGGCATTTCATCTTTTGATCAAACATATCATCCCCAATCTGGTGATTTTCCTGATCACGACATTTTTGTGGATAGTTATTGTTATCGGCGCCACCATAATAGCCATACTGTTCGCCATTCCGATTATGATGCTGGCGACACAATCAGTCTGGATCCTGCTCGGTTCGCTTTTTGTTATACTGCCGCTCTTTCTCCTGATTGCAATCGTTGTCGAGGGATTCCTCGGAACATTTTTCAATTCGCTCATGACCCTTTTTTACCTGGAGTTGCGCAAACTGTCGCCGCGCGGGGGCATACCAACCGCCGCACCGGAGCCGGGTTTCTCATAATCATAGAACGATGTGATAAAGTTCTTGCTTTTCTTATAATATCTTGCCAAATTTAGCATCTATGAAAAATGCAATTCTCTTTATGATGCTTTTCTTTTTAGCCGTCGAAGTTGCGGCGCAGAATGAGGCGGAGACTTTCCTGCCGCTGGCGCCTAAACCGGTCCGCACCGATCTGCCGATAGTCTATTTCGATGCCGATAATCGACTGCTGATGAAGGCCTTTTACCCTGAATATTATTCCAGCGATTACCTGATCGCGAGGGAAATCCGCTGGGTGAATCGCAACGATTCATCGTTTATCGCCGTCTGGGATAGTCTCAAATATGATATCCTGGGATTAATCACGGATTATTCGGGAATCGCCTGGCAGGAAAACAGTATCAGAATAGGATTGATGAAATATCTTCGTACCAATCTTCTCTATGATCCGCCCTGTTTTCCTCTCGAAGGTATCAGGCGGGATAATTATATCGAGGCGACTCCGACCGGAATGCATCAATTGTTTGATCTGATAAAACTGCTTGCCGGCCGCAATCTCATGCAGTATGAACTTCCCGGTAACGAGAACGATCCGATATCTCTGCATCCGCTGATGGAGAAAAGCGCTTTTCGATTCGATGTCCTGGCCCTTACCTTGGCCATGGCCTGCGCCGAGCAGATCATCCCTCCGGACAGCCTTGAAGAAATCACCCGGTCAGCATCATGGAAGCGGCATAATCCGGGCTGGGAGATCTATCAAAATCATTTTCGTTTCAGCTGGGTGCTGACTCCGGAGGAACCGCTTTTATTTTACCTGTCGCGGGAGCCCTATGATTCACCTCTGGTCGGTCTGACCCGGGTACCGCGCCCTCCGCGCCGTAATATTGCCGCCCAGGACAGCAGAAAGTTGATAAAAATGTCGGCCGGGGGCGGGAGACTCGGTTTTTCTGTGGCCAAAACCCCGACCGGTCTGCTTGAGGTGATCGATGTCGACAGCCTGGGTATGGCCTATGCCAACGGGCTGATGCCCGGCGATTTGATTAAAAGAGTCAATGGCGAAATAGTCCGCAATGCCCGTGACCTGATGGGCAAGATCCTGGATAAGCTGGACACCGAAGGTATTTACATGATCATTGTTCGCGAAGGCCGCGAAAACGGGCTCTTATTTATTCCCTACGAGGAACAATACTGAGCCGTCTCCTGTTATCTCCCTTAAACATATTACATTAAATAACATTGCAAATTGGTGCTTTTGTCCAAGGCGGTCAAAATATGAAAGCAATTATAGTTTATCAGTCGGCTTATGGTCATGCCGGGCAGATGGCCGGGAAGATGAAAGAGGGTTTGGAGGAATCGGGCCTTGAGGTCACCCTTTCTGCGGCCAAAAAGACTGATCCAAAGATGCTTCTTGATCACGATGCGATAATTTTCGGCTCGCCGGTCCGGATGGGATCGGTCGGCAATGAAATGAAGACATTTATAGATACACTGGGCGGTGTCTGGCTGGAATCAGCCCTGCAGAATCGTGTCGGCGGGGTACTTGTCTCGGGAGGCGGCTTTAATGCCGGAACCGAGATGACTCAGCCGGCGCTTTATTCGACTCTGATGGAGCTGGGTTCGGTGATGGTCGGATTCGTCAATGATATGCCGGGGTATGGAACCGGGGCCAACCACTGGGGACCATATGCTCAGGTGGGACTGGAAGGCAAAGACGGGCCGAGTGAGGATTGCCTGACCGCCTGCTATGAGTACGGCAAACGGGTTGCCGGAGTAACTAAATCAATCCGTGGTTAGTCATCTCTTTTGATAATGATATTTGTTCAATATGTTCTTGACAATGTGATGCCGTCTCTATAAATTCACCGCAATCGAAAGGAAGAGTCCTCAGGAGAGAAAAAAGATTGACGGATACGAATACGCCCGGTAAAAACAAGTTTGCCGGGTTTCTTTTAAAAAGCAGGAAGCTGAAGACAACATCCGTTCTTAAGCCCATCGGGATGTTATTTTTTCTTTATTTATTCATTTTATCGATAACGCTTCTTGGCGATGCTTTTAAACTGTTCGGTAAAGATTTTGCCGAGACACTGCTAAACACTACCTCGAACCCGATAGTCGGGCTTTTTATCGGAATTCTGGCCACATCGATCATTCAATCCTCGTCGACCACAACCTCAATCCTGGTCGGCATGGTCGCCGGCGGCCTGATTTCGATCGAGGGCGCAATACCGATTGTGATGGGCGCCAATATCGGAACCACCATTACCAACACGCTGGTTTCGTTAACTCATATTACCCGAAGCCGCGAATTCAGCCGGGCCTTTTCCGGAGCGATTGTGCATGATATTTTCAATCTTCTGTCGGTTGCCGTATTTTTCCCGTTGCAATATTTCACCAATTTTCTCGGTCATATCGCGCTGTGGATGGAAGGTTTATTTGAAGGCGCGGGCGGATTTCATTTTCTATCTCCGGTTAAAGCCCTGACCAAGCCGGTTTCAGAAGCGATAATCTCATTACTTGGCGACAATAGCTGGCTTTCGGCGCTGGCCGCGATAATCCTTTTATTTATCGCCCTGAAATTTATGGTCGATATCATGAAATCTCTCGTGCTCAGCCGGGTTGAAGGCTTTTTCAGCAAATATATCTTCAGAAATACTCTCACGGCTCTTGTTTTCGGAATTGTGCTGACCTCGATAGTACAGACTTCGGCGATTACAACTTCAATCATTGTCCCGCTTGTCGGAGCCGGAGTTTTATCGCTCACGCAGGTTTTTCCATATACGCTGGGGGCCAATATCGGCACCACCGTCACTGCCATTCTGGCATCACTGGTGACACAAAATGCGGCGGCGGTGGCGGTGGCATTTGCACACCTTCTTTTCAATATCAGCGGTATTATTATTTTCCTGCCCCTTTCCTGGATACCTATCAAGTTATCGAAGAAACTGGCGAGACTGACATTAAGAAACAGATTAATTCCGTTTGGATTTATTCTATTGATTTTTTTTCTGATTCCATTAGCTTGTATTTATCTATTGAGGTAATTAATTATGTATAAGAAATTCATGGAACTGTTCGGAAAAGAGAATCTCCTGGATCGGGCAATCCATACAACTGAAGAAATGCTCAAAACCGACCGTGAGATGTTCGAGGAATCGGTTCACTCCCTGCGCCGTCATGACAACGCCGTTCTCCCATTTGATATCTATGAAAAGGACAAGCAGATAAACTCATATGAGCGTGAAGTCCGGCGAAATGTCCTGACTCACCTGACCGTAGCCGGAATCCACAATATTGTTCCCGGTCTGGTCCTGGTCTCGATTGTCATCGATGTCGAGCGCATCGGTGATTACACAAAAAATATCGCCGAACTGGCCTCGGCGCACCCGACCAAACTCCATGGCGGTATATTTGAAGATGACCTGGCCGATATTGAAAAAATCGTCCTTGAACGATTCGACACGATTACCGGTGTTATTGCCAATATGGATATCGCCGCGGCCAAGAAAATCATGTCTGATCACAGAAATATTTCTTCTCGCTGTGATCAAAGACTGATGGATATTATCGCGGAAAAAGATCATACTCTTTCGCCCGGCGATGCCGTTACTCTGGCTCTTTATTTCAGATATCTCAAGCGGACCGCCTGTCATTTGACCAATATTGCCAGTTCCATTGTTAATCCCTTTCCAAGAATAGGATTTCGCCCCAAAGAAGATAACAATTGACTATCTCTTTGATGAACGAGACAAGATCACCCCTGTTTTATTTGACAGGACCGGCTGTCGATTCTATACTGGCGGCCAATTGTTTTTGGGTTAAGGAAATATTGATGCTGAAGCTCTTTGGATACGGTCATGGAAACCTTCTGGGAACTGCTTGAAAATAAATACATTCTCTGGGGCGGATTTAATATTCTTGTCCTGGCCATGCTCGCTCTCGATCTCGGTGTCTTCCACAAAAAGGACCATCGAATCTCGGTCAAAGAGGGTCTGGTATGGTCGGTCATCTGGATCATAGTCGCTCTTATTTTCAATGTTTTCGTTTATTTCTGGCATGGATCCGAGGCCGGTTTACAGTTTTTCACCGGCTACCTGATCGAGCGGGCACTCAGTATCGATAATATTTTTGTCTTTCTTTTAATCTTCACATATTTCGGCGTCCCGGATAAATATCAGTACAAGGTATTATTCTGGGGGATTCTCGGGGCACTGGTGATGCGCGGTCTTTTTATCGCCCTGGGAGCGTTTCTAATATCAATGTTCCACTGGGTGATTTATATTTTCGGCGCTTTTCTTGTTTACACCGGTATCAAAATGGGATTGGCAGGCGATTCGAAAATCGAGCCGGAGAAAAACCCGTTCTTGAAATTCATCCGCAAATATATGCCGATCACCAAAAATTATGTCGGCGGACGCTTTTTTCTGAAACGCCTCGGCAAGACGGTCGGGACCCCGTTGTTTGTTGTTCTGGTGGTTGTCGAGACAACCGATGTTGTCTTTGCGGTGGATTCCATCCCGGCCATTTTCGCCATCACCCGCGATACTTTTATAATCTATACTTCTAATGTTTTCGCCATTCTCGGTTTAAGGGCACTCTATTTTGCGATCGCCGGACTGATGAACATGTTCGGCTATCTCAAATACGGGCTTTCAGCGATTTTATCTTATGTCGGTGTCAAGATGCTGATATCAGGCTTTTACAAGATCAATGATCTGGTCTCGCTGGGAATAATCGGGGGCCTGCTGGCGATCTCAATTTTCGCCTCGATGATCTGGAAGAAACCGGAAGAGAAACCGGCGGACCAATTATAAAATCGATTTTGCCTGGCCTCTATTCATGAGGGATTGATTTCCGCAGTAGTCAAGTACTTTGAAGGATCAGCACTAAAAATCCATCTTTATAAATACCAATCTAACCTGCTGTCAGAGAAACAGAATAATAGCTGTCAGCAACCTGTGGATAAGCTGTTAGTATGCTGTGGTGTGGGTGGTTAGCCCCGTATTATCATGCTTACGATGTTTTTGCGAAGCAATATCCCCACCAGCTTGCCTTTCTCGGTGACAAAGACACGACGGAGATCCTTGAATATCATCATCGCCGCCACCTCGACTATCCGGGTGTCCATCGTGGTCACTTCATGATCTGTGCTATAAAGTTGCGAGACTTTGATCTTGTCTTCGTGTTTGAGAAGCTCCTCGAACGGCTCGATATCCATCGAATAGTTGAGATTCGAAATAAGGGTTTTATAATCAGGGAGTCCGGCCTGGATTAGATTTTTGTCGGTGATCTGTCCCAGCAGGTTACCCTCATCGTCGATTACCGCCATAGCCGACAGACGGTTTTTGAACATCTCGTTAGCGACATGTTTGAGACTGTCGTCAGGTTTGACAGTGGCCACATCGCGGGTCATGATATCCTTGACTTTCAGCTCTTTCTCGACGCTCACCCCGGAATTGTAGAACACTTCGATGACTTCGGCATGGTTCTTGGTGGAAATTATCTTTTCCAGATTTCCTTCCATCCGGGCAAAAGTGGCAAAGGCCGAAAGTGTCTGCAGATACAGATTCGAGATGTATGACGGGGTCAGAAGCAAAACCACCACCGAAAGAGGCACTCCATCCGCGGTTTTATCGGATAAGCCCTTACGGCATATACCCATAAGAATAAACATTTCCCCCACTTTATCGGTACGGGCATGAGGGAAGGCGAAACCGCGCCCATAGGAAGTATCCTCGATTTGCTCGCGCTCCATTATGAGTTCTTTTATTCCGGCTGTATCGATTCCGGGACTTTTGCATTTAAGGACTTCCAATAATCGTTCGATAACCTCTTCCTTGGTTGTCGATTTATCATCGTCAACAATAAATTCTTCACTCAACATGTTAGCGAGTCGCATTTTATTAATTCACCTCCGCAATATCGCCGTGATCCAATGCCGCCAGTTCCGGGGGAGCCACTATCCCGCCGGAAACAAGCAGTTTTAAGGCATCTTCCACTGATATATTTAACGTAATAATTTCATCTTCGGGAGCAAAAATAACGAAGCCGGAGACCGGAGTCGGGGTGGATGGAATAAATATTCCCACCATCCTGCTGGTCCCTGCCTTGTTACTTATGAGTTTGACATTGTTGGTGGCGAATCCAATCGCATACAATCCCACACGGGGATACTCCACCATGACGACCTCCTTGAAGGCCTTTACACTCGGCAATGTCACCGCTTCGACAAGCTGTTTGGTCGCCAGGTAAACGACCCGTATGACCGGTATATTTGCGAGTATCCGATCGCCGTATTTATATAATTTGGCTCCTATCAGATTTCTGGTGAAAAATCCGGCCAGAAGAATCAGGAGTATAGTGACAACAATACCCAGTCCGGGAATATGATACTGAAAGGCACGCATGATAAGGGGAGAAAGGATACCGTCAATTGTCTCGAATAAAAACCGCAGGACAACATACGTCAGTATCAGCGGTATGACCACCAGGACACCGGCCAGAAATTGTCGCTTGATAATATCTTTAACTATCTTAAATACAGACATACCTCCGCCAACCTACTATAGTTTATCGGCGCAATCGAAGCGTTAATATATAGTAAGACAACTAAAATCGGTCAAGAAATTGAGTCCATTCGGGATTTTATATATCCGCAAAATTATTAAAAACCAAATACTCGAGCCGTGTCAAGGGCAAAATTAAGGATCGGTTCGGGATAAACCCCAAATATGATCAGGCCGGCAACCCCGATTATAAGGACAATATTGGCGGAAAGCGGGGTATTTAACTTGATAGTCGGATTATCCGGCGCGAAATACATCATCTTGATGACATTGGCATAATAATAAAGCGATACAACGGCAGTCAGGAGAGCCAGTATGACCAGCCAGGTATATCCGGCCTGGATACCGGCCGCAAAGACAAAAAATTTGGCGGCAAATCCGGCCAGCGGCGGGATTCCTGCCAGAGACAGAAGGAAAATAGCCATAAAGGCGGAAATCATCGGCGATGATTTGGAAAGCCCGGCATAACTGGCAATACTATCGGAACCGGTGTTATCGTTGAATATCGTCGCCACGGCGAAAGCGCCCATATTAGCAAACAGGTATATGAACATATAATAACCGACTGACCCTACTCCCAGTTCCGAAACGGCAACCATCCCGACCATCACATAGCCGATCTGAGCAATCGAGGAATAAGCCAGCATGCGCTTTATATTTTTCTGTCTGAGAGCGCTGATATTTCCGAGTATCATAGCCGCCGCCGCCAGAACCGCAACAATATTTCCCCAGTCAAGCGGGAACATAACGGCGTCGGCAAAACCGTATAAGCCGTCGATAAATATCCGCATGAAGGCTACGACACCGGCCGCCTTGGAGCCGACTGAAAGAAGAGCCGTGATCGGCGTCGGCGCGCCTTGATAAACATCCGGCGCCCACATATGGAATGGTACGAGGGCCAGTTTGAAGCCGATTCCGGCGAGTACCATAACAATCGCCATCAGCAGGGCCCAGCCAATTCCATTTGTATTAAGATAAAGCAGGGCCAAGTTTATTTTCATCATCACGATATCGGTCGTGCCTGAAAGCCCGTAGAGCAGCGACAAACCGTAAAGCAGGATGGCCGATGAGAAAGCCCCGATAACCAGGTATTTCAGCCCCGCCTCGACCGAGATCCGATCGTCTTTATAGTAAGCCGCCAGGATAAAAAGCGGGATAGTGGTCAGTTCCAGCCCGATATACAGCGAAATGAGTTCGCCGGCTGAGGCCAGAAACATCATTCCGACCGTCGAGAAAAGCACCAGGCCGAAAAACTCACCGCGATGATTTTTTATTTTCTGTGCTATTATATCGAATGACGAGCCGACCGCCATAAAGGCCGACCCGAGAAAGATCACTTTGAAAAAGAGTGCCAGCGGATCCGACTTGAACATATTGTTGAATGATATACCGCCGTGATACAGGTAAAGCAGCACTGCCGTGGCCGCAATACCACCCATCGTCAGGTAACCGATCAGCTTGGGATTTTTCCGTTTTGTCCCGAGATCGAAGGCAATGATAAACAGCGCCCAGAGGAACAGGAAAATTTCCGGTATGATCAATCTTAAATTATAATCTGGCATAATCTCAATTCCTATCGAGCCATCAGGTTAACCAGGTTCTCCAGGGTCGCCTTCATAATATTAGTCAGGGGCGACGGATAAACACCGATCAAAATCGTCAACAGGGCCAGCGGAGCCACGGTCAGGACTTCCCTGACATTGATCTCGGTCAGCCCGGACCATTTCTCGGAATTGAACTCACCGAGGAATACCCGCTGAACCATGCGCAGCATATAAGCCGCAGTCAGGACCACTCCAAGCACCGCCAGGGCGGTGATTATCATCAGGTCGGGAGCCGGGGCGGTAAAGGCGCCGATAAAGACCATAAATTCGGAAACAAACCCGGACATGCCCGGAAGTCCCAGCGCGGCCATCGAGAACAGCACCATCAAGCCGGTGAAAACCGGCAGTTTCGAGCCGAGACCGCCGAAAGCCGCGATCTCGCGGGTATGCGCCCGATCATAAAGCACACCGACCAAAAGGAACAGCGCGCCTGTTATCAATCCGTGACTGAACATCTGGAACATGCATCCGGAAATCGCCGTCACCGACGAATAGGCACCCAGCGCCAGCATGCAGTAACCCATATGCGACACTGATGAGTACGCCACCAGTTTTTTCAGATCTTTCTGGGCCATCGAAACCAGCGCACCGTAGATGATAGCGATCAGGCCGAGGATGGCAATCGGGACGGCGAAAAACCTCGTCGCTTCGGGGAACATCGGCCAGGAAATTCTCAGCATACCGTATGTCCCCATCTTAAGCAGGACACCGGCAAGGATAACCGACACGGCGGTCGGCGCCTCGACGTGGGCATCGGGCAACCATGTGTGGAACGGCCAGACCGGAACCTTGATTGCAAATGCGACAAACAGGAAGGCGAAGCAGAGAAGCTGGAGCGAGTGTCCCATCACGCCCGGTGTTGTCTGGATAAGTTCCAGCATATTAAGTGTATGCGGGTCGCTGGTGAAATACAGGATCAAAATCGCAACCAGCATAAAGATTGATCCGAATAATGTATATAAGAAAAACTTGATGGCCGCATATTCTTTGCGGGGGCCGCCCCAGACACCGATCAGGAAATACATCGGAACCAGCATGACTTCCCAGAAAACGTAGAAGAGGAAGAAGTCAAGGGCGCAAAAGACGCCGATCATGCCCGATTCCAACAACAGGAAAAACGAGAAATATTCTTTAACACGATTGGTGATATTGAACGATGCCAGGATTGAAAGGAATGACAGAAGCCCGGTCAAAAACAGCATCGGAACCGAGATTCCGTCGGCGCCAAGGTAATAGTGAGCCTTGATAGGCGCGATCCAGCTGAACGGACCCTCGACAAAAACCATGTCCGCCGACCCGGAATAGTTGAAATAATAAATATAGGTCAGGTAGAAAGAGAGAATCATGGGAATGAACGAAAAGAATGCCGAGACCCAGCGGATCAACGTGTGTTTTTCCTTGGGCAGAAACATCACCGCTATGAATCCAAATAGCGGGATGAATATCATATAAGTTAATATCGGGAAATCCATGACGTTATTCTTTCCTCCTAAGCTTCTATATTAGGTTCCGCTTTCATCCTGCCGGAACGGTTGTTCTTTAACGCCAGGCGGAGCAACGCCATGATGATGACGCCCGCCAGCAGTATATAAAATGTCAGTAATGAAACTCTGAACATTAAAATCTCGATCGCCGCTAAAATTACAACCAGCGCATAAAACTGGAATGAACCACTCTGAATATAGCGGAACAGCCATGAGAAAAACATGCAGACGTAACCGATACCGTTAACCGCACCGTCCACCACCCATTTATCGAACCACATCTTGATATCGGCCCATTTGACCGTGAGCCAGCCGGTCAGGTTGACCAGACCATCTACAATATTGGCATCGAACCACCACAACACACGGCTGAAACCCATAAGCGGCTGTATAACGGCCGCCTCATAGAGCTCGTCAAAGTAATATTTATTGTAAAGCAATGTATAAATCGGTTTGAATTTCGCCACGATGGTATCGGGCGATATGGCCTTCTTATAATACATGGCGTATGCCAGACCGATTCCGGAAACAGCCACGACCGTCGAAATGAGCATCAGCAGGTAATTGGCATGCGCGTGGTAAGCTTCGCCGTGGAAAACGAAACTCGAGAAACCGTGACTCAACCACGGCAGCCCAACCCACCCCGCGAAGACCGACAGGAAACCGAGCACCATCAGCGGCACCGTCATCGATTTCGGCGACTCATGGGCATGATCAAATTTATGCTGGTCGCGCGGCTTGCCGGTGAAGGTCAGGAAACACAGCCGGAACATGTAAAAGGCGGTCATAAAGGCGATAGCCAGAGTAAAGAACATGAATATCGGGTGGCCGGAGGTGGCCGCCACGATCTCATCCTTCGACCAGAAACCCGACAGCGGAAATATCCCCGCGATCGAAAGCGAAGCGACCACAAACGTGATCGCAGTAATTTTCATCTTGCCGTATAATCCGCCCATATCGCGGATATCGTTGCTATGCACGGCATGGATCACGGAGCCGGCACCAAGAAACAGCAAAGCTTTAAAGAAGGCGTGGGTCATCAGGTGGAACGTTCCGGCATAAAAACCGGGCGAATGATGATGATGATATGTATCGACACCATACAGACCGAGCGCCATGATCATATATCCAAGCTGACTGACCGTCGAGTAAGCCAGCACTCTCTTAATGTCAAATTGGGTCAGGGCAATCGTGGCCGCCATGAACGAGGTGATCAGGCCGATAATCGCTACTACCATCGAGGCGGTCGCCGACGCCGAGAACAGCGGCATGGCCCGGGCCACAAGGTAAACACCGGCGGCAACCATTGTCGCGGCATGGATCAGAGCCGAAACCGGGGTCGGACCCTCCATCGCATCCGGAAGCCAGACATGGAGCGGGAACTGGGCCGATTTGCCGACCGCACCGCAGAATATGAAAATCCCGGCGGTGGCCAGGATGGCCGGCGAGAGTGTCCCCGATTTGACGATGCCGAAGACTTCCTGGTAATTGAATGTCCCGGCATAAAGCCCGAGCATCAACAACCCGACAATGAAACCCAGGTCGCCTATACGGGTAGTAATAAAAGCCTTTTTACCGGCATCGGAGGCCGATTTTTTCTCAAACCAGAAACCGATCAAAAGATAGCTGGTGAGTCCAACCAGTTCCCAGAAGATAAAGATCATGAAGAAGTTATTGGCGATTACCAGACCCAGCATGGAAAATGTAAACAGCGACAGGTATGAAAAATACCGGCTCCAGCGCGGATCGCCATGCATGTATCCAAGCGAGTATATCTGCACACAGCTCGAAACCACCGCCACCACAACCAGCATAACAGCGGTAAGCGGGTCTATCCAGGTGCCCAGCTCAAGTTGAAGTTCCGGAAGATTGATAAACGGGATCGACATTTCCAGCGGTTCGCCGTGACGCGCGATCATCTGTATCAGGACACCGATTGAGTGCACCAGCCCGATCAGGATCATACCGATCGACAGGTACGAAGACAGCTTTTCCTTCCAGCGTGTGAAGAAAACGATTATCACAAACGCAAAAAGCGGGTAGAACGGTATTAAAAAGGCATTTTCCAGCATGTTACCACTTCATAATATTAATCCGGTCGACATCGATACCTTTCCAGTTGCGGTATATAAGGAGGACAATCGCAAGTCCGACCACCGCTTCGGCGGCGGCAACCACAACGATAAAGATGGCGAATATCTGGCCGGTCAGGGTTCCAGAACTCGAAGCTATATACTTATTAAAGGCCACAAAATTTATATTGGCGGCGTTGAACATCAATTCCAGCGACATCAGAATCCCGATCGCATTACGGCGTGTCAGGACGCCGAAAATTCCGATTGCAAACAGGACCCCGGCCAGTGCTATATAATGTCCCATCAGGAGCCCTCCCTTCGTGCCAGGACAACCGCCCCGATCAGCGCGGCCAGCAGAAGAATCGAAACCACCTCAAACGGCAAAACATAATCGGTCATGAGCAGTTTCCCCAGCGACAGGATGTTCTTTTCGGGAAGTTCCACCTCGCCGATATTCCACTTGGTTTTCCAGAGAGCCAGTTGCGAGGCGATAAGAAAGAAAAAGGCCGCAACGAAAGCTACCGTCGATTGCTCATTACTCTGTTTTATTACTTTGGAGCTGATCTGCGAGGTCAACATAATGGCAAAAATCATCAAAACAGAAACCGCACCGACATATATGAGCACCTGAACGGCGGCGAGAAATTCGGCATGAAGCAGAATATACAAGCCGGCCACCGTGAACAGGGCCAGGATCAGGAAAATGGCGCAATGAAAAATATTTTTCAGTGTCACTACCATCAGGGCACATAGAATCAACGCCAGCGACAGCAGATAAAAAACCGGCTGAGAAGCAACATCACTGAAAAAGTTCGATACGAATTCCATTACTTCTGCTCCTCCCCGCCTTTATTTTCATCAGTCTTTTTGGGTTCGGATTTTTCTTCAGTCTCCGGTTGCGCTTCAGGTTTTTTCTCATCACCTGTATTAGGATTAGCCACCGCCGCAGCCGGTTTTTCAGCCGGTTTATTTTCCGGTTTGGGGGCCGGTTTCTTCGCTGCGGGTTTTTTGCGAACCGGTTTTTCATACGGAACGTCACGGCCCATTTCTTGAAGTTTGTCTTTATCCCAGATAAGGTCTTCCTTGTTCCAGGTCGAAAATTCATACATCGTCGCCATCTTTATCGCGGCAAAGTTGCAGGCCTCTTCGCATAAACCGCAGAAACAGCAAAGGTTGAAATTCACAACGAAATCATCGAGAACCCGTTTCTTGGTCTCCTCGTTTTTGTGCGAGGTGATATGAATGGCCGCGGTCGGGCATGAACGCATACAGAGCATACAGGCAGTGCAATTGAGTTCTCCTGTTTCCTTGTCGGAAAGAAGAACGACAACACCGCGAGAACGTTCCGGCATGGTCCACCGTTCGGTCGGGTACTGCACCGTTACATTATGGCGCAACAGATGTTTGGCCGTTGTCAGCAGGCCGATAATTAAATTCTTTATGCCGTCGAAAATTACTCTCACCAGTTAAACCACCCCGAATGTTTCATAAACCCGGCTAAAATTAGATTTACAAATGCCACCGGAAGCAGGAACTTCCATGAAAATTCCATCAGATGATCGACCCTCAAACGCGGATAGGTCCATCGGAACCACATCAGGACACAGACCAGGAACATTGTCTTGGCCAGAAACCACATCCATGAAGGCAGCCACGGGCCCTGCCAGCCGCCCAGAAAGAGCGTTGCCCCGATAGCCGAGACCGTAAACATATTGACAAATTCCGCCAGGAAGAACATGGCGAATTTCATTCCGGAATACTCGATATTAAATCCGGCTACCAGTTCCTGCTCGGCCTCGGGCAGATCAAACGGCGTCCGGTTGGTTTCGGCTGTAGCGGCTATAATGTATGTTATAAAGGCGATCGGTCCGAACGGCAGGCGGAATATGTACCACTGATATATTTTTGCCTGTGATTGAACTATATCCACCATCGACAGCGAGCCGACAAATACGATCACGGCCAGAATAGAAACGACCATCGGCACTTCATAACTGACCACCTGAGCCGCAGAACGCATCCCGCCCAGCAAAGCATATTTGTTGTTCGAACCCCATCCGGCCATCAGAAGCGATATAATAGTAAATGTGGTAATACCCAGAATAAACAGGATTCCGATATTGAGATCGGCGACAATAAGACCATCACCGAAGGGAATAACGATATATGCCATAAAAGCGGCCACAAAACACATGATCGGCGCCCAGTAAAAGACTTTTCGATCCACTGCATACGGAGTGATGTCTTCCTTGCGCAGCAATTTGATGGCGTCATGAACCGTCTGCCGCCAGCCGTGCCACCCGGTGCGCATAGGTCCCAGCCTCTGCTGAAAATGCGCCGAGGCTTTTCTTTCAAGCCAGACCAGGAAAAGCGCCACCACACAGAGAAATCCGAAAACGACTACAGCCGCGAAGATATAGGCGATAATATCGACCCAGACCTGCGGCAGGCCGATCCCGGCCAGCAATTCATACAAATATTTGAAAATTCCTGTTATTTCCATTACCTGTCCACATCCGGCATAATTATATCCAGCGAGGCCATGACTGCCACCACATCGGCTATCTTATGGCCCACCAATACATGAGGCATTGCCTGCAAATGATTATAGGAACTGCCGCGAAGTTTGACACGAAGCGGCTTCTTTTCTTTATCACGAGACTGTATATAAACCCCCATTTCACCGCGGGAATTTTCGATCCGGCTGTACAATTCGCCCGCAGGCGCCTTGAACACGAGGGGATTGAACTTGGCCGAAATTTCTCCTTCGGGAAGCTGCTCGATTGCCTGCCGGACTATTTTGGCCGATTCGCGCATCTCTTGCATACGTACCCGGTACCGGTCATAACAATCGCCATTCTGTCCGGTTGGGATATCGAATTTAAAACGGTCGTAAATCGAATAAGGATCGTCGCGGCGCAAATCGAATTTTATCCCGGTGGCCCGTAGATTCGGCCCCGAAACACCGTAAGCAATCGCCAGTTCCTGCGACATGACGCCGATATTCTGGTTACGCGCTATAAAAATCGGATTCTCAGTCAGGACTCTTTCGTAGTCATCCACTTTGTGGTCGAAAGTCGACAGAAACTTCTTTGCCTTGGGAATAAATTCCGCCGGAATATCTTTAGCGACACCGCCCACACGAATATAATTGTATGTCAATCTTTGCCCGCAGGTCATTTCAAACAGGTCGAGAATATCTTCCCGTTCACGAAATGCATAGAGGAACGGCGTCAGCGCCCCGAGATCCAGTGAGGTCGTGCCAAGCCAGATCAGATGGCTGGCGATCCGGTTAAGTTCAAGCATGATGACGCGCAGATATTCGGCCCGCTCCGGAACTTCAATTCCGGCCAGCTTCTCGG
>Ga0136651_10000829_pt1 | contig 17108 bp, 5 predicted proteins | sample Mar14236cmmetaG_FD_94867 | JGI IMG/M metagenome (GOLD analysis project Ga0136651, IMG submission 94867) | Marine hydrothermal vent microbial communities from Guaymas Basin, Gulf of California to study Microbial Dark Matter (Phase II) - Marker... ... | reverse complement strand
TGACAGCCCGACAATCTTATGCAATAGTGCAGATGTAAACTGCACATTTAACACTATTAACCAAATACAATGCAGTGAGAACAGTTTTGATTGTTACTTAAGATTGAATGTAACAGATTCTGATGGATTGAAAAACAGCACATACATAACCATCCAGATAGATAATAACAATCCTTTTGTTAATCTTGATGAGCCGCTTGATAATAACTGGGACAATGACGGCAGCATAGATTTCAAATATACTCCTTATGATGTTAACATAGACAGCTGTGTTTTATACCATAATGATTCTGGCTGGAAAGCAAATGAAACAAATAATAATCAGGCAAATGGTGTTCAGGATACATTTGCTGTAAGTTTAGATAATGGCAATTATATATGGAATGTCTGGTGCAATGATTCTGCTGGAAATTATGTATTTAATGCAACAAATTATACAATAAATGTTGATACAATTTTTCCACAGATTGAGTTTTCAGATGATACAGAAAATAATAACACTTACTTCAACAGGAACTGGATTTACGTCAATGTTTCTATAGCAGAAGAAAACAAGAATAATACAATATTCTATTTATACAATTCAAGCTTAGATTTGGTTAGCAATTATTCAAGCAGTTCATATCCAATTAATTCCCCTGCTTCATGCTCAGGCGACTGGATAGGATGTGATGAAACTTATTCAGATGGAGGCAGTGCAGCTGTTGCAGATAGTGAGGGATTAGAAATGCAGCTTTATAACTTTGGCTTTTCAGTCCCATCAACAACAATAGAAGGCATTGAAGTTATCCATGATTCATGGGATCCTGAAGCATCAAGCAGCCTGAACATAAGCCTATCATGGGACGGCGGCACAAGCTGGACAGCAGAAAAAACAAGGGCACTCTCAAGTTCAGAAACAACTTACACAGAAGGCAGCTCAACAGACACATGGGGGAGAACCTGGACTTCAGATGAAATAAACTCAAACACAAACTTTAGGGTAAAGGTTAAGACCGTTGGTGGAAGTGAAGAATGGGATGTAGATTATGTAAGAATTAAGGTTTATTATTCACTAACATCAATAAATTTCACTAATCTCAACCAAGATATGGTTTATTATTATAATGCAACGCATACAGATAAAGCAGGAAATTCTAACTCAACTGAAACCAGAAAAATAACACTTGATTCCACTTATCCATTAATAGACTTTGCAGAAGACACAGAAAATAATGACACATATTTCAACAGAGACTGGGTTTATGTAAATGTTTCTATAATAGATAATAATAAGAATGAGACAAGATTCTATTTGTATAATTCAAGCCTTGATTTGGTGGATAATATAAGCCGCATAGATGGGACTAGTTATGTAAATTTCACTGGCTTAACTGATACTAATGAAATCTATTACTATAATGTTACTCATATAGATAAGATTGGTTTTGAAAACTCAACTGAAACCAGAAAAATAACCCTTGATGATATTAATCCCATTATAAATTTAAATGAACCACTTAGTGGAACTTTAACAAGTAATAATAACATAGCATTTAATCACACACCATCTGATACTAATTTAAAGAACTGCTCATTATATGGAAACTTCTCTGGAACATGGCAGTTAAACCAAACAGATGCAAGCCCAACAAATGGAACAAAAAATAGTTTTAATTCAATTACAATCTCGGACGGAAACTATATCTGGAATGTGGAATGTTATGACAAAGCTGGAAATAATGCTTTTAATAACACAAATTACACCCTGGAAATTGATGCTAGTCCCCCAACCCAATTTAGTTTAATATTTCCTGCAAACAATACATACTCAACAAATAGAACACCATTGCTTAACTGGACAGAACCAGAAGAGCCTAATTTTGATAATTATACTATAATATTTGATGATAACATAAACTTCAATTCCACAAACCATAATTATACTGTAGTTGGAAATGTTTCAAATACAACTTACCAGATAACTCCTGCTAATCAGTTGGATGATAATACACTATTTTACTGGAAAGTGCTTGCTTATGATACATTAGACAATAATAGGAATTCAACTGAGATATTTATTTATGCAACAGACAACACCTATCCAAGTGTTAATTTAGAAAGCCCTGAGAATAACACAGAGGTCACAGATTCATTTACAGTTACATTTTATTACAACACGAGTGATAATTTTAATGTCAACAACTGTTCATTAATAATTAATGAGGATGTAAAGGACACTGATACAACAGTTGATATAAATACATCACAATCACTCTCTTATACATTCACAAATGGACAGTATAACTGGAGCATTAACTGCACAGATGAAGCAGGAAATGAAAATCAATCAGAAATGAGGAATATAAGCATTAATGTTGATATACCCAAAGTGAGATATTATGAAACAGCAGCAGGAACTGTTAGCGAAACTAGTGTTCAATATATTAATTTATCTACATCTAATGAAGCAAATGCAGATAGGGTTACCCTGCAAATAACTAAATGGTCTACTGGCTTATTTCAATTTACTGAGGCCACATTGGTTAATGATGCTAATTTTGGCCCAAATGGCTTACTAATACCCTCATCCACAACAGTCTTCTTTGACGGATATTTTGACAGTGAAAGTGCAAGTATAGGATATGCCTACTGGAAATTAGAGTATAATAACGGGTCTGGTTACACCCTCCTTTGCTCAGATCAATCCAATAATTATATACCTGCAACAGAACAGCAGGTTACTGGCTCTTGTACAACACCATCCACTAAAATCTACTTAGATTCTGGAGATACTTTTAGATTATCAGTTTATGTAAATAAAACATCTACTAGCTCAGCTGAAACCTTTTACCATGATTGGGATCAGCCTGACAACAGCGGCTTTGATATTTATGCATATAAGCTAGGAAACATGGTTGTAAATTTATCATCGCCAACTGAAACCTACATTGTGAATGAAAGTGACAGCTTTAATGCAACCTGCAATGTAAGCTGCAACCAAGGCTGGTGCTATAATACTAAGGTTTACATACAGCAAAATACCTCTTCTAGCACATGGAGCAATATTAATGATGTAACTGGAAATCTCATCTATGTTGGGAGGTCAAATCCGCAAAGTATTGGTCATATTAATTCAACACAACTAGTAAATTTCACACTAAAGGGAAACCAAATATCTAGGGATGCAAATATAAGGTGCATTGCAACCTCTGATTATTCTAATGTAAATGGCTCTGTTACTACCAATATTATTGTAAATGATTATACTCCACCAACAATTGAATTAAACAATCCGCAGAATGATAGCTATGATAATGATGGAAATATTGCATTTTATTATACGCCAAATGATAATTACAATGTCTCAAACTGCTCACTGATAATTAATAACACAATAAACCAAACAAATCACACAATTAGTGAAGGAGTACAAAATAATTTTACTTTAAATAATTTAGGTGAAGCAGATTATAATTGGAGTGTTAATTGCACTGACAGCTTTGGAAATATAAACAATTCAGAAACATGGGTAATCAAAATAGATAAGACCTACCCAATCATAGAATTTGCAGATGACACAGAAGATAATGATACTTACTTTAACAGGGACTGGATTTACATCAATGTTTCTATAACAGAAGAAAACAAGAATGAAACAATATTTTATTTATATAATTCAAGTTTGGATTTGATTGATAATTATTCAAGCTCATACCCAACTAATCCTCCTGCTTCATGCTCAGGCGACTGGATAGGATGTGATGAAACTTATTCAGATGGAGGCAGTGCAGCTGTTGCAGATAGTGAGGGATTAGAAATGCAGCTTTATAATTTTGGCTTTTCAGTCCTATCAACTACAATAAATGGCATTGAAGTTATCCATGATTCATGGGATCCTGAAGCATCAAGCAGCCTTAACATAAGTTTGTCATGGGACGGCGGCACAAGCTGGACAGCAGAAAAAACAAGGGCACTCTCAAGCTCAGAAACAACCTACACAGAAGGCAGCTCAACAGACACATGGGGGCGAATCTGGACTTCAGATGAAATAAACTCAAACACAAACTTTAGGGTAAGATTTAAAACAGTAGGCAGCAGCAGTGAATGGGATGTAGATTATGTAAGAATAAAAATTTACTATTCAACAACATCTGTAAATTTCACCAACCTTAATCCGAATATGGTTTATTATTATAATGCAACGCATACAGATAAAGCAGGAAATTCTAATTCAACTGAAACTAGAAAAATAACACTTGACTCAACTCCTCCTTCCATTATTTTAAACTATCCTGTTAATAATTATAATGCCTCAGTTAATCTGATAAACTTTAACTGGACAGCTACTGATAATTTTGCAGTTAGTAATATTGCATGCAATTTAACTTTAGATGGAACAGTTAACAAGTCTAATATCAGCTCATCTAATGGTGCACCAACAAACTACACAATCATTGGCTTAGTAGATAATGCCCATAGATGGAATATAACATGCTGGGACTTAGCTAATAATACAAATACAAGTGAAACAAGGAACTTTACAGTTGTAGAGGGCCCAGAAAACTTAACAGCAGAATTAGCAAGTGATAATGTAAGTGTTCTTATTAATTGGTCATCTAAGGAATATGCAGATTCATACAGCATCTATGCAAAAGGAGATTACACTGATGAATTTGCACTAATTGATTCCGGAATCACAGACCTTAACTGGACAGATAATAATGCAGGCTCATATACAACAAGATTCTATAAAATAGCTACTGTCAGGGGGAATGCCAATGCAACCTCTGCATTAACAGGTGGAAAACAGGATACAAGCTTGGTTTATGAAGATGAAGCCGCAACTGACTGGAATTTGTTAAGCATTCCATTTAAGCTAAATAAATGGGAATTAAACAATGGAACAAACAATGGTTATGACTTTCCTGTTCAGCCGGCAAACTGTATAATCTCGTTGTGGAGATACAATATATCAACTGGATGGGAGAGAACAGATTATGAAAATGGATATTGGATTCCTGCTGCTGGCAGTGAAAACTTTACTAGTCTAGAGCCTGGAAGAGGTTATTGGTTTGAAGTTAATAAATCATGCACCATAACTTATGTGGGAATAGTGCCAACAAATAATATGGATATTGGATTAGGCCATGGCTGGAATGTGGTCGGTTGGTATTCAACAAATAGCTCAACACTTCCAGTCGGTGGCTCAAGCGCATATCCTATAGTTGTAAATCCTGTTAACTCTGTTGATGCAATTGACAGGTATAATCCAACCAGCGATGAATTTGAGGTTACTATTTATTGGGGAAGCAATGTTTGGTGGCCATCCTTGGATAATCAGGATTTCACTACAATTGATCCTACTGTAGGTTATTACTTTGATGTTAATCAAATTGCAACTTGGCAGCATGACCCAAATACATGAAAAAAATGAAAAAAGATAAGATAAACACATTGATTTGCATTTTACTATTTGTATTGCTGGCATTAAAGAGCTATGCAATACCAGTGCCCCATGGAATAGATGGCCATGTATATGAGCTTGATGGCATTACCCCTGCATACAACATAGACTTTAGTGTTGAGGATATAGCAACAGGAGAGTTTATACAGGGAAAAACAAGAGCCAATGGAAAATATTCTGTCTCATTAAATGGCAATGATGAAAACATAATTATGATTAGTGTTTGGAATAAATATAATACCAATAACAGGACAATCACTTTACAAGGAGTGATGCATAACGTTAATTTACTGATTAACATGACAATACCAGAATTACCTCCAGAGATTATATCTGAGCCTGTAACAACAGCATATGTTTCTGAATGGTATTTTTATCAGGTCAATGCAACTGACCCAAATAATGATGAACTGCAGTATAAACTGCTTGAAAAACCAAAAAATATGCACATTAATGAAACAGGTTTCATAAAGTGGAAGCCAAACAAAAATCATATTGGAAATAATACAATAATTGTAGAGGTTAGTGACAATAGTTTAAACACTACTCAAATATTCAATATCACTGTATATACTAATCAAAAACATAGTCCACAAAGTAGGGTAGGTAGTGGAGGAGGTGGAGGGCGTATAATCAGCCTGTTTCCAAAAGAAGAAACTGAAGACACAAAAGAAAAACAAGAAGAAACAGGAAAAGAAGGAATAAATAAAGGAATCCTGTTAGAAAGAACTATAGAGAAGCCAAGCAGCACAATAGAAAAAATCACCCTGAAAAGCAAACAAAATGTTAAATTAAATGTTAAGGATTTGCCAAGAAAGCCAGATAAAATAACTGGCTTAGACAAAAAAGTTTATACTTACCTTGAAATAAAAACAGAGGGAAGCATAGAAAAAGGGGATATTGGAATACAATTTAAGGTTAGAGAAAAATGGCTGGAAGAAAACCAAGCAGGAACAGCGGATATCATACTAAATAGGCATGTGGATAATAAGTGGAAAAGATTGGAAACAACTTACCTGAGCAGTAAAGATGGTTATGCATATTATGAAGCTAAAACCTCTGGCTTTAGTTATTTTGCAATATCACTCAATGAAATAAAAGAGCCAAAGGGGTTTATTGCAACCGGTCCTAAAGAACAGTATATTATTTCAGGAATTATATATAAGAATAACAAAAAAACACAAATTAAAAGAACAGATTTAAAGATAACAAATATAAATAACAAAGAACTAATAGAAACTAAAACAGGCATAGGCAATAATCCGGGAGCATATTATGTTATTATAAAAGGCAATTATGGAGACAAAATTGATATTGAGGTTAAGAATGGGTTAACTTATGCAAAAACATCAATTATCTTAACAGGTGATATGAAAAATATCAATTTAATATTAAACAATAATGGTTTATCTGCTATTACAGGATATGCTTTTGCTGATATTGAGCTAAACAAAAAACAAAGCACAGTTATATTGATTGCAATGGCAATGCTAATTACCATATCTGGTTATATCAAAATAAAGAAGATTTAGAAGAAGCATTCAAAAAAAGACAGAAAAAAATAACTCATAAAAAAGAGGCGAACTAAGTTTGAAAAAAGACATACTAAATAACAAAAGAGGTAATACATTAATTAGTTTAGTGTTAATCCTAATTATAATATCCTTAGGGATAATATCAATTGCCTATGCCTCAAACAATAATTCATTGAATAATATAAGTTCTCAATCGGGCATAAATCAATCATTTGAACTAAGTGAAAAAATAAGTCCTGAAATAAATATAAAAAATGCCAAAGATAATTTAATATCTTCTCAAATAAGAATTTTTGATAATGAAAACAACGTTGTCCTTGAGATAACCAGTAATAAAAATACCCTTAAATCATTATCCTCAGAGAGCACATCACCTGAAAGAAGTGAGGAAGGCACGATTGATAAGGGAGAATATAATATTGAAATTATTCCAGAAAACAGCCCAGTTAAAAAAATAATATTAAACAATGTCAGTTTAAATAATGATGTCGTAGAATTGGGAATTGATGATGTTCCTGAAACTATTTCTGCTCCAGTTGGAAACTGGCAGGAAGTGTATGCTATTGATCCAACACAAATAAATTTCAGCTATGCTGTTGTCAGCGTGGTTGCAAAGGGAAACCAGATTTACAAATGCAGTGAATGGGATTTCTCAAACCAAGAATGTGCTGGTGAGTGGATTTTCTTCAAGTCAGTTACGCCAGGAGAGGAATATACTTTTACATTAACTCCTGACGACCCTGGATTTGGTGAGATAATAGCAATAAATGCTGTTCATCTTGACTCTGATTATAATTTTATTTCAAACATTTATGATGATGTTAAAGCAAAAGATGGTATTTGGAGTGAACCAGTTTATGAGGGAGAAATTGTCAGGGTTACATTTGAAAGAAACTTAACAAACAAAAATTATATTGATGTTTATGTAAAAAGCAATAGGACAATTGCATATTTTGATGTCTATGAAGCAGGAACAAATAATCTGGTTGGGCGTTCTGGGATAACAGAATATCCAGAGCTTCAGTACATAACCTTAAAAAATCTTGAACATCCAACAGATACATTTGACTTTAAGGTTGTAAAATTTTATTATGAAGAAGAAGATAACTCAACAAATATTGACCCAAATATTAATTCCTTTATCCAGTTTGATTATATTCATGATGATATTATAAATTTAACGCAGGCAGACGGGCTAGTTGCTTATAGTGAGAGCGGGGTTTATGCACCAAGATATAGAATATGGAATGAATCAAATGATTTTGGGGCTGAGCTTGTTGATGCAGGAACACTTGATGGGTTGGTTACATGGACTGTTACAAGGGGATGCCATGAAAGAGATGAAATTATTGTTGGAACAGAGGATGATTCTCTTAGTGTAAATGTTCAAATTTATACTAATGAAATAGGATGGCATGATTCATTAAAGGTCAGCAGTTCAATTGAAAATTCTGCATATAGGGCATTTGACATCTCTTATGAAGATATTTCCGGAGATGCATTGATTGTTTATGAAAACAGCAATGACCCTGGAAATAATGATGTGGCTTATAGGATATGGAATGGAACAGGGTACAGCAATGAGATAATATTAGATACTAGCATGTCCAATGGGGAAGTTTATTGGGTAGAACTAATCCCAAAAAGAGGCACAGATGATATTATGCTTCTTGTTCATAATAACATAAATAATTTATATGCTGTTCCATGGAATGGGACTGATTTTGATGCATCTAAAGGAGTTCTTTTGTCAAATAGCACAACTTCAAACATAGAGCAGAATTTTGCATTTGCATGGGAAGAATCAAGCGGGGAGGGATTGGCTGCCTTTGATGAGGGAAATAATATAACCTTCTGGGAATATTCACCAGGAGCCCCCCATTGGCTCTTTAGCGAAACAATTGACTTGGGAGAGAATCTGGATGGAGTAAGGATGTGCTCTGACCCAACATCAGATTATATTGGGATAATAGCACAGGATTATGGAAATGATGTGCATGTAAGAATATGGGAAACTAACCAAATCAGGAATAGTTATCCCGGAGAGGATGCAGAAACAGAATCAAATGGTTATTATAATGCTAATTTTGACTGCGCCTGGGATAAGGGTGGTGAGACTGTTTTATTTGCATATGTAGATTATAATAGCCTCAATATGAGCTATTTTAATTTTACAAAAGCAACAAATAGTTGGAGTGTTGCTAATATAAATGAAGCATTGACCAGTGTAAATTTTGCCTCAGATGATATTAAAAGCCTAAGATTTGTTGAGCATCCAACAACTAATGAGATAATGGTTGTTGCAATAGACCTTTTAGAGGATGTTTCAGCTATCAGGTGGAATGGCTCATCCTTTGTTAATATTACTGCCTCACCAATTGAAGGCACAACGCAGGGATTAAACGGGCGCCAGGAAGAAGCTATGTTTGACTGGTTTAGGTATGATCCTGTCCCAGCAGTCATAAATGTTACCCCTGCAGGCGGCACAAGCTTTGGTTTATCAGAAACAATAAATATTACAGCTAATGTTACAGATAATATTAATGTTTCATCTGTTCTGGCTAACATAACCCTTCCAAATAGCACAGTGCAGCAATTGACTTTGTTGGATGATAATGGAGATAATATTTACAATGCAACTTTCAATAAAACATCTTCTTTTGGAACTTATACAGTAAGAATAATAGCAAATGATACAAGCAGGCATAATAATATTAACTCATCTGAAACTACATATTTTAGCATAACTGGAACAAATTACCCGAACGTAACTTCATTACTTCCTACAATTAATTCTGAATTTAATGTAAGCAATATAATAGAAATATCTGCAAATGTTTCAGATGCAACTGGGATTGATAGTGTTTATGCAAACGTAAGTTATCCAAATGGATCCTTAACAAAATTAGTACTAACAAACGGAACTGGTTATGATAATAAATTCAATGTATCATTCACTGCCCCTGCATTGACTGGGAATTATAATGTAAGCTTTTTTGCAAACAATACAAATGGAAATGTAAACAATACTGAAAAAACCAATTTTACAGTAAGTGATGTTGTTAATCCATCAGTAAGTGGGGTTCTTCCAGGTAGTGGGTCTGTGTTTAATTCAAGCAGCATTATTGAAATAGCAGCAAATGTAACAGATGATGTATCTGTTGACAAAGTTTTTGCAAATGTAACATGGCCAAATGGAACAATAAGCAGACTTGAGTTAATAAGTCAGGAAAATAATAAGTTCAACACTTCGTTTGTTATACCAAATGTTTTAGGAACATATAATATAACATTTATAGCAAATGACACAAGCGGCAACATAAATAATACACAAATAACAAATTTCACTGCGGGATATAATAATTTAACAATATTATCTTTAGGGTGCTATCCAAGCAATGCTAATTTAAGCCAAATAATACAGTGCAATGCAACTGCAACAGATGAAACAGGTGTTGATAGTGTAAAGGCAAATGTAACCCTGCCAAATGGAACAGCAATTGAACAGGCAGTAAATAATGTTGGGTCAAATTATTATTTTGATTTCTCAAATAGTATTATTATAGGAAGATTTAATGTAAGTTGGTTAGTAAATGATACAGATGGAAACACAGAAGAAGCAACTGATTTCTTTAATGTTAGCGACAGAACTTCTCCACAAATAACACTAAATAATCCTGTGTATAATTTAAATACATCAAATACAACCCTGGTTTTTAATTTTACAGCAGCAGACAATTATGATTCTAGCCTTAACTGCTCTATTATTCTTGACGGAGCAGCCAATCAAACAAACTCAACAACCCAGAATGGAACAGATACATTATTTAGTATTTCTGGTTTGGCAAGTGGCGCGCATGACTGGAACATTAGCTGTGCTGACAGCTCAGGCAATTCAAATTCAAGTGAAACACTAAGCTTTGCAGTAGATTTAGATAATCCTAATTTTATCAGCTTAACCACAAGCCCAAACTCTGAAGATGAGCTTGACCCAAATGTAAACATTGAAGCAACAGCTAATGTGACAGACAATACAACTGCTGTTGACACTGTTATCCTGCAGTTTAAATTAAGCAATGAAACAGATTACACTAACATTACCATGAATTTTAATGATTCTTCTGGCTTCTATAATGCAACATTTAATGCAAGCTCTTCAGGAGTATATAACTTAAGGCTATTTGCAAATGACAGTGCAGGAAACAGTGATTTCAGCAATCTTGTCAATATAACTGTTGAATTTGAAAGAACATGGACAAGAAGCCCTTCTGAATTCAGTCCAGTAAGCTCTAATTTAAATGTAAATGTTAGCTTGGGAAATCTGACAATAAACAACACCGGAGACTTTGAATTGAATTTTACAATAACCTCTGATTCAGGCAACACTTTGTTTAATGAAACTGAAAATTTCACCTTAGCTGCAAATTCAGTAAAAACAATAATGGTTAATGATACAGCTACTTTAGCTGGAGTGAAGACAGTAACCTTAAACATAAGTGCAGCAAATGGCAATCCAAGACATCAAACAGCAACAGGAAGAATAATTGTTGCTCCAGGACAGCCGGTTCTTGTTTCTACATTCACAATCCCAAGCGAGGATTCGCTAACTGTAACCCAGGGCGATACTGGAGTAAGATTTAGCACAAAAGTGGAAAATATTGGTGAGGGTGATGCATTTAATGTAACCCTTTTCCAAATAATACCTAATGACTGGATTATCACGCAGGGAGAAACAAATATTAGCTTTAATGAGCTTCTGTCAGGTGAGAGTGAGGAAAATGTATTGATAGTATCAATACCATCTGGTGCAATTACAGGAAGTAATATTATCAAGGTTAATGCAACAGGTGTTAACGCCTCTGGAGCAGATTTAGGAACAACTGGTTTACTCTTTGGCTCTAGTATTAATGTAACAGTGCAAAGCCAAACCCAGCAGCTTGGTGGTGGAGGCACAGGAGATAATTTAGGTGAGGAAAATCCGCCAAGCACTGGTGGAGGCGGTGGAGGCCCTTCATTAAAGAAAAGCACAATAAGCAGGGAATTGATAGAAACAAATGAAACCATTGAGGTTCTGAGAGGCAAGAAAATTATATTCCCACTTAAAATCACTAACATATACAGCAATGCTTTATTGACTGATGTCAAGCTAGAGTTGGATGGCTACTTATCCCAATATTTCAGCTATTACCCTTTAATATTAAATGATATAAAGCCAAACAGGCATAAGGATTTTACAGTAACACTTAAAGTGCCGCCATACAAGGAAAAAGAAGAGATAGAACTAACATTTATCATAACAGGAAAAGCAATTATAGAGGAAGTAACTGAAATCAATGGAGTAAAACATATTAACAAAACAACTAAGGATATAGTTGAGAAAAGAAAGGTTAAATTAATAATCAGGGAAGTAAGTGAAGAAACAGCAATTGATGTTCTTAAGCTTGCAGAACAGGCAAGAGATGAATTAGTTGATGCAAATATATCATCAAACAGAATAAATGCATTGCTAGTAAATATACAACAAGCCCTGGATGAAAAAGACTATGAAAAAGCAAAAAAACTTAGTGATGAAGTTTTATCCCTAAAGAAAACATTACTTGAAACAAACTTATTAATAAAAAATATTAAAGCAAAGATTAAGGATGCTGAAAAAAAGGGGTTAGATGTAAGCGAGACAAAAAAGATTCTGGCACTTGCAACTGCAGCTTTTGAAAGGGAAGATTATGGATTGGCATTAAAAAGGGCAAGGCAGGCAGAATTGATTGGGTTCTTTGAGGTAAAAGGTGCATTCAATATCATAAACTTTGTAATTAGATTCTGGTGGGCATTATTGCTTGCCTTATCCTCAATTGTATTTATCTCAATCTTTACATATCGAAAGGTAGCAATAGGAATTGTTGATAAAAAGGTAAATGACCTGACAAAGGAATATATTATTATAAATAATTTTATGAAAGAGCTGCAGGAGAAAGCATTTAAAGAGAAAACCCTAAGCTTGTCTTCATACTACAAAAAGATGTATAACTATGAAAAAAGGCTGGCAGAGATTAAAAATCTGCAGTCAAAGCTCAGAATAAAAAGAATAAAAATCAATAAGCCAAAAGGATTATTGGAAAAGCTAAAGCAGGAAAATGAAATAGTAAAGGGAATGATAAAAGAAGTGCAAACAGATTATTTTGTAAAAAAAAGCATAGGCAAGAATAAGTATAAGAGTGTAATGAATGAGCTTAGCATAAGGATATCTGAGATTGAAGAAACAATGGCTATTGTCAAAACTAAGTTAGCTAAAGAAACAATAAAACCTTTTCAACATGATAAAAGCAGGAAATGGAAAGGGATTCACATAAATCTTAAAGGCAGGATGGGGACAGAACCAGCTATGGTTGATAATTTAAGGGTTATTCAAAATCTTTTCAAAGAAATAAAAAAAGAAATAAGGTTAGGCAAAAAAGCAGAAGCTGAAAATACTTATAATAAGATGCAGGGAGTATATAAGCTTCTTGATAAGAAATCAAAGAAAAAGGTTTATTCAAAATGCATTAAAATAAGGGGGAAAATAAACAATATGCATGAGATAGTTTCTGCTGAGCCATCATACATTGTCTCAAGGCATCATACAGTACATCATTTCAGTAGATTAACTCCTTTTATTGTGCTGATTCTTGTTGCAGTATGCGGGATGTTTATTGTTGAAAACCAAAATTTGTTTGGCCCTACTGGAAAAGTTGTTTCTAATGAAACAAATATTTCTGATGTTAGCCTGAGCAATGAACAAAATATTGAGATTAGTTATGAAACAGCAAATGATTCATTAACAAGGGCTGAGCAGGATATAAGGGAAATGGAAATATCTGGCTTAGGAACTTTTTATGTAAAAGATATTTATTTAGAAGCAAAAAAAGCATTTAATGGAAAGAAAACCAAAGAGAATTATGCCCTTGCTATTGAGAAATCAGATTTAATAAGGAAAACAAAGGAAAGGGCATATAAGTTATTAGATGACCTAGAGCTTTTGGGATTGAAAATTGATGAACTCAGCAATACAAGCATAAACCTATCAGATGCTGTCATCTCCTTCAACTTGGCAAAACAGGAATTTAATGATGAAAGGTATACTAAAGCCGAGGAATTTATAAATGAAGCTTATCTAAAGATTGATGATGCAGTTGCTGAATCCTCAAGATTAAATGCAATGCTCAGGTCATCAAAAAGAAACATAAAATATTTTGTCAGGAATAATTTTCTGGAGATAATAATTACATTAATAATTCTTCTTGTTATTGGCTTAATCTGGCATAATGAAGCAGCTATAAAAAAATGCTATAAAAAAATCAAAGATTTTGAAACAGAGAATGCTGTTTTGTTAAACCTAATAAAAAAAGCCCAGGCAGATTATTACCAGAACAGAAAGCTATCCAAAAGCCTGTTTGACATAAGGGTAAATAAATATCAGGACAGATTATTGATGATAAAAGAGAAAAAACCAATTATCCAGTCACATCTAAAAAAGAGCATGAAAAAAAGAAGGCTCTACTTTATAGGACTAAAAAAAGGCAGTACAATAGAGGACAAAAGTTAATAAAAAACCAAAAGTTTTCAAAAGGTTTATATATCATTTTCAATAAATCAAAATTAAAGACAAAAAAATCAAATCAAAAAATGGTATCAAAAACTAAAAAAGAGAAATCCAAAGTTCGTAATGAAAAGGAAGAGAGCTTGACTGAACTAAACAAAATTAAAGAAAAAATGAAGGATGAACTTGGCAAGATTCAGGATTATGAAAAACAGATAATTGAGCAAAGGAAAACTGCTGAGCAGGTTGTTGAACATCTGCAAGAGCAGGAATTAAAAGAAAAGGATGAAGAAACAAAAGAATACATGTCAACAGGAATTCCAGGATTTGATGAGCTGTTTGAAAAAGGAATACCAAAGGGCTCTGCTGTTCTTTTTGCCGGTGGAGCTGGCTCAGGAAAAACAATTTTTGGCTTGCAGACAGCTATGTATCACGCTTCATTGGGAGAAAAATGCTTTTACATGAGCTTTGAGGAATCTGAGGAAAGATTGATAGGGCATATGAAGGATTTTGGCTGGAATCCTGAAAAAGTAATGGAATCAGGCAACCTGAAAATAAAGAGATATTCTCCATTTGACATAACAAGGAGCGTTGATGCAATGCTTGCAAAGGAAAAGGGCGAGCTGTTTATAGACATAGAGCCAGTAATTTTGCCAGAGGGATTTAAGCCAGACTTAATTATTCTTGACTCGCTTACAGCAGTTGCATCTGCTTTTGTAGGAAAAGAGGACTCATACAGGATTTACATAGAGCAGCTGTTCAGGTTCTTTGAAAAACTTGAAAGCACAAGTTTTCTTATAACAGAAACAAAGCAGATTCCGGAAATCTTTTCTACAACAGGTGTTGAGGAATTCCTAGCAGATGGAGTTATTGTTTTTTACAACATCAAAAGAGAGAATATCCGTGAGAGTGCAGTAGAGGTTTTGAAAATGAGGGGCCAGAAACACCAGAAAAAGATAGTTGCAATGCAGATAACTGACAAGGGCATTGTGGTTTATCCAAAGCAGGAGGTTTTTGGCGGAGTTGGACCATGAACTTATCCTCAGAAATCAAAGATAATAAGATTATTCTCCTGATTACACCAAAAGAGAAATACCATAAAGAGCTTCTTAACACATTGAAGGTTATGGAGAAAGGCACAGATAAAACCTGCTATGTCTGCATTAATGAGCCATATAACTTTGTTGTAGATAATCTAAAAAAGAACAATATTCCTGCTGAAAAATTCTTTTTTATAGATGCTTTGACTGCAAAAGTCCAGACACCCCCTTCTGTTGATGACTGCATCTTTGTTTCAGCGCCAAATGCACTGACTGAAATAAGCCTGGCTTTCTCAAAGGCATTTGATGAAAAAAAATGCAACGGCCTGTTGTTTGACACTTTATCTACCCTGCTTGTTTATGCAAATCCTCATTCTATTATACAGTTTATACACAATGTTTTAACAAAATTAAGAGTAGTAAGCGGAAAGGCTGTTTTTGTGGCATTAAAAGAGGATGTGAATTCTGAGTTAGTCAAAGACCTTTACATGTTTGTGGACAAGGTTGTTGAAGTGAAATAATTCCTATGTTATTTTAAAGTTTTTAGTGAATAATCAGAAAATTATTTTACAATTTGTCTCTGTAAACATCTCTTGGCGTTTTATTCTTTAACAAAAATAAATAATGTGTCTTCTGGCAAGATGTTTTTTTCATGTTCTTTAAACAGCTTAATTTCTTTTTCATCACCATTACCGCTTCCGTAAGGATTGCTTAGAATTATAACTAGATTCTTATCAATTAATCTTTTAACATAACCATTAATATCTCTCCCCTTTTCATCGGAAAGCTCGTCAAAAACGATTATTTTATCTTTAGTAATCTCACCAAACTTTAACTTACTTTTTCTTGGAATAAAATTAGGTTTGCTTTGATCAATAAAAGTTACATAAAAAGTATAGTCTTCACCAAAATACTCATGGATTAAGTCAGTTGCTATAGAAGATTTACCTCTATTATATTTGCAGATAATTACCACACAATCATGTCTTCTGAAGTGGCATAATTTATCTTTAATCTCATGAACATTGTATATTATCATCTTGATAATTTTTCTAACATTAATTTATTATTTTTTATTGATTTCTCTATTTCTTTTTCTACTTCATTTGATGAAGCATATTTTTCTATGTGTTCACTTATAAATTTCTTGGTTTGATTTAATGATTTTTGTTGATTGCTGTTTTGCCAGAAGAAAATCTCATCTTCTGTTTCTTTATCTTTTCTTGCTTTTAATTTTAGTCTTAAATTATTAAGCCTAAGAAAAGCATCTATTGTAACTAATAAAGTTCTTTTATTACCATCTTTAAAGGGATGGTATTTTGCAAAATTAAGCATGAATTTAGATAAAAAAATAATCAAATTTATATCTAAAGATTGGTCAATTATTTGTTGTATGTTTTCTTTTAACATTCCTTTTGAATCCACTCTAAATTTACTTGCAATAGCTTCATGTATCTGTTTTATCCTTGCTTCTGTAAAGACTAAATCCTTGATTAAAAGAAAGTCTTTGCTTG
>Ga0136651_10000828_pt1 | contig 17116 bp, 16 predicted proteins | sample Mar14236cmmetaG_FD_94867 | JGI IMG/M metagenome (GOLD analysis project Ga0136651, IMG submission 94867) | Marine hydrothermal vent microbial communities from Guaymas Basin, Gulf of California to study Microbial Dark Matter (Phase II) - Marker... ... | reverse complement strand
GGCACCAGCTTTCCGCCCTTATAGACCATCCTTTGATAGTAATCCGTTACCTGCATGCCGTCCTTATCAAAGGTCTTGTCTCCGGTAACACCCCTGTAGATCTTGCTTACTTCGTAAAGGGCCTGGGCTATGGCGTCGGTGTTGGCACATCCCGACATGTTGAGGGCCAGCGCAGCTACCCAGGTGGCGTCATAGGCATAGGCTCCGAAAGCAGTCTGTTTAGCGTTCTTGCCGAATTTCTTTGCATACGCTGCACGGTAGGCCTTATACCTCGAGCCACCAGCAGGCCCTATCACCAAGCCCCTAATACCCTCGGCCGTCTCTGGAATGACTTCGTTACTCCACATTGTCATGTAGTCCGCATACCATGCTATACGAGGCTTCAGGCCCATTTCATATGCCTGTTTCAGGATTAGTTTGCTCTCTGTACCATATGCTGTAAAGAACACCACATCAGGATTGCCTGAGAACACTCTTTGCAACTCGGCCCGGTAGTCGGACTTCTTTTCATCGTATCTGACACCAACCAGCCATTTCTTGCCAGCCTTTTCAACGGTCTTCTTGGTCCAGATTTCAATGCCTATTCCAAAAGGATTGTTTACTGTAATGGATGCAAAAGTCTTGGCACCACTCTCCAAGGCAAACTCTGCCAGCTTGGAGCCCATAACTTCGTCAAGGCCCATGACATTGAAGAAGTAAGGGCCAATCTCTCTCAGTTTAGGGGAGGTAGAAGCCTCTGAGATCTGGATGACCTTCTTGGAGTTAGTCCACTGCCCAGTGGGGAGGCTTACACCACTCGAGTAGGCGCCAAGAATAAGGGGCACCTTGTTTATCTCTACCAACTTGTGAACAGCGGCCATGCCGCCCTTGGCACTTGATTCTGTATCTTCCCACAAGATCTTCAGGGGTTTTCCACATATGCCTCCCGCGTTATTAATCTCTTCTAGGGCCAATTGTTCACCCCTTTTCATGTCTTGGCCCTGAATAGCACTTGACCCTGTCAAGGGGCAGATGGACCCGATAACAACTTCATCCGCTGCGGTTGACAATGCGGGCGTGCCCACAACCATCAAGGCCCCAAGAAACATAATGGCTGCAACTGCGCATATAACTCTTTTCATTTCTAGCCTCCTTTCGCTCAAGATGTTCTCTGATGAAGAAACAAATCCACTGAATCCTGTACCCTTTCCGGTTGGCCGCCGTTGAGGTGGTGGCGCATGGAAAGAATGCTGCATCACCTCCTTTCCGCCAAATTATTATCCACCCAAATAGGCTTCTTTGATTTTGGGATTGGACAATATATTTTGTGCTTCGTCCTCAAACTCGTTTTTTCCCATTACCAGCACGTAGCACCTGTCAGATATACTCAGAGACTGGTAGGCGTCTTGCTCTATGATGATTATAGATTTTTCAAGTCTGCCGTGCATATCAGCAATGGTCATAAAGACTTCCTCAGAGGCCTTTGGAGAAAGACCTGCTGAAGGTTCATCCAATAACAGAAGCTCTGGATCGGTCATGAGTGCTCGAGCCATTCCCAGCATCTGCCTTTGTCCCCCACTCAATGTGCCTGCCTTTGCGCTTAATTTTTGCTTCAGGATTGGGAATAGTTCAAAAACCCTGCCCATTCTTTCTTTGATGGTGTCTTTTCCCTGGGTGAAGCCCCCCATTTGCAAATTTTCAAGTACACTCAAGGAAGGAAACACATTCCCAAGCTGGGGTACATAGCCGAAACCTTTCTTTACCTTTTGGTAAGGCTTGAGATGGGTGATATCCTCACCTTTCCATATTACTTTGCCGTCAAAGATGTTGATATACCCCATCAGGGCCTTAAGCAGGGTGGATTTTCCGGCCCCGTTTGGTCCGATAATCGTCACGACCTCCTTATGTTCCAAGTGTATTGAAACACCATGGAGTATCTCAGATTTGTGGTAACCCGCTACTATATTCTTAGCTTCCAGTATCTTCATGGAACAACTGTTTCTTTGAGCTGCCTGAGAGATATGCCTCAAGCACCTTTTCGTTGTTTTGGATCTCTTTAGGAGTACCCTCAGCTATTTTTATACCGGAGTCAAGCACTATCACCTTGTCGCATATTCGGCTGATTACCCTCATGTTGTGTTCTACCAGTAAAATGGTTTTTCCTCTCTCATCTCTAAGCCTCTGTATGGCTTCGACAAGATCATTGATGAGCGTTGGGTTAACCCCTGCAGTTGGCTCGTCCAACAATATCAAATCTGGGTCAAACAGAAGAATTCTGGCCAACGAAAGGAGCTTCCTTTGTCCTCCTGACAGATTGCCGGCATACTCGTTGCGCAAGTGGTTCAATTGAACGAGGTTGAGCACCTCATCGATTTTTTTCAGGAATTCCCCTGTTTCCTGTTTTATCTTTGTGCCTTTGAAGAAGACATTGAAGATTTTCTCCCCCGTCTGATCCTTCGGGGCAAGGAGCAAGTTTTCCACTACGGTCATCTTTTCAGGGGCTTCTGCTATCTGGAATGTTCTTCCTATTCCACCTCTTGCTATTTCAAATGGCTTGAGATTTCCTATCTTCTGCCCCTCAAAGTAAACTTCTCCACCGTCCTTACTGTAAAAGCCAGATATAACGTTAAAACAGGTGCTTTTGCCAGAGCCGTTGGGGCCGATTAATCCGGTGATGCTTTGTTTTTCAACAGTGAAGCTCACACCGGCCAGGGCCTGAATACCGCCAAAGCTTTTATATAGATCCACAACCTTTAACATAATCTGCCTGCGTCCTGTTCCGTTTTCCTGCCTGCTGCAGGCAGGACTACCCGCATTACCTGGTGCAACCGGTCCTTTCGCAATCGACATTCGTTATTCGGTATTCATTTTTTATCGTCCCTAATCCCTGATCCCTAAATTCGCAATCCCTCAATTCTTCAATCTTTTCCCAGTATTCCATTATTCCATTATCCCATTTAGTACACGGGTTTCTTTTCCTTTATTATACCTTCCTTCATAAATAACATCACCAGTACGATTAGTATCCCGATAGCCACCATCCGGAGGCTGGCAAGGGTAACCTCTTCAACAGGTATATAGTCTTTGAGGTATCGAGTAGAATGATAAAAAATGATTATAATAACTGCGCCAAGAATAGCGCCTTTATTATTGCCTTTACCCCCAACAATCACCATAGCCCACACGATAAATGTCTCCAGAGGCAAGAACTGTCTTGGGCTTATGAAACCGTAATAGTGGGCCCAGAGACACCCGGCCAACCCACCAAACATGCCTCCTACCGCCATTGTTTTGAGGCGAAATCTTTTTACGTCCTTTCCCATGGCTTGGGCAAGCCTGTCTTCACCTTCGCGTATGCTCTTCAGTACTATCCCGTAAGGGGACCGGGTTAGCTTGTTAATAATCAGATAGGTGGCAATCAGGCAAATCAAAACAATCATAAAATAGAAAAAAGGATAGCTTTGAGCAGAAAAGTATGACTTCAGGGGTTGAGGGATGCCCCCGACACCAAAGGCGCCCCCACGGTAAACCCCTCCGCCCACAACCCAGTCTTCATTAAGAAAAAACATCCTGACGATTTCAGCGGAGGCCAGTGTAACTATTGCCCAGTAGTCTTCTTTAAGGTCCGCAGTAGGAATGGCGATCACATACCCGAAAAGCCCTGCTACCACCATGCTGATTATAAGCCCAAGGATAAAAGGCAGACCGAATGTAAGGGTAATGATGGTTGTTATGTAAGCGCCGAGGCAAAAGAATCCCACCTGCCCAAAGTTGGCAAGGCCGGTGAATCCATATTGCAAATTCAGGCTTAAGCTGAGGATTCCGTAAATCCCCATCATAATGGCTAGGTATACGAGAAAATTTACAAAAGCCATTACCCCTCCTTTTTCTTCCCCAGGATTCCTCTTGGTCTCACAAGCAAAACTACAATAAGAATAATAAAGCTGATTGCGGGCTTATACCCGGTGGGGATGTAAAAGTCTTTGGAAAAAGGAAGAAGTCCACCGAGGTTTAGGACTTTCCCAAAATTTATGTAAAGGCCGAAGTTTTCTGCTAATCCGAGGGCAAGCGCCCCAAGCATTGCCCCATACGGGTTTCCTATCCCACCCATTATGGCGGCGCAAAATACCGGTATTATTATGGCAAAGCCCATGACTGGCTGGATATATGTTTCCATGCCAATAAGCACGCCACCTAGCGATGCAAAGCTGATGGCAATAAACCAAACATAAGTAATTATTTTTTCCGTCGCTATACCGCTTGCCTGGGCAAGGGCAGGATCGTCGGACGTAGCGCGCATTGCCTTGCCGAGAGTAGTGTAATGTAGGAGAAGGTAAAATGCCACCATAGCGAGCACGCCTATCACTATTATCCACACCTGCAAGGGGGTAATTCTGAACCATGCTGTTACGATGGGCTTTTGTAAAGGCACTGCATAATTTTGGGCATCAGGCCCCCAGATCGCCCTGACCGTATTTCTAAGGGCAATGCCTACCCCCATTGACGTGACCATTACGATGATCCCGGTAGACTCCCTCATTTTTTTGAAAACTGCTCTGTCGATCAAAATAGAGAAAAGGCCTGTGGCAATGGCAGCGATGATGGCAGCAACAGCAATAGGTAGTCCAAGACCCACGTTAAAAATAAATGCAATATAGGCCCCCACCATCGCAAGTTCGGTATGCGCGAAGTTGGCAAATTTCAGGATGTCATAAACAATGGTGAGCCCCAAAGCAAGGAGTGCAAGCTCAGAGGCCCTAATTATACTATTGACTATAACCTGTATAAGGGTCACAGCTTCCTCTAACAGGAGTTAACACATTGAGAATAATTGTTGGCTTATGTGAGCACTTCGCCATTTCACATCAGGATGAAGCTAATAGTCGATGAACTCAGAGGGAAAACATAGGCATCTGAGTTATTGAATGGTCGAACCATTACTATTACGAAGCGGCCTTGTCAAGCGTTTTCTTTGCATTATGTCTTAGGGGTGACCACAAATCGCTTAACTTTTTCAACTTGTTGGATTCTTTCTTCAGCCATGCGGTCGGCTGCTATATAAGTGGGGATATTGTCCCTCTCAGCTATCTCGAAAACCTTCTCCATATTTTCGTATATTCGAGAGACCCTTTCCTTTCCTCGCTCATTATTAACGCTACCGGTCTCTAGCCTGTCCGTGTCAAAGATGGTTCCCCCGGCGTTGGCTATGTAATCCGGAGCATAGACCATCCCCTTCGCCTCCAACAAATCGCCATGACGTTCTTCTTTGAGCTGGTTATTAGCGCTTCCGCATATTATCCTGCATTTAAGCCTATCCAAGGTCTCATCATTTATAATCCCTCCGAGGGCGCATGGGCAAAATATGTCGCAGTCCACATCATATATCTCTTCGGGAGCGACTGCTTTTACATTATATTTGGGCACAATGTTATTCACCTTTTGTGAGTCTATGTCGGTGACAATGAGTGTGGCTCCAAGTTCGTGGAGCTGCCCGACGATGTTATGACCTACGGCACCTAGGCCTTGCACAGCTACAACCTTTCCATCGATGGTGTTGCTTCCGAATACTTTGTTGCAACATGCTTGCATGGCTCGGATAACCCCGAAGGCAGTCATAGGTGCAATGTCCCCGGCTCCGCCCAAATATGAGGGGAGGGTGACAACATGCGGAGTTTCCATGCGAATGTATTCCATATCCTTTAGGGTGGTTCCGACATCCTCTCCGGTTATATAAAGTCCCCCCAGTCGGTCAATGAATTTTCCCAGAAGCCTGAATACGGGTTCGCGATCTTTTCTATGCGGGTCACCCAGGATGACTGCCTTTCCACCCCCTAAATTTACCCCTGCGGCTGCATACTTGTATGTCATTCCTCTTGCTAGGCGCAACGCGTCTTCTATGGCCTCCATTTCATCGCCATATTGCCACATGCGGCACCCGCCAGTAGCAGGTCCCAGTGTGGTATCGTGGATAGCAATAACTGCCTTGAAATTTAGGGTCTTGTCCTGGCAGATAAAAAGATGTTCGTAATCATAGCGTTCCATATAGGCAAGAATTGAATCCATGACCATTCCTCCTCTGTGCTCGTAATTAGTCCTCTGTTTTATCCAGGGTATCGTCGGCATACATTCTCTTCACCTCTGCCCTGTCACCTATAATGGCTTTGACCACATATGCATTATTTGGGGGACAGCCTTTAACATGTCTGGCTGTGCGGCCTTCCTTGGGCATGCATTTACCAACGGTGACGACATTTTCAGGTGCAACCCCTTCCGGGATATGTGCACCGCCGGTGAGTACTGTTATGCCATGTAGAAATTCAAGTTGATCGGCATTTCTCATATCAATGAGTGCACTCATAACGGTATTCCTGCAACCCGTGCAGGTGACCTCTCCATGAATCAACTGGAAATCATCAATCTGTACAGGGTCATCCTCTATGGCCCGTAGGAAGCGGCGCTTGACCTTATCCAATGGCTCACCCAGAATCTCTATTTCCTCTGGATCCATTACCCCCAACCCCCTTTTGGCTGCGTTGACTGTAAGGAGGGTCTCACTGGGATCATATCCGATGAGTTGGGCGCATGTGGAGTCGACGGCTACCAAGTCCTTTCCTGCCACAATGAGATCCATCTCCACGGGTTTACCGAAAACCGGGCCAACGCCTTCTTGACAGATAATGGCATCCACTATAGCAAGACTAGGCTTTACTGTGGCCAAGAGATCCACAACAGATTCAAATAACCCCTCCTGATGCTCGAGCCGCTTCCATTTGTCTGTGAGTAGGCCCTTTAGGTTCTTTATAGCGCAGGTCATCTCCGTTTGATCATGGGTTTTCAGTTTCGGTACACTGATGACAACGTCCGCCTCCTGGACCAGCTCCCAGCATTGAATCGCCTCAAATATCTTTCCGTTATCCGTGGGGATATCCACATGAGGGGTGTTCTTGAGGTTTATTACCTCATATCCCATATCCATAAGGTCCTTGTACCCTGAGCTCTGTATTACCTTTTCGGTGTCAACCCCCACGGCAGACGACTCGGCAATAACAGGACGTGCCCCAAGATCCCTGACAACATCTGCCACCGCGCGAGACACCTCGGGCAAGGTAATACATCCGGCCTCCCTTTCCACTGGGGGAGCGACCCAACTGGGGTTGATAAGCACCAGATTCCCTGGCTTTATGATATCCTCGATTCCACCTATCAAATCTAGGGCCTTTCTCACGGCTTCCGATATCTTTGCATACCCAGGGTTTTGATTGGTCTTGACTATCGATACCTGAGCCTTTTTCATGTCAATTCCTCCTATCAAAATAGACGTTTCAGTCCCAGTTTTTGGATGTTTTCATCTGCTAAGGCCTGGATTTGTTCTATGGCCCTGAGCCCATCGCAACTAAAATAGCTTCGGCCCCCTTTGTACGATAAGCCTCTTGCCGTGATTGCCTTTTATTGTCCACTTTCCCTTTAGCCTTCAGCCTGATTTTGGTGTCAGACAATTGCCCAGACGTCCTCTGCTATTGGTCTATTATCAAGTATGCGCTGGGGGCTGAATATGGATAGATCAAGAGTCGGGGGCAATCCCAAAATTAGCTGGGAAAGGTAACGACCGACCGCCGGGCCCTGCTGCAATCCATGACCGGAAAATCCATTTGCCATGAAGTAACCCTTTAACTCCGGCCATTCCCCTATGAAGGCATTCTCATCGAGAGTGCTTACTGCATAAAGCCCTGCCCACCCCCTCACCAGCTTGAGAGTATCAAAGGCCGGTACAAATTCGGCCAGCTCAGGCCACAGGATTTCCATAAACCTTTTATCGTCCCATTTGAAATCATAACCTACCGTATCATCTTGCATTGATTTACCCAGAAGTATCAGGCTGCCCGTTTCGGTCCTGAAATACAGGCCAGAAGGCAAGATTGTAAGGGGTAGGGGGCCCTCTGGTTTATCAGCGGTATCCAGTGCAAATACCTGGCGCATGACGGGTATGACCGGGAGATCAATCCCTGCAGTCCTGGCCAACTCTGGTGCCCAAGCGCCGGCACAATTAACCACAATGGGTGCACTCAACTGTTCACCAGAAAACAGGACAACGCCCTCCACCTGGCCTGCCTTAGTCTTCATGGCCTTTACCTCGCCCTTAATGAACTGTGCTCCTAGGCTCTTCGCCTTCTTCACGTAAGCCATCAACAGTGCATATGGGTCGATAATGCCATCATCAGGGCCGAAGGTCCCTCCCACGTAACCTTCGGGATTATAGAGGGGGTAATGTTCAACTATGGTCTCTGGTGGCCACCACTCGACATTGCAGCCCAATTCCAATTGCAAGGCTAGGTTCTTGCGTCGAACCTCCTCTCCTTCTTCATTGACAAGAAATAAATTACCGATCTTTTGATGTCCAATATCGGGCTTGTCCCCGTCCACCTCCATGTCCTCTGCAAAGGTCTCGAAAACCTGCAAGGCATATTGAGAGATCTGTATGTTTTCTTTAAGACCGAATTGAACTCTCACATTGGCCATTGAGAGGGTGGTTGAGGCCCTGGTGTAAGTAGGATCCCTCTCGATAACCGCCAGATGAAGCTTATCATTGGCCTTCATTAGATAATAGGCGGTACAGGCACCCATGATTCCCGCACCAACTATGATTACGTCGTAGTCTTTCTTACCCATCGATGTTCAGCGCTCCCAAAAAATCTAAGTCTTCTTCTCCACCGGGCCTCAGTCCCAGATCTTTTCCCGAATGAAGAATTGCATCTGCCATGGTCTGGCCATATCCTCGAGAAAAAGAGAACAGAATTGTGGTCTGTGCGGTAGGACGCGAGAATAGCACAACTTGGCATGGAATGTGAAGAACCGGCCCTTGAATCAAGCATGGGGGGGAGAGCGCAGGTGAGGCAAGGTCAAGATTTGTTATCCTTTCCATGACATCCAGTGCTGATGGCCCTGTTACCGCGAGGAGGCATTGGCCATCAGTGATCTCTGTGTAGGAAGATGAGCGGGGCGCTCTTGGCTTTTTACCTGCGAGGTGCCATATTTGACACTGGGTACGATTCATGCGGTTAATGAGTATCCCTTCGCTGAAAGTACATTGACCTGGGTTTTCCGGAATTATTAGGCCAAAGGGACGGAAGCGGGGTAAATTGGAGTTTTGCAAATCCCACTTGGGCCTGTGGCTGAGGTCAATTAAGAAAGGGCCCGAGTGGGGCCCGTAAGATAGAGCGACGTTCCACCCATCCCGTTTCTCAACCTGAGTAGGATTTATATTAAACTTTATTGGTGATATCCTCCGAATATCCAAGATTCTGTCCTTTCCATTCGCAGCATTCCATTATTCCACCATTGTATTTTTCCTAAGAACTCACAATTCCCTAGCTTAGTCGAGCTTCAACCCTATCATAGTGTAGGGACAATCCGGGGCCAGCATTATTCTTTGAGCCGCTTCCCTTGTGGGTCATAAAACGGCATCTTAACCACCGTAGCCTTATACCACATCGGATCGTTGTGATCATTCTGATAAATGTTGAGTCTCGTTCCCTCCTGGGCCAGCTCCTCCACCACAAGCGCCATGGCAATGGACTGGCGCAGCGTAGGGGAATACCGTGAGCTGCACAGGTGCCCTACCACTTCATCCCCTTTGGCTATAACAGAGCCATCTCCGGGTGTCTGGGAAGGCTCATCCGTCTTGAGCCCAACCAGCTTGAGCCTGCCTTTCTGCCCTTCAGTAAAGGCAAGGGCAGGTGCACCAATTTTCTTGCCGGCCCTGTCATTTCTATCCCACAGGAAACCTAGGCCCAGGTCCAGTAGATTGACACGCTGCTCGGTGTCTTGGCCTATTATAATATGGCCTTTTTCCAGCCTTAAGGTGAATTGCGCTTCAAGCCCAAAGGGCCTGATGCCGAATTCTTCCCCAGCCTCAAACAACATATTCCAGAGGCTCTCCCCATAAGAGGCCGGAAAATGTAACTCATAGGACAATTCTCCCACGAAACCCACTCTCAGGGCGCGAACAGGGATTTTGCCGGCAACTCTAAGCTCTTTATAGCCCATATGAGGAATGGCTTCATTCGAAATGTCTTCATCCGTAAGGCGCGAAAGCACCTCCCTTGATTTAGGGCCTGCGAGGTTAATGGCCGCCAAGGCATCGGTGAGATTCACAAGGTGAAATTCCCAGTTTTCATACCTGGTATGGTAGCGGAACCATTCAACCGTATTGCCGGCGCGGCCAGTGGATGTGGTGAAATAGAAATCATTGTCTCCAATCTGTGTTACAACACCATCGTCCACTATCATGCCGTCATGATTGAGCATGGCCGAGTACTTAAGCCTCCCTGTTTTGACCTTGCTCATATCTGAGATATAAACCCTTTGCAAGGCCTTGAGGGCATCGGGTCCGAACAAGCGGAATTTGCCCAGGGTTGAAACATCTATTATTCCTACAGAATTTCTTACAGCCATGATTTCATCCCGGCTGGTAAGGTCATTAGAAAAATATCTTACGCGTTGCCAGGCGCCGGTTCTGCGAAATATGGCCTCCGGCTTTTCCTGCAAACGATGTATGGGTGTTCTCTTGAAAATTTGGTAATTTGGACCTGCTACTGTCGCCAATAATACGGGCACAAATGGCGAACGAGTGGTTGTAGGAAACAGCCCCTCCATGGCAGTTCCTCGTAACTCGCCCAGCACCAGGGGCAGGTTGTGATTGGGGATGCCGCCCTGCGATGGTCCTAGGCCAAAGACGCCAAAGCGCTTCGCCAGTTCGGGAAGGTCAAGGCCCTGTTCAACACATTGCCTTGCTATCTTGTATGTCCCGTCTTCATCAAAGCAGATAAAGGCCTTGTCTCCACTTCCGATATGAGGGCCGTGCACAATATTGCAACCCCTTTTGGGTCCAGGCAGGTCTTGAAGAGCCCTTTCAGCTTTACCGGCAGAAGTTTTTAACCCACATGAGCCCGCGGCCTTGAGACCTGAAACTTCACCCGAGGTCTCAATTGAAGCTGGGTCGGTATAACCCAGCATTCTACCGGCAGGAAAGACCCTCGGAGGGAGTTCTGTGGGAAGAAAGAAGTTGGTATGAGCATCGTAGGTAAATTTGGCTCCGATAGTAGATAGAGGAGCAGTCACGGGTGAGAGCCCTGCTGAGGCCACCAATAGGTCGCAGGGGAATGCCTTGGATTCAGATGAAGATAAACTTCCTAGAACAGCACCGTTTACCACCGTGTTTCCATTAGCTGATGATGCCGCCCAATTGATAAAAAGTGGTATACCTCTTTCTTTCACTGCTTGGATCAATTCAGGGTCATGGCCGTTTTGTCTTGCATCTGCTATTGCTGCCACCTGCAACCCCATGTCATGAAGGTCAATTGCAGCCTCTAGACCCAGGTCATCACCGACACTAAAGACTGCCCTTGTGCCGGGAAGCACTCCGTATGTTCTGGCAAGCCTCAGAGCACATGTGGCCTGCATAACACCGGGTCTGTCGTTGTTTTGAAAAATCAAGGGGCGTTCTGTGCAACCGGTGGCAACCACTACACTGGTGGGCCTGATCTCGATATAGCGCTGCACAAATGGGGCCTGTTCGTCACCTACCTGAAATGCCGTTATGAGATTGTCTCCGGTAAGGTTCGTTACAAAGGTGTGAAGTAGAACCCGAATATTTTGATGCCTTTTGACCTTTTCCGCAAGCTTGCGGCCTCGCTCAAAAAGTGGTTCAGAATCTTTGTACCGGCGTGTGCGCCAGTCATAAAACCCTCCGAGCCAGGGCCGTGCCTCGAATAAAACTACCCTGAGCCCTTGCTCCGCTGCAACAAGAGCCGATTTCATCCCGGCCGGCCCCCCGCCCAAAACCGCTACTTCAGCATTCAGATAAAGCTCCTGAAAATCGTTTTTGCTCCATTTCTTATTTGGATCAATTTTTCCCGTTCCTGCCAACTTGCGAATTATCTTAACCGAGAGGGGCCATATAAATGGTGGCTTATAAAACTTGCGATAATAGAATCCCGCGGGCATGAAATGGTCGAATTTGTCGAAAATACCTAGTAGATCTCTTTCCACGCTACCCAGATAGTTTTGAGCCTTGACTCGCATGCCCTCCCGCAGAAGGGTTGTTTCTGCATTGACATTGCACTCCCCATCAATGTTTACCAGCGTATTGGCAGATTCACCGTCCAAGCTGTAAAGGCCTCTTGGCCTGTGATACTTGATGCTTCGGGAAAATATCCTGACTCCGTTTGAAAACATGGCCGTGGCAACGCTATCTCCCTTGAACCCTTTCATAGGCCTGCCTTGCCATGAAAAGGCCAGCTCTTTGCCTCGGTCTATTCTCTGTGTAGGAGAATGAGGTAACCTGCTCATGATGTCTCCTCCGGTTGCAGGACTTCGCGGCCTGTTAAGGTGTCCCGCCAAGTGGTAAACCACACTCCACAGCCGTCTCGGTGATACCACCATTCCTTTTGGATTCCCCCCACTGCCTCGTGCATTTGGACTGCCTCTGAATAGGCTCTGGGGGTCAATCCTTTCTGGTTAGGATATGGGCCTCTTTCTTCATTGCCAAAACGAAATTCATATAAGTCCCTCTTACCGCAAATGGGACACGTGATAGTGTAAGACATGGTTTCCTCCTAATATTGATTTGGCTCAACGCTAACCACCGATTGGATGAGGGATCACCCTTTCTCCGTTCATGGCTGCTCAAGGCTGCTTATTAGTTTTACGCGTCGCACCCCACGCCTAACGCCCCACGCCTAACGCCCCATGCCTAACGCCCCATGCCTAACGCCCAACGCCTAATGCCCAACGCCTAACGCCCCACGCCTATCATATTCAATTCCATGGTCCATAGCTGAATGCCCCGGCTGTCTCCCCGGTATGCCGGAATTGTTCAAAACGCCGAAGGGAAAAGGGCTTCAAGATCTGCGGCCTCCTTGCCTTTGCCATGTATTCAGCCATGTATTTTCCCGTGATTGGGCCTGACTTAAAACCAAAGTATCCCCATCCCACATCCAGATAAAGCCCCTCAATTGGGTCGTTTCCGTGTAAAATCGGAGCCATGTCGGGTGTCATGTCAGCGATACCAGCCCAGTGTCGCATGAACTTAACACCCTTAAGGCACGGCAGCAACTCGGTGAGTGCCTCTGCCTGGTGCTTCATATAATAAGGTGTTGTGTTTGTCGTGTAGTTGGGCCAGGGATCCATGTGTGCTCCTGTGGCTATTTCCCCCTTTAGGGTCTGGTTGGCATAAACGTGATAGGCCCCAGAAGATATGACATGGTTGAGGATCGGTTTCAGGGGCTGGGTGACCATGGCCTGAATCGTCAACGGGTGAATGGGAAGCTTAATGCCGGCCATCTGGGCTAAGAGTGCGCCATAACCACCAGCACATATCAACACGCGCGGGGATTTTAAGGTACCTTTGTTGGTAATTATTCCGGTAACCTTCCCCTTCTCAACATTAATGTTTGTCACCTCAGTGTTCTGGTGAATATGTACCCCGTACCTTGATGCCCCTTTTGCAAGGGCCCAGGCCACTGCGTCATGCCGAACGATGCCTCCTGGTGGGTGGTACATCCCCCCAAGAATAGGGTAGGTTATATTGTCTTCGATATTGAGAGCTGGAATCAGTTCCTTGCACTGCTTCCTATCAAGCAGCTCACTTCTTACACCGCTTAGTTGCGCCGTGCACACGGCCAGCCTGGCAGCTCCCATGGCTGCTTCTGAGTGAAGGGTGTTTAGATTTCCACAATTGTAAAACATCATGTTGAAATCAAGCTCCCGGATCAGAGTAGCCCAGAGCTTCAGTCCCTCATCGTAAAGGCGCACGTTGCCCTGGGTCCTCTGATTGGCACGCACAATAGCGGTATTGCGTCCTGATCCGCCAAAGCCAATATACCTTCTTTCAATTACTGCTACGTTCGTTATTCCATGGTCTCTTGCCAAAAAGTATGCAGCAGCAAGGCCATGTATTCCTCCGCCAATCATGACGGCATCATAGCTTTTCTTCAGCCTTGTTTTCTTCCACAGCCGCTTGGAACCCATTTATGACTCCTTAATATTTTCAGAGAATACGAAGTGATATTGGACTAATTTTGCATTTTCTTCAACAATTGCTTTTCAATGTGATAAAGAAAAGGGTAATATCAAAAGTTGATTTATTACGCGATGGAGGGAGGAAAATGAAAAACTATGATGCAATTATTATTGGTGCAGGAATAATTGGTGCGGCAACTGCGTTTGAACTGGCCAAAAAAGGGTATAAGACCTTAAGTATCGACAAGCTACCCTCCGCAGGATACGGTTCTACAAGCAACTCATGTGCCATAGTGCGAGCCCACTACTCAACCTATGAAGGTGTGGCCTTCGCCTACGAGGGATTTTTTTACTGGGATGATTGGGCTAGCTATCTCGAAGTTGAAGATGAGGCGGGAATGGCCCAATACCGCAAGACGGGTTCCATCTTGATAAAAAGCAAGGGACATGACTGGCGAAAGGTCAAGAAACACTATGACGCTGTGGGTGTGGAATATGAGGAATGGACTCCACAGCAAATGGTAGATCATATTCCCATATTTAGTGATGATTCCTTTTGGCCCGTGACTCGGCCCGAAGAGGATCCACATTTTCATGAGCCCAAGGGAAAGTTAGAAGGGGCTATTTATACACCAGGCAGTGGGTATGTGAATGATCCCCAGCTTTCCGTGCACAACTTGCAGCGGGCAACTGAGGCCAAGGGTGGTGAATTCATGTTCAATACCGAGGTGGTGGAAATACGCTCAGAGGCAGACAAGGTGGTGGGTGTAACTACTTCAAAGGGAGAAAGAATTGATGCGCCCATCGTTGTGAATGCTGCTGGGCCTCATTCTTTCAAGATAAACAGTATGGCAAAGGGAGTTTTGGAAGGAATGAACATAAAAACACAGCCACTGCGGCACGAGGTTCACCATGTTCCATCTCCTGAGGGTTTCGATTTTTACAATGACGGTTATCACACCTCTGACGGAGATAATGCGATCTACTTCCGCCCAGAAGTAGGAAATATGATTCTGGTGGGAAGCGAGGACCCGGAATGTGACCCTCAAGAGTGGATAGAGGATCCAGACAATTTCAACCGCAATATAAGTGATGCGCAATACAAGGCACAGGTGTACCGCTTAGCCCGCCGGATCCCCTCCCTTGGGATACCAAATAAACAAATTGGCATCGCAGACTTATATGACTGCTCAACCGATTGGATACCCATATATGACAAGTCTGACCTGGGCGGCTACTACATGGCCATAGGGACGAGTGGAAACCAATTTAAGACTGCTCCGGTCGTGGGGGTCTTGATGGCAGAGTTAATTGATTACTCCGAAAAAGGACACGACCATGATAGTGAGCCTTTTAAGTTATTGATGAAACATACGGGAATTACACTCGACGTAAGTTTTTTCTCGAGGAAGAGAGAGGTTAATGAGGATAGTAGCTTTTCAGTGAATGGGTGAATAGCCATACAAACGAGGATGAGAGAGGAGGATTTATAATAATAGTAGGAGAGCTGATTAATGCCAGCAGAAAGGCCATTGGGGAGGCCATAGAGAAGCAGGAGGCCGAGGCAATCAAGAAGGTGGGCAAGGACCAATTTGAGTCAGGGGCGGACTATATTGATGTCAATGCCGGCGTATTTGTGGGTAAAGGAACGTGAGTACCTCACATGGCTGGTTCAAAGATCCCCTCGTTCAGCCTGTGGCTACAAACAGCAGGTTCGGAGTTGAATTCCTGGATGCAGTGGAAAAATCATGGCCAGCTTTAAGCGGGTTCATACCATGTGTGGCCTTTCCAATATATCATATGGCCTTCCTGAGCGTAGGTTCATGAATCAGGTGTTCATGGCAATGGCCATAGCCAAGGGCCTGGACGGTGCCATTATCAACCCTTTGGACAAGGGGATGATGGCTAACATAATCGCTGCAGAGGCCCTTATTGGAAGGGACGAGGTTTTCAATCTTGTGCTGATGCGTTATGCATTGGAACGTTTTCTTTATCGCCTTGCCCAATCGGGACATGCCAAAGAGTTCGTCCTCAAAGGGGCAATGCTCTTCACGGCTTGGACGAAAGAGTTGCACCGCCCAACAAAGGACCTTGTTTTGCTTGGACATGGGAACGATTCAGGTGAGCATCTGCAAGCCCTATTTCAGAAGATTTGCCAGGTGGAAGTCGAGCCTGATGGATTGGTGTTCGATGAGAGCACGGTCCGGGTAGAAGAGATCCGTGGCGACCAGGAATATCAGGGCGAGCGAATACGCCTGACAGCCCGTTTGGGCAACGCAAGAATTCCTGTGCAGATCGACGTGGCATTTGGTGATGTGATTACACCGGAGGCCTAGGAGATTGAATATCCTACGCTCTTGAACATGCCTCCGCCTCGTATTCGTGCATATCCAAAGGAGACGGTCGTGGCAGAGAAGCTCCAGGCAATGGTTGCCCTTGGTATGGTTAACAGCCGAATGAAGGACTTCTACGACATTTGGATAATTTCGAAACAGTTTCCATTTGAGGGGTCTGTCTTAACACACGCCATCCGGGCGACATTTGAGCGCCGGAGGACACAAATACCGAAAGGCATTCCGACTGCTTTGAGCGATGAATTTGTCGTGGATCAAGAAAAGAGCACCCAATGGAAGGCGTTTGTAAGACGAACCCTATTGGAGGATCAGGGAGTAGATCTTTCGCTGGTAATTAATGAATTGAGGAATTTTCTAATTCCCCCTCTTTGAGCTGTGGCCTCAGGCGAACCTTTCTTTCAATCTTGGAAAGAAGGAGGTCCGTGGTCGGAGTGTTAGGAAAGAGGGAGGTACCATACCGTGACATTACTGGCGGTTGAGAAAATCTTGTGATCATGGACGATCGTCTTGTTGACCTAGATCCTGATAGACAGTCCAGAGCCGCTGATGCCATAAAGGAATTTGCAAAACACAAGCTGATCATCCTTGTCACCTGTCCTTTCTCACATGCCAGTATCCTAGGCGGCCATCCGATTCATCTGGATTAGGACATTTTTAAGATAGCCTCGCTCGTAACCCTGACGATTCCGCAGCAGAGCGTAACTGGACATGCCGAGGGTATAGTCGCAGAGCGAGAGCCATGAATGGCCCGGGTCAATTCAGGG
>Ga0136651_10000826_pt1 | contig 17146 bp, 16 predicted proteins | sample Mar14236cmmetaG_FD_94867 | JGI IMG/M metagenome (GOLD analysis project Ga0136651, IMG submission 94867) | Marine hydrothermal vent microbial communities from Guaymas Basin, Gulf of California to study Microbial Dark Matter (Phase II) - Marker... ... | reverse complement strand
TGCCCTGGTACTGCTGGGTGACATCCTGTCAAGCGCCTACCAGCAAGCCCAGTTAAACATGAGCATCTTCAACCCCAAGACCGTCTCAGTGGGCGACCTGTTTACCGGCGCTATGCTGCCGGGCCTGGCGCTGGTGGCAATGTACATTGTTTACCTGCTGATCTACGCCCAGATCAAACCAGAGTCCGCTCCCGCCGCGACCGGTGAACGTGCCGGTGCCGGGGAGATATTGAAGGGCCTGCTACCGCCCCTTACCCTCATTCTGGTCGTGCTGGGCTCCATTCTGGCCGGTGCGGCCACACCTACCGAGGCCGCCGGTATTGGCGCGGTCGGCGCCCTGATCCTGGCGCTGGGCAAAGGCCAGATGGACCTGAAACGACTCCGGGAAGTGGTGATAAACACCATGGAAGTCACCTGCATGGTGTTCATGATCCTGGTTGGCGCCGCCGTTTTTTCCCTGGTATTTCGCGGTTTTGGCGGGGAAGAGCTCATCCAACAGTTTTTCCAGGGCCTGCCGGGCGGCGTCATGGCCGCAACACTGGTCGTTATGTTGGTAATCTTCCTGTTGGGATTTATCCTGGATTTCATTGAAATAACCTTTGTGGTGGTGCCCATTGTCGCCCCCATACTACTGACCATGGGGGTGGACCCGATCTGGCTGGGAATTATGATCGCCATGAACCTGCAGACCTCATTCCTTACTCCGCCCTTCGGCTTTGCCCTGTTCTACCTGCGCGGCGTGGCTCCGGAGTCGCTACCGACCATTGCTATCTACCGGGGAGTGATTCCCTTTATAATCATCCAGATACTGGCCATGGCGGCACTGTGGTTCTGGCCGGTGCTGGCTACCGGTTTGCCAGCCCTGCTTAAAAACTGACGCAAGTAGAAACACCCCCCCAGACAAGAGGAAGAACTCAGGTACAACTCATGAACGATATAGACATTACACCGATACCCCAGGGTAATCTCGCCCTGCAGACCGTCGCGATGCCCAAGGACACCAATGCCAGTGGCGATATTTTTGGTGGCTGGCTACTGTCCCAGATGGATATCGCCGGGATGATTACAGCGAGTGAAATGGCCGGCGGCAGGGTTGCCACCGTGGCCATCAACAGTATGTCATTTCTGACCCCGGTGCACGTGGGCGCCGTGGTCTCCTGCTACTGTGACGTGCTGGAAGTCGGCCGCAGCTCGATTCGAATCGTTGTGGAGGTGTGGATCAACTCACCGCATGACGGTGGACCCCTCAAGGTAACAGAGGGAGCATTTGTTTTTGTCGCCATTGACAAGAACGGTCGCACGCGAACTATCCAACCCTGATCCCACCTCCTGGTGAACGGGCATGGAATACCGCGACAGCCGGTTATTCTACCGGACTGTCCATCGCCTGGTCCCGGGCATTAATGTAGGCCTGTTCAGAAATATGATGGTAGGCACGCACACTGTCATAAAATTTTTTGTATGAGGCATAGACTTTGGCTGCCATCGGGTCCGTGTCCACCAGTTTTTGCATAGCGACCTCGCTGGAGCGCCACAGTGCCCGCATCACATCATCAGGCATACGCCGCAGTTGCACGTCGTGCTCATCTACCAGCACCCGCAGGGCGTCATTGTTACGTGCGGTATACTCGTCGAGCATTTCCTGGTTGACCGCCCTGGCCGCGTACTTCACGATGGCGCGCAGGTCGGGCGGCAAGGCCTCCATAGACTCCCTGTTAACGATAAGCTCCAGAGTGGAGCCACCCTCATGCCAGCCAGGATAGTAGTAATACTTCGCCACCTCGTGAAAGCCCAGGGCGAGGTCGTTATATGGCCCCACCCACTCCAGGGCATCGATAACCCCGGTTTGCATGGAGGTATACAGTTCTCCGCCCGGAATGCGCACAGCGGTTCCACCCGCGGCGACAAACACTTCCCCCGCCAGGCCCGGTATGCGCATCTTCAGACCTTCAAAATCCTCAATCGAGTTAATTTCCCGGTTAAACCACCCCGCCATTTGTACACCCGTATTACCCCCCGCCAGGGGAACCAGGTTGAACGGCGCGTAAGCTTCCTGCCACAGCTCCAGCCCCCCTCCGAAGTGTAACCAACCGTTCATTTCCTGGGCAGTCAGGCCGAAGGGTACCCCGGTGAAAAACACCGATGAAGGCACCTTGCCCTTCCAGTAATAGGCCGCTCCGTGCCCGGCATCCACCACATGCTGAGACACAGCGTCGAACACCTCCATAGCCGGCACGATTTCCCCGGCACCGTACACATGCACGGTGAGCCGGCCGTCGCTCATCTCTTGCACGTAGCGGGCGAAATTTTCTGCAGCCGTACCCAGGCCGGGGAGATTCTTGGGCCAGGTCGTAACCATCTTCCACTCGAATCGTTCGTTGGAAACCTGGCCATCGATAGCGCCCGGGTGGCTAAAGCCACGATCCTCTTGCGCCTGATCCGCCGCCCACAGGCCGAACACGACAACCAACGCGGCCACCAGCAACAAAATGACCAGGGGGGTGTAGCGCTTTTCCAGGGAGGCTGTGCCCATGCTTTTTTCCTATTTTTACATTAACTGCAGATTGGCATATTGCAGCACCAACCTCTTGCTGCCCTCGGTGTCAAAATTGACTTCCACCCGGGCGCTGGCACCGCGTCCCTCAAAGTTTAGCACGACCCCTTCACCAAATATCTGGTGGTACACGCGCTGACCCAGATAGAGTTCAGTGTCGGGTACCTGCGCCTGGGTGATATTGCTCACGGGCCGTGTCACCGTCGTGTGCAGGCGCACTTCCTGCAGCAATTGAGCTGGAATTTCCCGGATAAAACGCGAGGGAGTATTAAAATTTTCGCTGCCGTGCAGGCGCCGGCTCTCGGCATAGGTGATCACCAGCTTCTCCATCGCCCGGGTGATACCCACGTAACACAGGCGACGCTCCTCCTCCAGCCGCCCGGGCTCCTCCAGTGACATGCGATGGGGAAACAGGTTTTCCTCCATGCCCGCCAGAAATACCAAGGGGAACTCCAGGCCCTTGGCAGAATGCAGTGTCATCAGCTGCACGCTGTCCTCGTGTTCATCCGCCTGGGCATCCCCGGCATCGAGGGCCGCACTGTCCAGGAACTGCTGCAACGGCGATAGGTCGTCACCTTCAACGGTAAACTGTTTGCCGGCGCTGACCAGTTCCTCCAGGTTCTCTACCCGGGCCTGGCCCTTCTCACCCTTTTCCTTTTCGTGGAAGGCAATCAACCCCGAAGCCTGGATCACGTGTTCCACCACTTCTGCCAGCGTCAGCTCATCGGTGCTCGAGTCCAGCTCATTGACCAACACGACAAATCCTTCCAGGGCGGTCAGGGCGCGTGCCGGCAGCAACTTTTCTTCGATCACCGCGGTGATCGCCTGCCACATGGAAATATCCCTGCTGCGGGCGCAGGTTCGCACTATGTCCAGGGTCTTGCTGCCGATACCCCGGGGCGGCGTGTTGATCACGCGTTCAACCGCGGCATCGTCTGGGCGATTGCGCAACAGGCGCAGATAAGCCAGGGCATTGCGAATCTCCAGGCGCTCATAAAAGCGCTGTCCGCCATAGATGCGGTACGGCACAGCTGCGCGAATCAGCGCCTCCTCCAACACCCTGGACTGGGCATTGGAGCGATACAGTATGGCGACCGATGAGCGGTTATTGCCACCCTCCAGCCACTGCTCTATCTGTTCGACAATAAAACGGGCCTCGTCCTGTTCATTAAATCCCGCGTACAGGGTGATCGGCTCTCCAGGCTCCCCCGCCGTCCACAACTCTTTGCCGAGGCGGCCCGTGTTGTAGGCTATGACGCCATTGGCCGCCTGCAGGATGGTTTCGGTGGAGCGATAGTTTTGCTCCAGTCGCACCGTGTGGGTTGAGGCGAAATCCTCGGTGAAACGCTGGATATTCTCGATCTTTGCCCCGCGCCAGCCATAAATGGACTGGTCGTCATCGCCCACGGCCACCACCGGAATGTCCCGCCCGGCCAATACCCGCAACCAGGCGTACTGAATCGTGTTGGTATCCTGGAATTCATCAACCAGAATCTGTCGAAAGCGACCCTGGTAGTGCCGCAGCACTTGCGGGCTCTTCAACCAGAGCTCATGGGCGCGCAACAGCAGCTCGGCAAAGTCCACCATGCCGCCGCGCTCACAAGCCCCTTCATAGGCGCGATACACCTGCAGCATGGTCTGGCCGAAAAGGTCGCCGTGAGGCACATCGATGTGTGACGAACGCAAACCCTCGTCCTTGTGCCCGTTGATATACCACTGTGCCTGCTTGGGGGGCCAGCGGGACTCATCCAGTTCCAACTCCCGGCATACCCGTTTCACCAGGCGCAGCTGGTCATCGCTGTCGAGGATCTGGAAATTCTGCGGCAGCCCCGCTTCCTTCCAGTGAGCCTTGAGCAGGCGATGGGCGAGACCATGGAAAGTCCCGACCCACATACCGTGGGCGGGAATGTGCAGCATTTCCTCAATACGGCTGCGCATCTCCCGGGCGGCCTTATTGGTAAAAGTCACCGCCAGAATTGACCAGGGAGAGAAGTCTTCGGCCCGTATCAACCAGGCAATGCGATGTACCAGAACCCGGGTCTTACCACTACCGGCACCCGCCAGTACCAGCATATTCCGGTTTTGCGCGGCCACCGCGTCGCGCTGGGCATCATTCAGGGGAGAGAGAATATCTGTTACATCCATAGGACCATTCTAACTAAATTAGTGACGACTGTGCTGGATAATAAGCCCCTGGCTAACAGAGTTTAATGAGGCAAGGAAATCGCTAATCGTGTCTGTTACTATTCAGGCTGATTCTTGCACTGCGCAGGCACTGTTGACCCATGCATAATAACGATAGCGATCATCAGGATACCACTAGCGAACCCGATGGGAAGCACCTCCCGGGATTTAACTCTGACAGCTCCGGCGATGGAGCCCCGCAAGAACAGCGCCGCGAGCCGGTTTTTTCCGGCTTCGATGAGGAGGACAATTACGAAGAACCTGACCGGGATACGGATTGCGCCTCGAGCTACCATGAGGAGAACCCGGAAGATGAAGAATTCGACGAGTTGCTGCGGGATGCGGATGACTTCACTCCCCAGGAGGACATAAAGTGGGATGAGCCGGGGCGCGATGACAACTGGGAAGAACCCGACCAGGAGTTCGAGGCGGAGGCGGAGGCGGAGCAAACCAGCATACACTATGCGCTCACCTCCGAAGAAGAGGAGGAGGAAGAACAAGACAACAACGAGTGGGACGATGAAGAGGGCTATTTCGAGGAGGATGACGGAGACTTCCAAAAATTGCCGTTGGGTTTAATTGTAGTCGCGATTGTAGCGCTGCTGTTGCTGGCAGCGGGCGGTTATGGCGTCATACAACAACGCTCGGCAACCCAGGAAGAAATACGCAAACTGCAAGCCACCCTCGCCACAGCAGCAAGCCCGGCTGAAGTCACCGCCAGCCGCGATGCCATGCGCGAAGTGCGAGAGCGTAATACAGAACTGCTGGCGGCTGTGGATGCGCTGACCCTGGAAAACCGCCGCCTGGCTGACACGGTAGCCGGGCTGGAATCCCAACGGGCGGCACAGCAGGCCGCCCTGGATAAACAAGCTGTTGTCGCTCCGCCGGCCGCACCTAAACCGGCCACACCTAAACCGGCCGCACCCCAGCCAGTGGCTGCACCTGAGCCAGCCACACCCAAATCCACCGCTCCCATAGCTGCCGGAGGAGGTGTCTGGTTCGTTAACTTCAGCTCCTATGACCAACGCACTACTGCCGAAAGCTGGGCAACCAAACTAAAGCCGGATGCCGGTAAGGTTGTAGTTACTACCGGCAACAAGGGGGACGCGATTGTTTACCGGGTACGCGTGATCGGATTGACCAGTCGGGAGTCGGCGGAAAAAATTGCCCGGCAACTGGAAAGAGAGTACGGCCTGACCAAACTCTGGGTTGGCCGGCAGTAAATACGCGCACTGCTCACCCAACCTGGCAGGAGCGCTTTGTCCTGTTAATGTTTTTTTGCTTGAAACTGGTGAGAAAAATTATTATGAATAAAATCAGACTAGCATTGTTGGGCCTGGCCCTGGGCAGTACCGTAAGTGTCGCCGGGGAATGTGTACCGCCAGAGCCGCCTACCGTGCCCAATGGTGACAGCTCCTCCATGGAACAAATGCTTGCAGGGCAAAAAACCGTGAAGACATTCCAGGCCGCTAACCTCGAGTATATGGCCTGTCTGGAACCCCAGATTACCGCTGCTCAAACCGAGCTTGAATCCGGTTCCAAAGAGGCCTCAGCTGCCGTCAAAGAACTCGAAGAGCGCTATAACGAGGCTGTTTCAGTAGAAGAAGGGCTTGCGGAAAAGTTCAATGCTGCGATACGCGCATACAAGGCAGCAAATCCCAGGTAGTCCTCCATAATCCTAGAAACTGCACTCCTAGCCGAATAAATTTTGAAGAAAGCCCCACGGGCTCTTGCTGTATGCCACCGAGACAATATAAGCGGCAGCTAACAGGGCCAACAGCCACGCATTCACCCTGGTCTTCCTGGATTTGCCAAAGCGCAAGGCCACCATACCGAGCCCGATATACACCAGCAGGGCTATAATTTTTGCGATGAGCCAGCCGGACTGCAATGGTGACATGTGCCAGATCAGCAACATACCCACGGCCGAGGCCAATAGCAGGGTATCGATTATGTGGGGTAGCACCTTTGAATACCTGCGTCGCAACAGGGGGCTACCGGTCAGCATCCAGTAGCCGCGCAGGGTAAAGCCCGCGATAGAGAGAAATGCACAACCCATATGGAGGTGCTTCAGGGCCTCAAACAGCGTCACTATACGTTCACTCCACCGTGACCGATTTCGCCAAATTTCGTGGTTTGTCCACATCCGTACCCTTTTGCACTGCCACATGATAAGACAGCAACTGCAGGGCCACGGTATAGACTATGGGCTTGATCACCTCAGGACAGTGCGGCATGGGCAAGACCTGTACCCGGGGTTCGTTGACGAAATTTGCCTCGCGGTCAGCAAAAACAAATAACTCCCCTCCCCGGGAGCGCACTTCCTCCAGATTGGATCTGAGTTTTTCCAGCAATTCGTCGTTGGGTGCAACTGCCACCACCGGCATATCGTCATCCACCAACGCCAGCGGGCCGTGTTTAAGCTCTCCGGCGGGATAGGCCTCCGCATGAATATAGGATATTTCCTTAAGCTTCAAGGCACCTTCCATGGCGATGGGGTAGTGGATGCCGCGCCCCAGGAACAAGGCATGTCGCTTGGGGATAAATGCTTCCGACAGCTTCTGGATAGCAGCATCAAGCTCCAGGGTTTGCTGCACGTAGTCGGGTAGCTTTTGTAAGGCCGATAACACTTCATGTTGCCGGGTCTCTGGTAAGGAACGGCGCCGACCCAGTGCCAATGTCAGCATAAGCAAAGCCACCAACTGGGTGGTGAAGGCCTTGGTCGAAGCAACCCCGATTTCGGCCCCCGCCTGGGTCAGAAATACCAGGTCACACTCTCGCACCAGGGAGCTGTTGTCTACATTGGCAATCACCAGGCTGCCGATGAACTCGCCCTCCGCCGCATTGCGCAGGGCCGCCAGGGTATCGGCCGTCTCACCAGACTGGGAAATGGCGACTAGCAGCGTCCCCTCGTGCTGAACCCGTTTGCGGTAGCGAAACTCGGATGCCACCTCCACTTCACAGGCAACACCCGCCAAATCTTCCAGCCAGTGGCGCGCCACTAAGCCCGCATGAAAGCTGGTACCACAGGCGACAATCTGTACATTTTTAACCCGGTCAAACAGTGCGGCGGCACCCGCGCCAAAGCTGTCATCAATTACCGGCTGCTCGGCGGCGACAGCGAATGTCGCCGCCAGTGCGCGTGGTTGCTCGTAGATCTCCTTGATCATGTAATGATCAAAATCGCCCAGGTCGACAACCTCCAGCGCCTGATCGATCCGGGTCTGATCACGCTCAACCGGAGTGCCGTCAGCGGCGAAGATCTGCAGGGAAGACGCCGTCATCTTGACCACATCTCCCTCTTCCAGATAAATAAAGCGATCGGTCACCTGCCGCAATGCCAGCTGATCCGAAGCCAGGAAGTTTTCACCAATGCCCACGCCTATCACCAGGGGGCTGCCTCGCCTCGCTGCGACCACCTCGCCCGGGTGCTCAACATCCACCGCCGCCAGGGCATAAGCTCCCTCCAGGCGTTCTACCGTATCCTGCATTGCCTGCAACAGGGACCTGCCGGCCAACAGCTGATGGTGCAACAGATGAACCACCACCTCACTATCGGTAGCCGATGAGAACTCATAACCCACCCCAACCAACTCTTCTCGCAGAGCGATATGGTTTTCAATAATGCCATTGTGCACCAGAGCCACCCGCTGCCCCGATATATGCGGATGGGAATTCACCCCGGAAGGCTTGCCGTGGGTGGCCCAACGGGTGTGAGCAATACCGGTACAGCCAAAATAGGGCTGCAGTTTCTGGGCTTTTTCCAATTCGCTGACTTTGCCCTGCTGCTTGTGCAACTGCAGGTTGTGCTCGTTGTCTATCAGCGCCATACCGGCGGAGTCATACCCCCGATATTCCAACCGGCGCAGCCCCTCCAGTAAGATTTCGGATACTTCCCGCCGCGCTGTCGCGGCCACGATGCCACACATAGTCAGTCCTTGTTTTCCTGTTTGCCCGGCCGCTGCCAACCCTGGATATTGCGCTGTCTGGCGCGACTGACTGCCAGCTCTTCCTGGCTCACCGCCCTGGTTATGGTAGATCCCGCAGCCACAAAGCCCTGCTCGGCTATCTTCAGCGGTGCGACCAGCGTGCTGTTGGAACCCACAAAAACACCGGCTCCGATCTCGGTTTTATGCTTGTTCACGCCGTCATAATTGCAGGTGATAGTACCGGCACCTATATTCACCCCGGGGCCCATGTCGCAATCCCCGATATAGCTCAGGTGATTGACTTTACTGCCGACGCCTAAAGTGGTTTTTTTGGTCTCCACGAAGTTGCCTACCCTGGCACCATCACCAAGCACGGTACCAGGGCGCAGGCGGGAATAGGGCCCCACGCTGCACTCCCTGCCTACAACCGTATCCTGCAGGTGACTCATGGCCAGAATAGTCGTGCCGTTGTTTACTGTCACGTCCTTGAGCACGCAATTTGGACCAATGATCACACCATCACCCAACGTCACCTCGCCCTCAAACACCACATTGATGTCGATACTGACATCATCGCCACAAGTTAGTTTGCCGCGAACGTCCAGGCGGGCGGCATCGGCAATGCTCACGCCCTGGCGCATCAATTGCTCAGCCTGACGACGCTGGAACTCTCGCTCTACCTGATTGAGTTGTACCCGGTCATTGACCCCTAGAATCTCCAACTCAGAGCCCGCTTCGCTGGAGGCGACCACTTTGCCCTCTGCCACCGCCAGGCTCAGAACATCGGGGAGGTAGTATTCGCCCTGTTGGTTTTCATTGTTAACCCGGGGCAGGTATTCCTGGAAATCTCTTGCTGGTGCGGCCATAAGGCCGGTATTGATTTCGTGGATTCGCCGCTGGGACTCCGTTGCATCCTTGTCCTCCACCACCCCGACCAGGGCACCATGCTCGTCCCGCAGAATCCGGCCATAACCCTGCGGATTTTGCAGCACCGCCGTGAGCAGCGCAGGGCCATGCCTGGCCTGGTCCACAAGGCTGCGCAGGGTAGACAATTCGGTAAGTGGGACGTCGCCATAGAGAACCAGTACGATACTGTCGCTGGCTATTGCCGGCAGCGCCTGGATAACAGCATGCCCGGTGCCCAACCGTTGCTCCTGAGTCACCCAGTTAAGGGAGTATTGGGACAAGGCCTCCTCTACCAGTTCGCTACCATGGCCGATCACCACATGAATTGCCTCGGGATCAAGTCCCAACGCCGTTTGTATCACGTGTTCCAGCAACGGCTTGCCGGCAACGGCGTGCAATACCTTGGGAAGAGCAGATTTCATTCGCGTACCCTGGCCTGCGGCCAGGATCACAACTTCGAGTTTCATAATAACGGCGTTTCCATCGGGCTATCGAGGGTAAGTACTTTCATTACACCGAATAGTATTATGCTCAGCGGGCATTACAACGCCAATCATCATAATTGTGACAGGGTTATCACGAACAGGGCTGTGGGGCTCAGGCCTCCCATTCCCCTTAATTAAAGGAAATGGGAGGCCTGAGCCCCAGTTTGACCTTTTTGGTATTGAATACTGCCATAGGTAGCTGCTTTCGGGAGTTTTTTGCCTTGCAAAGGCGTGAAGTTCCAACTGAGCATGGCAAAAAATTCCCGGAAGCGGCGGGGCGATACTTAGTTTAGCCCCGTCCCGCCCGATTGCGCATTTTGCGCAGGGTCGCCAACTGGGCTGCGGCTTCCGCCAGCTGCGCGGAGGCGCGACCGTAGTCGAAATCACCGGTCTGGTTGGCCAGAGCGTGCTCCGCTTCCTTGCGCGCTTCCTCAGCGGCCGCCTCGTCCACATCGTGGGCGCGAATCGCTGTGTCGGCCAGGATGGAGACCACACCGGGCTGCACTTCCAGGAAACCACCCGACACATAGTACACCTGTTCGTCACCTTCCTGGGTCACGATGCGCACAGGACCGGGCACCAGGGAGGTCAGCAGCGGCGCATGTCCGTAGCTCACACCCAGTTCACCCAGATCACCGGTTGCCACCAGCATTTCGACCAGTCCGGAGAAGATTTCTTCTTCGGCGCTGACGATATCGCAGTGAATTGTCATTGCCATATTTCTGGCCTCTTAAAAAATGCTCCGACTTACAGGCTCTTGGCTTTCTCGACAGCTTCGTCGATGCTGCCAACCATATAAAAGGCCTGCTCCGGGAGATGATCATACTCACCCGCAAGGATGCCATTAAAGCCGGCAATGGTGTCCTTTAAAGACACGTACTTACCGGGAGAACCGGTAAAAATTTCCGCCACGTGAAAAGGCTGGGACAGAAAGCGCTCGATCTTACGCGCGCGACCCACCGTCTGCTTGTCTTCCTCAGACAATTCATCCATACCCAGAATGGCGATAATGTCCTTCAACTCTTTGTAGCGCTGCAGTACAGACTGCACGCCACGGGCGGCGTCATAGTGCTCACTACCGATAATCAACGGATCCAGCTGCCTGGAGGTGGAGTCCAGTGGATCAACCGCAGGGTAAATACCTTTTGCGGCGATGTCCCGGCTCAGTACCACGGTGGAGTCCAGGTGGGCAAAGGTGGTTGCGGGAGAGGGATCCGTCAGGTCATCCGCCGGTACGTATACCGCCTGGATTGACGTAATGGAACCGACCTTGGTGGAGGTGATGCGCTCCTGCAGTACACCCATTTCTTCCGCCAGGGTCGGCTGGTAGCCCACCGCGGAGGGCATACGACCCAACAGCGCCGACACTTCTGTTCCCGCCAGGGTGTAACGGTAGATGTTGTCGATAAACAACAGTACATCGCGACCTTCATCGCGGAATTTTTCAGCCATGGTCAAACCGGTCAGGGCCACACGCAGGCGGTTTCCGGGCGGCTCATTCATCTGGCCGTATACCATCGCCACTTTTGAGTTGCTGAAATTCTCAACGTCCACCACCTTGGATTCCTTCATCTCGTAGTAGAAGTCGTTACCCTCACGGGTACGCTCCCCGACACCGGCGAAGACAGACAGGCCTGAGTGCTCGGTAGCGATATTATTGATCAGCTCCATCATGTTCACGGTCTTGCCCACACCGGCACCGCCGAACAGTCCCACTTTACCACCCTTGGCGAAGGGGCAAACCAGGTCGATCACCTTGATACCGGTTTCCAGCAATTCGTCAGATGCGGCCAGCTCTTCATAGGCCGGCGCCTTGCGGTGAATGGACGCCCGCTCTTTCTCTCCGATGGGGCCGCATTCGTCGATGGGGTCACCCAGAACATCCATGATGCGACCCAGGGTCTCGATGCCCACCGGCACAGAGATCGGAGCGCCGGTATTATCCACGGACAAGCCCCGGCTCACGCCTTCGGATGATCCCATGGCGATACAGCGCACAATGCCGTCACCCAGCTGCTGCTGTACTTCCAGTGTCAGGCCTTTTTCGGGTACCTTCAGTGCTTCGTATACCTGTGGCACGTTTTCACGCGGGAATTCCACGTCGATTACCGCACCGATAATTTGTACGATTCGTCCGCTGCTCATGTTCGGATCCTCTAGATCAAAGTTCAATTCTGCCTGGCCCGGTTCATCGCCATGATGGCCATCGCCCTGGGCAAGATTCTTTTCCATACCGCTTTATACCACTTCAGGCCAGCCCTTAGCTGATCGCTGCGGCGCCGCTTACAATTTCTGACAGCTCCTGGGTAATCGCCGTCTGCCGCGCCTTGTTGTAAATCAACTGCAAATCATCAATGATGTCACCCGCATTGTCGGTGGCGTTCTTCATCGCCAGCATACGGGAGGCCTGTTCACAGGCGCCATTTTCCACTACCGCCTGGTACACCTGTGACTCGATATAGCGCGTCAACAGCCCTTCCAGCAATTCTTTCGCATCAGGCTCATAGATGTAGTCCCAGTGGTGCTTCATCTCCTCGCTCTCTTCAGCTTCGAGGGGAAGCAACTGCTCAATAGCCGGATTTTGCGTCATGGTGTTCACAAACTCGTTACCCACCAGGAACAGGCGATCGATCTTGCCCTCTTCGTACGAATCCAGCATGGTTTTCACCCCGCCGATAAGATCCGCCAGGGCCGGCGCTTCACCAATATCGCGCACCGCCGCAGTGACATTGCCACCATAGCTGCTGAAAAAGGCGGCCGCTTTGGCGCCGATCAGGGACAGCTCGATGTCGATACCCTGGTCCGCCCACTGTTTCATGGACTTCACCGTGTGTTTGAACAGGTTGATGTTCAAACCGCCGCAGAGTCCCCGATCAGTTGACACGATGATATAGCCGACCCGCTTGACCTCGCGCTTTACCATATACATGTGCTTGTATTCGGGTGCCGCGTTGGCGATATGCCCCACCACCGAGCGCATGCGCCGGGCGTAGGGCTTGCCCACCTCCATGCGATCCTGGGCTTTACGCATTTTGCTCGCCGCCACCATTTCCATGGCGCTGGTGATCTTCTGCGTGCTCTGGATGCTGGAGATCTTGGTCCGAATTTCTTTTCCGGCTGCCATCTGCTGGTCCTCGGCTCTACCAGGTCTGGGTGGCTTTAAACTTCTCGATCGCGCCTTTGAAGGCGGCTTCGATCTCGTCGTTGTAGTCACCCGTCTCAACGATTTTGCTCATCAATTCGCCGTGCTCTGCGTGCATGTAAGACAACAGAGCGTCTTCAAAGGCGCCGATCTTGTTCACTTCGATGTCGTTCATATGGCCTGAGTCGACAGCGTACAACACCACGCCCATCTCGGCGATACTCTGGGGCGAGTATTGCTTCTGCTTCATCAGTTCAGTCACGCGCTCACCGTGATCCAGCTGCGCCTTGGTCGCGTCATCCAGATCGGAGGCGAACTGTGAAAACGCCGCCAGCTCACGGTACTGCGCCAGTGCGGTACGAATACCACCGGACAGTTTCTTCATGATCTTGGTCTGCGCCGCGCCACCCACACGCGATACAGAGATACCGGCGTTCATGGACGGGCGAATACCGGCATTGAACATATCCGCTTCCAGGAAGATCTGGCCGTCGGTGATGGAGATTACGTTGGTCGGTACGAAGGCCGATACGTCACCCGCCTGGGTTTCAATAACAGGCAAAGCCGTGAGGGAACCGGTCTTGCCTTTCACTTCGCCGTTGGTGAATTTCTCCACGTAGTCGGCGTTGACCCGCGCGGCGCGCTCCAGCAAACGGGAATGCAAATAGAAAATATCTCCAGGGTAGGCTTCACGTCCCGGTGGACGACGCAGCAGCAAGGAGATCTGGCGATATGCCCAGGCCTGCTTGGTCAGGTCATCATAGATGATCAGGGCGTCTTCACCGCGGTCACGGTAGTACTCACCCATGGTACAGGCTGCAAATGGCGCCAGGTACTGCATGGCGGCAGGATCAGAGGCGGTTGCCGCGACAATGATCGTGTGATCCATCGCACCGTGCTCTTCCAGTTTGCGCACCACGGCGGCAACAGAAGAAGCCTTTTGGCCGATGGCCACGTAGATACACTTAATGCCCGAGTCTTTCTGGTTGATGATGGCATCAACCGCAATCGCTGTTTTACCGATCTGGCGGTCGCCAATAATCAGCTCCCGCTGGCCGCGGCCGATGGGCACCATGGCGTCGATGGCTTTCAGGCCGATCTGCACTGGCTGGTCAACCGACTGGCGGGCGATAACACCCGGCGCCACTTTCTCCAGGGCGTCTGTCATGGCGGCGTTGACCGGACCTTTGCCGTCAATGGGGATGCCCAGGGCGTCAACCACACGGCCCTGCAGTTCCGGACCTACCGGCACTTCCAGAATCCGGCCGGTACAGCGACAGGTCTGGCCTTCCGCCAGGCTCTTGTAGTCGCCCAGTATCACGGCACCTACTGAGTCGCGCTCCAGGTTCAAGGCCATCCCGTAGATGCCGCCTTCAAATTCAATCATCTCACCGTACATCACGTCGGCGAGACCATGGATACGAATAATACCGTCGGTTACTGATACCACGGTACCTTCGTTGCGAGCTTCCAGGCTGACATCGAGCTGGTCGATGCGCTGCTTGATAATCTCGCTAATCTCAGATGGATTCAGTTGCTGCATGTTCTGTTCCTCAATCCTAAGTCGAAAGTCTAGGAATTCATTGCTTCGGCGAGCTTGTTCAGCCTGCCGCGCACGGAGCCATCGATCACCAGATCGCCAGCCCTGATTAATACGCCACCCAGCAGGTTTTTGTCGGTTGACGTGCGAACGGTCACTTCACGCTCAAGTTTCTTGCCCAGTACATCGGCCAGTTTATCCCGGGTCGCATCTGCCAGATCAAATGCGGATATCACTTCCACATCGACGGACTTCTCCTGGTTGGCCTTATACAGGTCAAACAGGGCGTGGATCTCGGGCAACAGGGCCAGGCGCTTGTTGGAAGCGAGAATCGCCACAAAATTGCGTGCCTCACTGCTCAGTGCATCGCCGCAAACATCACTCAGTGCCTGAGCCTGCTGCTCGGCGGTCAGGGCCGGATCGTTTAGAACCGCTCCCATAGCGCTGTCCATTGTCACCACCGCTGCCGTGGCTAACTGTTCTGACCACCGCGGAAGCGCCTTGCTGTCTCGCGCGTACTCGAACGCCGCCTTGGCGTAGGGTCGCGCTAGTGTGCTTAATTCAGCCATAGCTCCCTCGCGTTAAAGCTCAGCGGCCAGTTTATCGACCAGGCCTGCGTGCGCCTTTTCGTCGATCTCGGCGCCCAGAACCTTTTCAGCACCAGCCAGAGCCAGTGCGGCTACCTGGCCACGCAGTTGTTCACGCGCGCGGTTGGCATTCTGCTCGATCTCTGCCTGGGCGGAAATCTTGACCCGGTCGGCTTCAACTACCGCCGCATCCTTGGCCTCTTCCACAATCTGGTTACCACGCTTGTTGGCGGCGTCGATGATACCTGCGGCCTCATGCTTGGCTTCCACAAGACGTTCTACCGCCTTTTCCTTGGCCAACTCCAGATCGTGACTGGCGCGGTCAGCGGCAGCCAGACCATCAGATATCTTCTTCTCGCGCTCCGCCATGGCAGCCAGAATCGGCGGCCACACATACTTCATGCAGAACATGACAAAGCAGACAAAGGCTATCATCTGCCCGATAAGCGTAAGATTAATATTCACGCCTTGCTCCTCACAGATTATTGAGGGCCGCGCTCAGGGCAGCCCCATTCCCGTCGGTTGTCGTATTAACCTGCGACAACAAAGATCAGGTACATCGCGATACCAACACCAATAATGGGGATCGCGTCTACCAGGCCGGCGCCCAGAAAGAAGGTAACCTGCAGTTTCGGAGCCAGTTCAGGCTGGCGAGCAGATCCTTCGATCAACTTGCCACCCAGCAGACCAACACCGATTGCGGCGCCCAGACCACCCAGGCCCATCATAAGGGCAGCGGCTACGTAGATTAATTCAGGCATGTTTTTCTCCTCGCGTTAATAACTAAAGTTAAAGTGAAATCAGTGGTCTTCATGAGCCATGCTGAGATATACGATCGTCAACACCATGAAGATAAATGCTTGCAGGACGATAACCAGAATGTGGAATATCGACCAGGCAACTTGCAACAAGCCCGCAGGCAGCATCCAGGCCACACCGGCACTGAACAGGGCTGCAATCAGGATGAATATCATCTCGCCTGCGTACATATTACCGAACAGTCGCAGGCCGAGTGAAAATGGCTTGGCCAGCAAGCCAACCACTTCCATAAACAGGTTCACCGGAATAAACAGCCAGTGGTTGAACGGGTTCATGGTCAGTTCCTTGACGAAACCGAAGCCCTTTATCTTGATCGAGTAATAGAGCATCAGGATAAAGATACCAAGGGCCATGCCCATGGTGATATTGGGGTCCGTGGAGGGTACGATTTTCTGGAAATGTACACCAACCAAGCCCAGCAGAGAGGGGATCAGGTCCACTGGAATCAGGTCCATCAGGTTCATCAGGAACACCCAGACAAAGATGGTCAGAGCCAGCGGTGCGATCATTTTGTTACGACCATGGAAGGTGTCGCGCACGGTGTTGTCAACAAATTCGACGACCATTTCAAGAACGTTGACCATACCACTGGGCACACCGGCTTCCGCTTTCTTTGCAACTGAGCGGAACATCCAGCAAAAAACGATGCCAAGGCCGACAGACCAGAGCATGGAGTCGATATGGATGGCATTAAAGCCCATTGCCGTCGCCTCTTCGCCGCCATGGGCCATTACCCAGGCGCCGCCTTCTCCGATAACGGAGCCGTCTTCGCGCACAAAGCCCTCTGGTAACTTGCCATAGGCAAGATTCGTCAGGTGATGGACGATATATTCAGAAATAGTCTGGGTTGAGCCTGCCATGTATCAAAACTCTCGCTTCTATTCTATTCGCGTCTTTTCTCTATTCCCGCTGGTCGTGTGTTAGTAACAACCAACTTCCAATAATCTGTATGGCCAGCATTACCAGGTATCCGGCGAATACTGCCAGGCCGCTTATGGGC
>Ga0136651_10000824_pt1 | contig 17156 bp, 14 predicted proteins | sample Mar14236cmmetaG_FD_94867 | JGI IMG/M metagenome (GOLD analysis project Ga0136651, IMG submission 94867) | Marine hydrothermal vent microbial communities from Guaymas Basin, Gulf of California to study Microbial Dark Matter (Phase II) - Marker... ... | reverse complement strand
TTTTTGTTCTGGGTGTGGGGGAAGAGGGATAGAGAGACTTACTAAAGCATTTTTAGGAATTCTTTTTCTCCCAGAGGTACCTGTCATTTGATTCTTTAAATACTCTTTTATTTCTGGATGTCTCAAGAGGTAATATAAAAACATTAAATCTATCGTGCCTTTCGATCTAATTGGATGGATTTCTGTAGTGGCTATAAATATACCGAATTTTTGGGGTACAAAGCCTATTTTGCCATTTTCAAAACATGGGGTTATCTTTGCAAGAAGTAAGTCATTAGGATAAACAGGAACACCACTTTTAACTTCTTTGTGTTTTCTAATCTCAAAATCTGCATATAGCTTTTCATCTTGTGGAACTAATTCCATAGGTATAAAGAAAACTTCCTTTGTTTTTTTCTCTTTATAAACAGCTGGAGTAATATCCGCCACCCTTCCCAATCTCACCACTTTCCAATTTTCTGGTAGGTTTTTAAAGTTCATAGCCAGTTTTTGTCTTTGAGTATTTTAGTTATAGTCCTCCCTAACTCATGTATCTCTCTTGTGGCAACTACCCAAACAATTTCAAGTTTTACTCCAAAATAAAAATGAATGAGTTTATCTCTCATCCCTGCTATTTTCTTCCAATTAACATCAGAACATTCTACCTTCAACTCCTGAGATATGTTCTTTACTGCCTCCCCGATAATTTCAATATTTCTAACAACCGCGTCCTGTTTTTCCTCTTTCTTTAAAAATTCATCATAGGTTAATCCCTTTATATAGTGTTTAATTCGTCTACAGGCTTCAAGGATATCTAATAAAAACTCTTTATCGCCTCTACGCATAAATCAAGCTCCTTTTTATTTCCTCTTTTATATAGGGAATCCTTATGGTTTCCACTCCATACTTGGTTATAAGGTCTATTTTTCTGCCTAACAATTTTTCAAGATAATCAATAAGTTCAAGGTATTTGTCAAAAGTCAAGTTTTTTATATCAAACTCAACATAGATGTCTATATCGCTTTCTGGTGTTTGTTCTTCTCTTGTGTAAGAACCGAAAACACCTATTTTCTTCAAAGAGAAACGTCTTTTAAGTTCTTCTTTATGGTCTTTCAAAATTCTCATTATTCTATCAATTTCTCTCATAATTCACCTCCGATTAATGTTCTTAACTCTTTTATGCCACTTAATATTTCCTCCTGTCTTGAAATTAACTCCTCCATAAGTGTTGCAGGGTCTTCATATTCTATCTCTTCAACTTTATAAGGAGCATAGCGGTTAGCATTTAGGTAATAATCCTCCTCCCTTATCTTTTCTACATCAACAACCCAGCATTTAGGCTTATCTGGTTTTGGTCCTATTCCAAACCATTCTTCTGAGATTATCCCTTTTTCTTTCCACAGATTATATTTTTTTAGGACATCAGGTAGGTCGTTTTTGTCAATGGGAAGACGCCTGTCTCCAAGTTCAAAGCCATCATTTTCCACCATGTAGTACCAAATTCTGGTTGTTCTTGGAGTATTTTCATCTTTTGGTTTTTCCAGGAAAAGAAGACTTGTTTTTGAACCTGTATAAGGTTTAAATACACCTGAAGGCAAAGAGACTATAGCAAAGACATTAAATTCCTCAATAAGTCTTTTTCTTATCCATTTATGGGTATTATCTGCTCTAAATAAAACTCCATCAGAAACAACAATTCCAACTCTACCACCAGGCTTTACTGCATTCATTACATGTTGTAAGAATAAGGTTTCCATTCTATTAGTCCAATGGTCAAAGGTTCCGGTAACTTCATATTTGAGCTCCCCAAATGGTGGATTTGTTAAAATCACATCATATTGATTTCTCTCTTTATTCATTGCTGGGGCAGATAAAGAATTTCCCTGTTCAAAATTTGAGCTTCCATCTCCATGTAAAATCAAGTTCATAAGACCTAATCTGTAGACATATTCAACAAGCTCTCTTCCAAAGAGGTTTTCTCTTAATTGTCTAACTAAAAATTCTTGTTTAGTTCTATCTCTTTCTTCATTAATGTAGTTTTGTATTACATAATCGTGAGCTTTTACAAGAAATCCACCTGTTCCTGCTCCAGGGTCATAAATTTTTTCTCCTGGTTTTGGATCTATTATTTCAACCATAAGTTCTACAATGTGTCTTGGAGTAAAATACTCTGAAAACTCTTTTTCTGCGCCTATTCTTTGGATTAAAGACTCGTATGCCTGTCCCATTTGATCATAAGGGACACCTCTTAGTTTTAAATCTGCAAGTCTCTTTACAAGTTCTGAGAGAGCTTTTTCTTTTTTTATTTTTGGTTCATGGCCTTTAAAGATTTTTGCTATAATTCGTCTTTCATGATTTCCAGATTTATCTATCATATCTATCATAGCAAGAGTGCGAAACATATCTTTTAAGAAATCGTGAACGTCTTTATAGCCCTGATTTTTAGCCCAGATTTCTGGATTTTCTGCCCAGTTGTGAAATCTAAATTTCTCAGGAATTATCGGTTGATAAATATCTCTTCTGCTTCTGCATCATTAATAGGTAAACCCATTAACTCGTTATATTTTTTGATGAATGCGTATCTTAAATTATTTGCGTGAGGAATGCTGGCGGCAAATACTAAGGCTTTCTTTAACTTCTTAGTTTTTTCGAATTCAATTATTTCGAAATATTTTTCTGCAATAAGTTCATTTCTCTGAGGTACATCAACAGCTCTTCCTAAGTCTTCAGGATCAAAATCAAATCCAAGTTCGTGAATTCCATATAAATCTACATTTGTTTGAAATTTAAAATAGATAGTATCTGCTAAAATGCCATCTTTTACCCCTTGACGATAAGTATATTTAAAAATAGGTGGGCCGAAATACTCATCTGTATTAACTGTTTCTCTATCAGAAGGGGTAGCAGTTAATCCTAAGATTACAGCTTTTTTGTTTCCTTTTCTGAAGTATTCAACTACTCTATGCCAGTCTCCGAAATAAGAACGATGACATTCATCAAGGATAATCAAATCAAAGAAATTACTGGGATAAAGTGTATATTTATCGCCTGTAACAAGCATTTGAATTGTAGAGACTAAGACATCAGCATAACGGTCTTCTGGATCTAAACTTAATCTTTTGATTTCCTTAAATTCTGCAAGGCCATATTCTTTAAATTTGTTAACTGTTTGTGTAGCGAGAGAATCTCTATCAACTAAAAAAAGAGCTTTTTTGATTTTTCCCATCGTAAATAATTTTGCTAATACATTGGCAGCAACTAAAGTTTTTCCACTTCCTGTAGCCATTTGGATATACATTTTGTCTCTTCCTGAAAGAAAAGACGAAATAATTTGAGATACAGCAACTGCTTGATATGGCCTTAAATTTACTCTGACTTTCTCACATTCTGGTGTTATGATTTCTTTAAGTTCTTGAGGGGTGGGAAATTTTTCAATTCGTTCTGGAAGGATTCGTGCTTTTAAATTCTGCTTTAGAAATGTTTTGCCATCACTTGCAAAAATTAAAAATATATCAATATTATGCTCAATAAATTCCTTGGCATAATCCTTGGCTTGCTGTAAGGCTCCATAGAGATCCTTTCCTGGCTTTTTGGCTTCAAGAATTGCAAAAGGCACGCCTTCTTTTAGAAAAATATAATCTGTAGAATTGCCATGTGGAGTTGTATATTCTTTTCTAATGATAGAAAAATTTTTTAAATCCCAACCTCGCTCCCGTAAATGTTCATCTATAAGAGTCTTAGCATCAGCTTCACTTATTTCACCATTCATTTTCTTTCTCTTTTTTATCTTTTTGTAATGATTTTAAACTTTCATCTTCGAGCCATTTATCGATCAAATTTTTCTTAAATCTCCATTGTCCTTTAATCTTCACCCCTGGGATAATCTTTGCACGAGCCAACCTATAAATGGTATGTTCATCCATTTGGAGATATTCAGCCAACTGTTTTACTGTTAGAATTTCCTTTTCTTCAAATGGTCTTCTCATTTGTAAAAATTATACAAAATAGTACAAAGAAGTTCAAGTAATTTTGGGTGGTGAGTGGGAGAAGATTTCTTTTCTTACTTCCGTGAATCTCATTAGGGAAGTCAAAAGGAACAATTAGAAAGATGGAGGGATGGGGAGCCATTATTCCTTTTCGAACTAATTCAGGCGGGCAAAAGGAAGGGATATTTTGACTTTCTTTTTCTAAAATCTTCCCTGTTACGGAACAATTAAATGAAACGGTTTAACAGTCATCAGATTCACAAAAGATTTCCTTTAGTAGTAGAATTTTAGGGGAGTCAGGTCTTGAAATCAAGTATTTTTAGTATCTTGCTATGGCATTAAGAATTAATAAGGAAGATATCTATATGATACCTTCCAGAGGCAATACTCAAAATAGGATTTTCCCCCTTTTATTGCACTTTGATTTCAAGACCTGATCACAATTAATGTTTGATATTGGAATTTCATTTATCTTCTTTTAAGCAATGGTAATTTCTTTTGACAAATACACATCCTGAATAGCATTAAGGAGTTCAACTCCTTCACTCATAGGTTTTTGAAAAGCTTTACGTCCAGTAATTAATCCCATGCCACCGGCACGTTTGTTAATCACAGCAGTTTTTACTGCTTGTTGCAAGTCATTTTTTCCCGAGGGTCCACCTGAGTTAATCAGTCCTGCCCTTCCCATATAGCAGTTTGCAACCTGATATCTTGTTAAATCTATTGGGTGTTTGCTCGTTAATTTTTCATACATTAATGGATGGTATCTTCCAAAATTTAAAACCTCAAATCCATTATTTGTTGTGGGTTGCTTTTGTTTGATTATATCAGCCTCAATTGTAACACCGAGATAATTTGCCTGTCCTGTTAGGTCTGCTGACGTATGGTAGTCAACACCGCCCTTTTTGAATTCCTTATTTCTTAAATAGGTCCATAAAACAGTCACCATTCCTAATCCGTGTGCGTATTCAAATGCTTTTGAAATTTCTTCTATTTGACGTCGGGACTCAATTGAACCATAATATATTGTTGCACCAATTCCTACCGCCCCCATATCAAATGCCTGATCCACAGAAGCAAACAGGCGCTGATCATAAGAATTGGGATAACTTAACAGTTCATTATGATTTATCTTTACGATAAAAGGAATCCTGTGGGCATACTTCCTTGCCACCGCGCCCAAAACTCCTAACGTAGAAGCAACAGCGTTGCAACCACCTTCAATTGCTAATTTAACGATATTCTCAGGGTCAAAATAAATAGGATTTGGAGCAAACGAGGCACCAGCTGAATGTTCTATGCCTTGATCGACAGGTAATACTGATAAGTATCCTGTTCCAGAGAGTCTTCCTGTATTGAAAATTAACTGGAGATTTCTTAATACAGCAACAGGTCTATCTGAAAAAAGATGCACCCTATCAATAAAATCAGATCCCGGTAAGTAGAGTTGTTTCCTGGGTATTGTTTTGCATTCATGAGTTAATAAATCCTCTGCATCTTTACCTAATATTTTTTTGATGTCCATTTTCTCCCTCCAAGAGAAAAATTTAATTTATTCAATTTACTGGTTATATAAAAGTCACTTCTCAACTCTCAACTGTGCTTTCAAAAAACCTGCTAAGATGACGCATCTTTCTTTCCAAGATTTTTCATTCGCTCATTGACTTCAAATAAAACCCATAACCTTTTTATCGAAAACTTTAATGGTTAAGGAAGGAGTCTAATTCCTGAGCGGGTTACAAAGTGAGAAGATATGAATGAGAAAAAAGGCTCCTCGCTTTTCTTAAAGTATCAGCTTACCTGAATTTATTTTAAAACATAGTTACGCAAAGTCAACTTAACTTCTGATTTTTCAAATCGCTTGAACATCACACCATGTAAAAAGTTCAATATTTAAACCTCTTCAATGCCTCAAACATTGCTATAAGATTTTCAATCGGGACCTTTGATTGAATGTTGTGAATGGCGTTAAACACAAAGCCTCCACCTTTCCCAAATATCCTGCAACGCTCTTTCACCTGCTCTCTAACCTCATCCTGTGTGCCAAAAGGAAGAGTTTTTTGAGTATCCACTCCCCCACCCCAGAAAACCAGTTTATCTCCATACCTTTCTTTAAGCATTTCAGGGTCCATACCTTTTGCTGATGTTTGAACAGGATTTAATATATCAACTCCTGCCTCAACAAAATCGTCAATAAACTCAACTATGGAGCCACAGCTGTGGTAAAAAGTCTTCCAGGATGTGTGCTGATGAACCCAGTCATTGACCTTCTTGTGAAAGGGCTTGTAAAATTCCCGATACATATCAGGAGATATAAAAGGACCATTTTGAGTGCCAAAGTCTGTGCCACTTAGCATTATAACATCTATTTTGTCACCCACTGCCTCATAGGAAAGTTCAAGATTTTTCAGGGCTATCTCACATTGAAGTTCAAAAATTTCTTTAATATAGGAAGGATATTCTATATGAGCCATATACCATAGTTTGGGATCTCTTATTCCCCTGGGATATTTAATATGCGGACCTGGAACAAGAGCTATATCTCCAAAACTTGCATCTATGAATTCACCCACAATACAAAGGTTTGTATTTTCATACAGCTTATCTGCCATTTTTTCAAGATACCTTAGTGTTTCCTCTGAAAACACGGAACATTGTTGTCTTACCCACTCTTCTGGATTTAATTTTTTCTCATCAACAGGTTCCTGACGAACAATAACATCAAAATAATAGCCACCTTTTGGCATCTTTGCACAGGGAGGAGCTGACGTATCCCCCTGGGGATAAATGTAAATATTCCCTTTATCATCTTCTGTTGTCATAAACCTCCCTGGAACAAGGACTTCTGTCCCATCAAAAAGTCTCCAGGGTTTCCAGTTTTCATTTTTGAACCCAAATATGTTGGTGGGAAGCCAAAGACCTATGGTGTCTATTCCTAACTTTTCTCTTACCTCCATGTCAACCTCTGCAAGCATCTGGAAGGGATCGGCTATTTTTACAGGTTTTTCTTCAAGCAAGAGTGCCTTCCTTAACCTGGCATAAGTACTTGCCTGAATTCCTGTCACAAGAGTTGAGCCTAAATCAAGGGGGATTCTGTCAGGTATTTGATGATTTATTGCTTTCCTTACCCGTTCTCGCGAGGTCATTTATAACTCTCCTTTATAAGTTATTAAATCCTTTTATCAGGGTTTTCTGGCGCCTGAGTTTCAGGTGCTATCTTTCCTATCCAGCATATTTCAAAAATCTACCCTCGTCAAGAAATAAATTCAGAAGAGGTTTTGACAAAAAAAGCTGAATCTATATTATATGTTGAGTTAAATGCGCAAACTTAAAATTTAAAATGACTGAATTAAGAAAAGACCCTGTAAGTGGAAGATGGGTAATTATTTCTCCTGAGAGGGGGAAAAGACCCTCAGATTTTTCTTTTGAAGAATTCCCTGAAATAAAAAAGGAGGGGTGTCCTTTTTGCGAAGGAAATGAAACTATAACTCCTCCTGAAATTTTCTCCTATCGGAAAAATGGAACAAAACCTGATACTCCTGGATGGCGGATAAGAGTCGTACCCAATAAATTCCCAGCTCTAAGGATGGAAAGTAAGTTAAACAAAAAGGAGGAAGGGATATATGAAATGATGAGTGGAGTTGGTGCACATGAGGTAATAGTTGAGACGCCCAAGCATATTGAAGATATATTAGTATCCTCAGATTTAAAAGTAGCAGAAGAGGTAATAAAAGTATACCGGCAAAGAATGATAGAGCTTATGAAGGATGCCCGATTTGAATACGTGCTTGTATTTAAAAACAAAGGCAAGGAAGCCGGAGCCTCTCTTAATCACTCCCACTCCCAAATAATTGCTACTCCTGTTGTTCCCAAAAGAGTGGAGGAGGAGCTTGAAGGCTCAAGGAAGTATTTCAATGATAAGGAAAAATGTGTTTTTTGTGATATGATAAGACAGGAAATAAGTATGGAGGAAAGGCTTCTGTGGGAAGATGAATATTTTATAAGTTTTTGCCCCTTTGCCTCTCGTTTTCCCTATGAGATGACCATTTTACCTAAAAGACATACCTGTGACTTCAGAGAAATAAACCAGAAAGAGATCAAAAGTTTTGCAAGAATGCTGAAAAATTGCATTAAAAATCTTAACAGAATCGTTCCCCACCTCCCTTACAACTACCTTATACACACCTGTCCTTCCTCCAGACAGAATTTGAGTTATTATCACTGGCACCTTGAAATTATACCTCGCCTTACGGTAATTGCTGGATTTGAATGGGGAGCAGGATTCTATATAAATTACATGCCTCCTGAAAAAGCAGCAAAAAATCTAAGAGCTTAAATTAGATCACCTTTCCTCCTCATATATTCTTCTTTCGCCTTCTATCTTTTTTATCTCTGTTATATCCTGGGTAACTTCCACGCATCCAAGATAATCCCCTCTTCCATCTTTCACAGCAAAATATCTGATGTAGATAAGCCTTTCTCCAAGATTAATCCAGAACTCTGCCACATCTCTTTTTCCGCTTTTAAAATCCTCAAGAATTTTATTAACTATATGGACACTCTTTTGTGGATGACACTTTTGAACTTCTCTTCCAATTATAGCCTTTGTTCTTGGAAAGACCCTATCTTTTGTCTGGCTAAAATATCTAACCTTATCCTCTCTATCCACAAAAGTTATATCAACTGGCAGATTGTTAAAAATAGCCTCAATTTCCTTTCTCGAAAGTTCCCCTGTTTCAAACAAAATTTTATCCTTTTCCTTTACTCCAGCCTTTGCTTTCGCTTTTTTCTTTTGCAAAGGAACCTTAGCATCCTCAGGTGTAAAACAACAATATCCAAGCTCATCAAATCCTTCTCTTACCCCCTCCCACTCTTTTTCTTCTATAACCTTTAGGGCAGTAGGAAAAAGAATTTTGTTTTCCTTGTAAAAATGGTTTGAGAGTGTCTCCTGGAGAAGAAGCGCTTTTTCTTCCAGTTTATCTGAAAAATCCTCGAAATTCATCTCTTTCCAGAGGTCGAAAATCCTGTAAATTTCTTTTTTAATCTCTCTTATCTTATCATGTTCCATCCACATAATTACAGGAGGTTGGGTTACACCGTGTTTTTCAAGGTAAGGAAAGAGAACATTTTCCTCACGAAGATAATGGCTTTCTGATTCTTTAAGATAATTTACGATGTTATTTAAATCTTTTGCCTCTTCCGACATGGATTCAATATTTTCCTGTTTTATTTTCTTTGCAACATCTTTAAGTTTCTGAGCTAAATCAAGCAAAATTTTATGCTCTTCCATAAGAATATAGACAGGATGTCCTGGAAATACCGTAACCTCCTCTTTCTCAAGTAAATCTCTTAGAAGAGAGAGATGAACATCACAGAGCTTGTGAATTTCTTCTCTTGGTATACCCTCTTTTATGAGTTCCTCCTCTACCATAGAAATATCAACGGGCGAAAGACCCACCAGCACTCTCTTGAATTCTTCTCTTATTCTCTCAATATCTTCACCCTTATGCAGCCTCTTTATAAGTTCCTTTAAAATTTTTTTCTGGTCCTCCTTTTTACCAAAAAGCTCGCTCATTTTCTTTTTTACCTCCCTTTAATTATTTCAGGCAATCTTTAAAAATCGGGCATTAATAGCAACAATTACTGTGCTCAGGGACATAAACACTGCACCTATTGCAGGACTTAGAAGTATACCACGGCTGTACAGCACTCCTGCGGCAAGAGGTATAGCAAAAGCATTATAACCTGTTGCCCAGGCAAGATTTTGTATCATCTTTCTATAGGTTGCTCGCGCAAGAGAGATTATCGCCACCACATCAAGAGGATTACTTCTCACAAGGATAATGTCTGCTGTTTCCACAGCAACATCAGTCCCCGCTCCAACAGCAATACCAACATCGGCTTGTGCAAGAGCTGGAGCATCGTTAACGCCGTCACCAGTCATTGCAACAACAAATCCCCTCGATTGGACTTCCTTCACCTTGGCTACTTTTTCCTCAGGCAAGACTTCGGAAAAATACTCATCAAGCTCAACTTCCTCAGCTACCCACCTTGCAACTTGCCTGTTATCTCCTGTAAGCATCATGCATCTTATTCCCATATCTTTCAATGTGGAGATTGCCTTCTTTGACTCAGGTCTTATTATATCAGCAAGTGCTATAATCCCGGAAACTTCTCCATCCATGATAAAAAACGCAAGTGTTTTCCCCTGCGAGGAAAGATCTTCAATAATCTCACCAGGAAGTGGCATGTTATTTTCTCTAAGATATCCTATACTTACAACTTTAATATCTTTACCGTTAACTTTTCCCTCTGCTCCTTTTCCTGGAATGGCTCTGAATTCTTCAACAGAAAAGGTACCTTTGGAGGCTGTAACAATCCCTCGAGCAATAGGGTGCTCAGAATGAGTTTCTATCGAGGCTGCGTATTTTAAAAGCTTGTCTCTATCAAGGTTTTTCCTCAAAACTACAACATCTGTAACGCCAAACTTCCCTTGAGTGAGTGTCCCTGTCTTATCAAAGATAATCGCCTGGATATCTTTTGCCTTTTCAAAGGCAATACGGTTTCTTACAAGAAGTCCATTTTTTGCGGAAATAGCAGTTGAGACAGCAATTACCAGGGGAACTGCAAGGCCGAGAGCATGAGGGCAGGTGATGACCATCACTGTGACTGTTCGCTCAAGAGCAAAAGCAAAATCTTTATTCAGCATTACAAGCCATAAAAAAAGTGTTATCACTCCTCCCGATAAGGCTATAATAGTAAGCCATAAAGCTGCCCTGTTTGCCAGATCCTGAGTCTTTGATTTACTCTCCTGTGCTTGCCTGGTAAGTTCAATAACCTGCGAGAGAAAAGAATCCTTGCCCATCTTCTCAATCTCCACTAAAACTGACCCTTCGCCGTTAATTGCTCCTCCTATAACCTTATCGCCTGACTTTTTATTCACAGGCCTTGATTCTCCCGTTAACATAGATTCATTAACCGATGTTTCGCCATCAACAACTTTGCCATCTGCTGGTATTTTCTCTCCAGGTCTTACAATAACTCTGTCACCCACCCTAAGCTCTTCTACAGGCACATCCTTTACACTCCCATCATCCATAAGTTTATGAGCATCAGAGGGCATAAGTTTTGCAAGTTCCTCCAGTGCTCTTGAAGCACCCATAATTGACTTCATCTCAATCCAGTGTCCAAGGAGCATAATATCAATAAGAGTAACAAGTTCCCAGTAAAACACTTTTCCTTCAAGACCAAAGACTACAGCACTGCTGTAAAGGTAAGCAGTTGTGATAGCAACAGCAATAAGAGTCATCATTCCAGGTCTTGATGATTTTATCTCATTAAGAAATCCCTTTAGAAATGGATATCCTCCATAGAGGAAAACAAAGGAGGAAAGTGTAAAAAGAAGGTAGAAATCCCCCCAAAATCGTATGTTAAGGCCAAGAAAGTTTTGAATCATGGGCGAAAGGAAAAGAACAGGTATTGTAATTAAGAGAGATACCAAAAACCTCTTTTTAAAATCAAGAACCATGTGAGCATGACTATTATAATGCTCAGCTCTTGATTTATGGACTGTATGGTGGGTGTTGTACCTCATAATCATTCTCCTGATGTATTTTATGTGAATTATTATACCTTTTCCCCATCCTACCTAAGTTAACTTTTCAAATCCTTTTTCATTCTGTCAAATTCTTCTTTGGTAATTTCACCTTTGGCATAACGTTTCTTTAAAATATCCATCGGAGTTTCCATTGTTGATGGACTACCTGAGCTTTTCTCTCTTGAGCTTTGTAAAATAAAATAAATCACAAAACCCAGCACAATCAGTACAATAACAGGAAATATTACCCACATAACTGTTCCTCCCATCATATGTCCCCATTCGCCCATATACCAATCATCATTACTATTAGCAAAAGCTAAAGTAAAAGCTGGCCAAGTTAAAATTGTCGCTAAAAGTAAAATCAATTTTTTCATTTTATCCCCCCTTAAAATTCTCTTGTGAGGTAACTACCAGCCAAAAAGACATACTGCTTTTTCTCGTTTTTTTACATCTCTTGCAAGAAAACCCTATCTGCATCAACTCTTACAATCTTTCAGTGAATCTGAAAAGATCTTTAAGGGTATCAATACTTCCTTTTTTAAAAGGCGTCCCAGATACAAATTCCTTCTGGTAAATTTTATCTTTTTTACCTACAGTTCCGGTTTCAAAGGTAAAATAACCATTTTGGGTTTAAAGTATCAAGTTACCACAAGATTCTGGGTTGGTTCACTTAAAATGGCTTCAAGAGGAAATTTATCCATGCGGGGTGAGGGGCTGTTTTATCTTTAAAAGCCCGGTTTCTGTTATTTCCATAAAAAAGGTGCGCGTATCATGTCCACACATTCTACAACCATCTATCCGAAACAGTCTAACTATGTCTCCCGGGGGCCTGCCAAATATTTTTGCACCGTACTGAGTCATTATCAGTTGCTTTGCAAGAACCATCGTGCCATCCACTATATGTCCTACTGCGTATCCACCCGCCGCCTCAGCTGTCAACTCTTCATGGCCTGATCTTTTTTGAGAAACAAAGAGAGCGGTTTGATGCCACTTCTTCATAAAATTAAAAAGTTGCCTGATTACTACACGAGCAAGCATTTCCTTATGTTCGTAAAGGCCTGTTACAGAATCAATAATGGTAAATTTCACCTGATAGTTTTTAATAGCATAGGCAAGTGTTGCAAGAAGATTTGGTATATTTTCTCTGAGAGATGTGTGAGAAGCCGCGTCAATTAAAACAATATTCTCCTCAATCTCGTCAAATTCTACACCCATAGCTTTTGCTCTTTCTCGCAGAGAGATAGCAACAAAAGGAGAAGGTGTCTCTACCGTAATAAAAGCAACTTTCCTGCCGTCAGCCACCTGCCTGACTGTAAATTGCTCAACAAGCAAAGTCTTTCCGGTATCTGAGGAGCCTGTTACATTAAACACAGTGAAGGCGGGAATACCACCAAGTGGTTTTTTCACCACTTTTTTATTTTTTACCTGGGTGGTAAAGAACAATTCATCAAGCCCTTCAACTCCGGTTGGAACACCATATATACAGGGAGCCTCCTTGAGAGCCTCTCCACCTTTCAGTATTCCCTCTTCAATTACCTGAGGTTTTCTGTACCCTTCTTCCCTTAAATCTTGCTCGTCCATTAATCCTGATCCAATACCTTTTTAACTTCCCTGAGCAGGAAGGCAGGGTTGTTAATGGGATAGGGTAATTTTTCGGCAATTTTTGCAAGACTTTTCTTTTTTATCCTGACATCTCCAAGTTTACTTATAATTTCCTCTTTACCTGAGATGGGAAATTCAATACCTTTTTCTTTTATTGCTTTAAGAAGAATGTAAGCCCAGGGTACTTCTTCAGAAAGAGCTTCAAGAACCTGAGAGGAAAATTCCACAAAAAGCTTTGATTCTTCCTCCCCTTCCCTTATCAATTTATAGGCGAGTTTGACAATTCCACCTGCCGTATGGACCTTGGGTTCTTTTCCTTCAGTTTCAAGAAATTCCTTCTCTCTTCTTATTTTTTCAAGGGCAGCGTTACTGTCGGCTCTTAGTATATTTCTCACAGACTGATGCGCAAGTCCAATTTCTCTGGCAATCTCCTCCTCTGTCCTGTTAAATTCTTCTTTAAGAACCACCGCATAAGCTGCTCTTGCAATTGAGGGAAGCCAGGTTAAAGCTCTAAACTCTGCCAGTTTTCTGAGCCCACCTAAAAGTTCTATGGACTTCAGGAAAACCCTCAAAACTACAGGATCCGGATTAACCTCTACTGGCTCAAGCTCAACTTTCATTGCGGGTTACATTATAACGGATTTTATTTCTTTGTAAAGTTCCTCGAGGGCTTTCTTGTAATCACACTCGGTTTTTTCAATTTTGTCCATCTTTTCCAGTAATTTTCTTGTTCTTTCCTCATTGACAAATTCTGCGAAGTTATCCAGCATATAACTATAAACCTGGCGCCCCAGCTTGGTGGAGAAGATAAATCTTTTTCTCTCAATAACGTATTTTCGAGCAAAAAGTTTCTGTATGACTGCAGCATAGGTTGAAGGACGACCAATTGCTCTCTCCTTCATCAGCCTTACAAGGTCTGCCTGAGTAAAGGGGTAACCTTCTGGCAAAACCCGAATCTCTACGGTATATCTATTCCTTCCTGCAGGAAGCTCTTTTTCCATTCTCACACTTCTATATAACTGATAAGATTTACCCTCAGCTTTAACAATTCTCTCCTCAGTTAAAGTTCTATCTTTGTAACCTATCCTGTAGCAGTGTATCTCAACTGAAAACTCTTTACACTGACTTGCCATAAATCTGCGAAAAATTAAGTCATACAGTGCAAAATGATCCGGGGTTAATCTCCCTGCAAACCATCCCTCATAAGCCATCCTCTGAAGAGTGAATTTATCCCAGGGTTTTGTGGGACGAATACACTCATGGGCTGACTGAGTGAAGAACCAGTCTCGTGGTTTGAAATCAGGACCCAGATACTCCTGAGCAATCTCTAAGCCAGTATCACTCACAAAAGTTGAATCTGTGCGGTGATAAGTAATAAGACCATTTTCAAATAAATCCTGAGCAAGTCTCATAACTTTGTCAGAATTTAACTTTAAAATATTGTTTGAATCCTTCAGCATTTCATCTGTGCTATAGGGAGGGAAGGGAACTTTCATTTCTTCCCTTTTTTCCAGAACTTCTATAACCAGCTCAATTTCTTTTTCCTCCACTCCTTCGAGATATAAACTTAAATCAGGCACAAAAGCTACTTTTTTCTTCTTTTTAAATTTTTTCTCCTGCTGTATTACCCATCCAAGAACAGGAGTTTGAACCCGACCGGTCGAAAGCTCCCTCCTGTTGAATACTTCCCAGAGTTTACGAGAAAAGACAAAACCAATCCACCTATCCTCAATTCTTCGCACAAGCTGTGCTTTGACCTGTTCTTCATTTACCTCCCTGAGGTTAAGAAGGGCACTTAAAATTGCTTTTTGTGTTACCTCATGAAAATGTGCCCTCTTTACCTCAGCTATACCATTTAACAGGTTCTTTATATCCCAGGCAATTTTTTCACCTTCAGCATCCGGATCTGTAGCAACAATTACAAACTCTGTCTGGTAAGCAAGCTCTCTCAGAAAATCAATTCTCTCTCTGGAATCTAAAATTTTATCCGAACCACATTTTGGACACTTTTTTGCATCCATCACAAATTGATTTTTGCAATTCTGACAATGCTTAATGGTGGTGTAAATGGGCACAAACTCATTGTTTACCTTCACTCCATAAAACTCTTTATCATGAGTTAGATCAACAAGATGACCAAGAGAAGCTGTTACAAGTAAAATGTAATTATTTGTTGCAACTTCGTAGAAAACAGAATTTTTCAGTATTTTAACGCTTGGTTTGCCAAAATAGTGTGCAATTGTCTTTGCTTTGGTGGGGCTTTCAACAATAAATAGTGCAGGTCTGATCAAGTCCTGACTTTTTGCTTTTTCTCTGCGGCTTTTATCAATCTCCAGGCAAAGTTTTTTAAAATCAATTTCATGATAATCTTTAAAATTTATATTGAAATACCTTGCTCTTCTGGTAAAAGCATCAAGAATGCCCCGATCACCCTCCAGCAAAAAAGAAGCCCCCTTAACAAGACCGTTGACTGTTAATCTCGAAGATCTGCCTGACGCCTGAAGGTAGGTTCTGATATCAGGGAAAATAATTTCATTTTTCCTTACTACCAGGTCCTCTGGTTTCTCTTGCTCGGGTACTTTTTCAACGAGCTTTATTAACTGATTTTTCTTATCAGGATACTGGTGGATACGGGAAAGATAAGGTAAAAACTCTCTTACTTTTTCATTTCTTCGGAAAGCAAAAGCTAAAATTTTTAAAAGCCTCGGTGTAATTTTCTCAAATTTTACCCTGACTACAGGAGCACCGGTAAACACCACATACCTTATTCTGTGAGGTAAATCAAGACCGCGTACAAGAGTCCCGTAATAATAAGATGTTCCGATGAGGTAATCAAGTTTCCCATTCTCAAAAAGCTCATAATCCTTTCTACTTTTTGCGGATATAAGACCTATTTTAAACTCGTTCTTCAAAAAAAGGTAATATTCCTCGGCTGTATCAGTATCCGGGGCATAGATAATTCCTCCACCTCCCATTTTCCTCAACAAATCTTTTACGACACCAAGGTTAACTTCATCAAGTTTTATATCTTCAATATTCCTGATTGTAAAAAAAGATGAGCCAACATCAAAATTTAAAAGTTTACGAAAAAGCTGTGTCGCTTTGCCCTTTTTTACAGTAGCAGTGGAAACCATCATAATTCCCCTTTGTTTTCCCCTCCATTGTTCATCTTCCTTTTTGAAGCCCAAAAGATAAATCACCTTTTCCACATTTTGAGAGGCTTTCAAAATGGCATCCACATCATCCACAAATATGAAATCAAAATGCATATGCTTTATTTTTTCAAAATTTCTGTTCAAAAATTGAGATGTGGTGAGAAGAATATCGTAATTTTCCTTTTTTAAGATTTGCTGGAATTTCTCCTTCTCTGTTTTTTTCATATCGCTATGATAAAAAATAACTACAGGTGTTTTCCCATGGTTAAAAAAATTGCATTTTTTCAGTTTTTCTCCATATCTTTTAAGCTCATCCACAGATTGCTGCAATAAAATAGTGGTGGGCATTATAATATAACTTTTCTTTCCCTCCGTAGCAAAAAAGATACTGGAGACAAGACCAAAACTTGTTTTCCCAATACCAGTTGGTGCAGTTGCGGCAAAACTTTCCCCTTTTATCAGTCTTTTAATCCACATTTTCTGGAGGTTCCTTGGCTTGCCGACAAGAACTTCAAAAAGTTTTTCTAATTTTTTCTCTCTTAGATCAAAAAAAGAGGAAAAGAAAGGTTCTTGTTTTATATGGCAGAGCTTCTTCTCAATCTCCCGGTAGGTCAAGTCTTTCCCGCAGATGCTACACAAATTTTGATAGATAACTGGTACCATCTTTTTTCATTAACAACTTTATATAATGCATCATAGCTTCAAACTTCACTTTATAAATTATTAGGGCTATTTTTCTTAAGTTTTTACCTTTTCAGGTTAAAAAAAGCTCAACACAGGTATAGCAAGATGGAATATTAGCATAATTAAAGCTCAAAATCTGTCAAATAAAAC
>Ga0136651_10000822_pt1 | contig 17170 bp, 13 predicted proteins | sample Mar14236cmmetaG_FD_94867 | JGI IMG/M metagenome (GOLD analysis project Ga0136651, IMG submission 94867) | Marine hydrothermal vent microbial communities from Guaymas Basin, Gulf of California to study Microbial Dark Matter (Phase II) - Marker... ... | reverse complement strand
GAGGACAGGGCATGCTCAATGAACACGCAGCGACCTATGTAGTCCTGTACGAGGATGGGACCGAGGTCCGGGCAGAAGTACGACGGCGGCATCAGATCGGCTCGTTCCAGCGCATTTGGGGGGAGAACTGCTTTCAGGCTGTCGCTCACCACAAACCCTTCCCCGTGCGGGCCGCGCACGAACAACTGAGACCCGACTGGGGACACAGCCAGACGCGTGTCGCTCAACCCGATGCTGGGCCCTGGATCAACTGGCTCTGGGCATGGGAGAACCCTCGCCCGGAAGCCACTATCGTTGGTCTGCGCCTCGAACCAGTAAGCGGAGTGGTACTCGTTTCCGCTCTCTCTGCGGGGGATGTCGTCGAGCACCCACTGCGCTGGCGGGCGCGTCGCAAGGCGCTGCTTACGCTGCCCGCGGGACAGCCCTTTCAGCCTGAGTTAGACGAGCACGGCTGCCTGGCTCAGCTTCAGCTTGATTTGGGCCAGGTGATCTCAGCGCAGCGTCGTCTACAGTACCCTCAGGCCGATTGGGAGACCAGCTACAACAACCAGCTCCCGCTGCGCAGCGAGCGAGAGATCATTGTCGAATACACCTCCCATCCGGAGGCATGCTTCCATCTGACGACGTCGGGACATAGCGCACCAGAAGTGATCCCGGTGGCGCGGGTGGAAGGCCAGCTTTCCGGGGCAACGTTGAAACCCATTCCACCTGCGCGTCAGCGAGTGACGTTGCGCGCTGTTGAGCGTGCCACAGGCGCTGTGGTGCCGGTCAAGCTCCACGTTCACGGCACGGCAGGCGAGTATCTGGCGCCATTGGACCGACACCGGATCGTGAACCCCTCCTGGTTCGAGGATTACAGTGTGGACTTCGCACATCAAGGTCTCCATCAGTGCACCTATATCCCAGGAGAGACACAAATCGACCTCCCCTTAGGCCGCGTCTACATCGAGATCTCAAAGGGGTTTGAGATCCGACCGGTGCGCCAGGTCGTCAACGTCACGCCGGACACAAAGGAGATCACGATTGAGATCGAGCGAGTGCTGCCGTGGCGCGCCCGTGGCTGGGTCACCGCCGACACACACGTACACTTCCTCTCACCGATGTCAGCTCGCCTTGAGGGTGCTGCTGAAGGCGTCAACATCGTCAATCTGCTGGCCAGCCAATGGGGAGAGCTGATGACCAACGTGGGAGACTTCGATGGACAGACGACATGGGGCTCCAGGGAAGCGGGAGGCGATGGAGAATACATGGTGCGGGTAGGCACCGAGAACCGCCAGCACGTGCTGGGGCACATCTCACTGCTGGGCTATCGGGGGCGCATCATCGCACCCATGACCACTGGCGGGCCCGATGAGTCAGCGCTGGGTGATCCAATTGAGATCCTGCTGACCGAGTGGGCGCGCCAATGCCACCGCCAGGGAGGCCTCGTTGTGCTGCCACATTTCCCCAACCCTCGCGCAGAACATGCTGCCAGCATCATCAGCGCTGACATCGATGCGCTGGAGATGACTTCATGGGGCGACCTTTACGGGGGCATCAACCCCTACTCCCTCTCGGACTGGTACCGCTATCTCAACTGCGGCTACATGGTCGCCGCCGTGGGAGGGACTGACAAGATGTCGGCCGCCACGGCTGTCGGAACCGTGCGCACCTATGCCCGCATTCCGCCCGATCGACCCTTCACCTATGAGGCCTGGATGGATGCGGTGCGACGCGCGGAGACATTCGTCACGTACGGTCCGTTGCTCGAGTTTTCCGTGGATGGTCATCCCATGGGCAGTCGGCTTCAGATGGGGCCCGGTGGAGGGACTGTAGACGTGGTGTGGGAAATCGCAAGTGTAACCGTTCCCATGTCAAGAGTGGAATTGATCGTCAACGGTGAAATCCGCGAGAGCTTAGCCATTGACCCCACCCATGACAAAGGATATTGGAGCGTGCCGGTCCAACAGAGCGCCTGGCTCGCGCTGCTCGTGCGTGGCCACTATCCAGACAAGCCGGAGATCGTTGCAGCCCATAGCTCTCCGGTCATGATAGATGTGACAGGCTCACAGCTACTCGCCGCAGCAGATGCCGTGACCATTCTCGAGCAGATCGAAGGTGCCTTGGCCTACCTCGACACCATAGGCACCCGGGCTGAGGACCGCGCCTACAAGCGCATGCGGTTGGTGTTGGAGGCAGCCCACCGCACACTCCACAATCGAATGCATCAGCTCGGCTACTATCACGACCACACCCCCCTGACTGATCATCCAGCGCACCACGCTGACACCTGAAGGAGGATCCTACCCTGACAACCATGGAAGAGACCCAAGCTGTGATCGAGATCTTGAAACATGCCGGGCAACTTGCCCTAAGTTACTTTCGCAAAGTCGTGCCAGAGTGGAAACGGGACCTCACGTATGTCACCGAGGCTGACCTGGCGGTACAGGGATATATCCAAGAGGCACTTGCGAAGCGCTTTCCGGGCGACGGCATCGTCGCTGAGGAAAACGGGTTGAACGCGGACCCAGATGTCGGCTCCCGCACATGGGTTGTAGACCCTATCGACGGCACAGCCGCTTTTGCTGCAGGTCTCCCCATCTGGGGGCCCGGCATCGCGCTCTTCGAGGACGGCGAGCTGGTCGCAGGCTACTTCTATGCGCCAGCCGTGGGTGACCTGTTCCACACCACTAGGTCCGGCAAGGTGTTGCGGAACGGCCACCCCACCCGACTGCGTCAGTCCGTTCCTTTCCACCGAGAGACCTCACTCCTGGTCGCCTCGCGGCTGCACCGTAACTATCACATTGACCCCAGTTTCCCAGGGAAGCTCCGCAACCTGGGGTCATCGATCGCTCACCTCTGCTACCTCGCGACGGGGTGTGCAGACGCAGCGCTCATGGAACGCGTATACGTATGGGACATCGCGCCCGGCCTGGCAATGCTCCAACACAACGGGGGCATGCTCGTCTATCTGGATGGAACCCCTGTACAGATTTCCGACTTGCTGCAAAGGCAACGGGCCCCTCAACCCATGCTGGCGGGTCATCCAGAAACTATCACAGCTCTGGCGCCCCTGATCCAATACGTCAACTCCCCTGAGGACAGAGAGGCAGAAATCAGAGATCACGCCTCACCCTGTCAAACCCAGAGTGCGGCCTCGACATAGTAAGGAAGTAAGTCCTTTCCGCAATTTCTGGAGGTAGACGATATGACCGTTGCTGACACGATAAAGGAGTTTCTCGCCACCTGGATTGATGAGCATGCAGACCTGATCGCTGATATCCATCAGCAGGCCTGGGAATTCGCAGAGCTAGGACTGCGAGAGTTTCGCACGGGCCGTCTCCTGGCCGATACCCTGGAGACCGCTGGCTTCACGGTGGAACGTGGTGTAGCCGGTATGCCTACGGCTTTCGTGGCTACCTACGGTGAAGGACAGCCAGTGATAGGGTTGATGGGCGAGCTGGACGCCCTCCCTGGGCTATCGCAAGAAGCGGTCCCTTACCGCCAGCCTAGAGTTGAGGGAGGGCCCGGCCATGGCTGCGGCCACTGTGGTTACGCCGCCACAGCGATAGGGGCCGCCCTGGCGCTCAAAGCCGCGCTTGACCGCTTCAAATTGCCCGGCACTATCAAAGTCTTTGGATGTCCAGCCGAGGAAACGTTGGTGGGCAAGGTCTTCATGGTGCGGGATGGGATCTTCGACGGCCTCGATGCCTGTCTGGGGCACCATCCCGGTGCGGCCAACGCAGTCTTTCTGGGAAGCAGTCACGCGATGAACTCAGTGAAGTTCGAATTCTTCGGGAAGGCCAGTCACGCAGGTGGCTCACCGGAACAAGGTATCAGCGCCCTGGATGCCGTCGAGCTTATGAACGTAGGCGTAAACTACATGCGTGAGCACGTCGTCCAGGAGACTCGGATGCACTATATCATTGAAGCCGGAGGTCACGAGCCCAACATCGTGCCCGACTACGCGCGGAGTTGGTACTACGTTCGCGCCCCCACCCGGGAGCTTGTTGAAGAATACTATCAATGGGTGCTTCGCATCGCTGATGGCGCGGACCTGATGGCCCGCACGACGCACAAAGTACGCTTTCTCACTGGCGCACACGAGATCATTCCCAACCGACCTCTAGCGGAATTAGTTGTAGCCAACATGCGGGGCATCGGCTCTCCCGCCTATTCGAAAGAGGAACTTGAGTTCGCTGCAGCGCTGGGAAAGACGATCTCACCGGAGGAGAAACGCGCAGCCCTGCAGAAGAGCAAACTCCCCGATGCCATGAGTCTCCAGGACGTAGATTTGAACCCGCGCATCTATGACCCCTACGGTGAGGGCGAGCAAGGGGGTGGTGGGTCAACGGATGTGGCAGAGGTCTCCTGGGTCACCCCCACCGTGGAGTTCAGCACAACGTGCTTCGTGGTAGGTGTCCCCGGACACTCGTGGCAGAATGTCGCCGTATGCGGCACATCGATCGCACACAAGTCCACACTGTTCGCAGCCAAGACAATGGCCGCGACGACCTTGGATCTGCTGACCAACGCCGAAGCGCTGCAGCGCGTGCGCGACGATTGGCGGCAACGACGAGCAGGTCGTGTGTATCAATCGCCGCTGCCGTCAGACCTAAAGCCGCCCCTTGACCAGTGGGAGCCACAGCCCGAAACCTAGAGTCTTAGGGAAAGGAAGCTTGCCAATGCTGCCAGAGAAAGAAAGCACCCTACCCCAGATCCAGATGGGGGACTATCGTGTGTCCCGCTTGATCCTCGGTGCCAACCCCATCAACGGCGGCTCACACCTATCCCGCTTTGTCGACCGACAGATGAAACGCTACTTCACCCCAGAACGTGTGCAGGAGTTGCTGGCACAGTGCGAAGCCGCAGGCATTAACACCTGGCAATCCAGCCCTGTCAACCTGGAGGCCTACACGTTCTACGTAGAGCAAGGTGGGCACATGCAGTATATCTCGCTGGCCCGTGAAAGCCCGGATGATCCCCAAATGCTGCAACGATTGGCGGCTGCGGGTTCCATCGGCATCGCTCATCACGGAGAATTCACCGACATCTTCTGGCGAGAGGGGAAACTGGAGAAGGTCCGGGAATACTGCAAGCGCATCCGTGACACTGGTGCCCTGGTCGGTGTCTCCACGCATATCCCTGAGGTGGTCGATGCTATCGAGTCGCAGGGATGGGACGTCGACTTTTATATGTGCTGCGTCTACGAACGCCACCGCACGCGGGAACAGCTCCATGCGCTCCTCGGTGACGTACCCCTGCCTCCCAGGGAAGTCTATCTGGAGGGGGATCCGCCGCGTATGTTCCGCGTCATGCAGGCCACCGAAAAACCCTGCCTGGCCTTCAAGATCCTGGCCGCTGGCCGCTTGTGTGACCGGCAAGAGTGGGTGGAGGCCGCATTCAGGACAACCTTTAGCAACATCAAACCAAACGATGCCATTATCGTCGGCATGTACCCGGAGTACGAGGACCAGGTGGCACTAAATGCGTCATACGTACGCCGTTTCAGCCATCTCAGTGTAAGACAGTAGCAGTATCAGCAAGATAGCAGCAGACAACGTGTTGTCCATAGACAACGTACAGTATGGAGGGAATAACTATGACCAAGACGTATCGCGTAGGCGTGATCGGATTCGCCCACATGCATGTCAACAGCTTGATCGATGCCTTCGACGCACTGCCCAACGTTAGGTGGGTCGCCTGTGCCGACACAGTGCCCGACATCCCCTCACAGTCCACAGAACCCGCGACGCGCGTCGCCAACCTGAGGCGGGCTCTCGAAGAGACGGGAATCCCAAGGGCTTACGACGACTACCACGAGATGCTCGAGAGAGAGTCGATGGACGTCGTCATCTTCTGTCCCGAGAACGCGCGCCACGCGGAGGTGGCAGAGGCCATCGCGGCTCACGGTATACACATGGTGACTGAAAAGCCCATGGCAGCCAACCTGTCGCAAGCGCTGCGCATGGCCCGCGCGGCCCGCGCCCACAACGTCGAGCTCATGGTAAACTGGCCCACGACATGGCGGCCCGCCATCCGCAAGATGAAAGCCCTGCTCGACGAAGGCATCATCGGCGACATCCTTGAGGTCAAGTGGCGCAACGGTGCCTCGATGGGGCCACTGGCTTACGGACAACAGATCACAGATGCCGAGAAGGGCGCTGAGTGGTGGCATCAAACAGCGCCAGGAGGTGGCGCTCTGCTTGATTACTGCTGTTATGGCGCGTGCTTAGCACGTTGGTTCATCGGTGAGTCTGCGACAGCCGCGCTTGGCATGCGAGCCAACCTGGCCTCTCATTACGGAGACGCCGATGACAATGCTGTCATCACCGTGCGCTTTCCACGCGCTCTGGCCATCCTGGAGGGTAGCTGGACCACCTGGCACATCGGTGTGCCGACCGGCCCCATCGTCTACGGCACCCACGGAACCCTGGTGATCAATACCCGCACGGGTGAGCACGACAGACATCAGACGGTCGTGGAAGTCTACACTTCACGCGGCTACGGCCCACCCGATGCCGTCTATGAGGGCGACCCCTTACCTGAGGATCAAGACACCCCTGCCAAGGCCTTCATCCACCACCTGGAGACCGGAGCCCCGCTCCACCCCACGCTTCAGTTGCAGCACAACCTCGAGGCCATGGCCATTCTGGATGCCGGTATACGGTCGGCACAGAGCGGTAAATTGGAACTGGTGAATGACGCTACGTGGTGCATAGGGTAAACCCGCGTTGGTCCCAAACCGCCAAGATTGGAGACAATGATGGTCACGTTTCCCAAGCTTACAGAGAGTCGACGACTGGAGCGTCTTATCCCCCCAGAGGGGCACCTCCATATGGTTTTGGATACCGATACCTTCAACGAGGTCGATGACCAGTTCGCTGTGGTCTACGCCCTGCTCTCGCCGGAGAAGATCACTGTCGAAGCGCTATACGCGGCGCCGTTTCACAACAGCCGTTCCAGTGGCCCCGCCGACGGCATGGAGAGGAGCTACCAGGAGATCCTGCGACTGTTAGACCGCCTGAGCATAGCACCAGACGGGCTCGTGTTTCGGGGCTCGAAGCGCTACCTTGGGGACGCCTCAAAGCCCGTCGAAAGCGACGCCGCTCATGATCTGATCCACAAGGCCATGGCTCGCACCCCAGATGAGGCACCGCTCTACGTGGTAGCAATCGGGGCCATCACAAATGTCGCCTCCGCCATCCTCATGGAGCCCCGTATCATCGAACGTATCGTCGTGGTCTGGCTTGGCGGTCATGCGCTTCACTGGCCAGATACCAGAGAGTTCAACCTATGGCAGGACCCTGCGGCGGCTCGGGTCATCCTTGATTCTGGCGTACCTCTGGTCCAAATCCCCGTGATGGGCGTGTGTTCCCACCTCCACACCACCATCCCCGAGCTCGAACGCTACGTCGCGGGCCGTGGGGCCATCGGCGACTATCTTGCGGAGACGGTCAAGAGCTATCATGCAGACCACTTCGCATGGTCCAAGGTTATATGGGACATCTCGACGATCGCCTTTCTGCTCAACGAGACATGGACACCGACCCATCTGGTCCACAGCCCCATTCTGACCGACCAGGGCACCTGGAGCTTCGACAGAAGCCGCCACCTGATCCGCAGCGCGTTCCATGTGCATCGGGATCCGATCTTCCGCGACCTATTCACGAAACTTGCACAACACGCCCAGCAACAGCCATGAGAACGGTTGCGTAGAGGCTAGGGGGAGTCTATCAAGGAGCAGCCCATGACCAAACCCAGCGCCATGACGCTCAGGAGCTATGCAGAGCTCTACCGCGATGCACTCTTGAAGGACGTTATCCCTTTCTGGATGCGCCATTCGCCAGACTATGCACACGGTGGTTATTTCACCTGCCTCGAACGAGACGGTACAGTCTTTGATACGGACAAGTTCATATGGTTGCAGGCGCGTCAGGTATGGATGTTCTCCATGCTTTACAACCGACTGGAAACCCAAGAGGAATGGCTGAGTATGGCATCGCTAGGGGCAGACTTCCTGCGAGAGCACGGCATGGACGCCGATGGGAACTGGTACTTCGCTCTGACGCAGGAGGGAGCGCCCCTCGTCCAGCCCTACAACATCTTCTCCGACTGCTTTGCGGCAATGGCCTTTGGCCAGTACAGCCTGGCAGCCGACGATGATCAGGCGGCGACGCTCGCTGTGCGCACCTATCACAACATACTCAGGCGGCAAGACAACCCCAAGGGCATCTACAACAAGCGGGTCCCGGGTACTCGTCCCCTCAAAGGGTTTGCCCTGCCTATGATCCTCACTAACCTCACGCTGGAACTGGAGAGCCTGCTGCCAGATCATCTCGTCAGCCAGCAGGTGGAGCGATGTGTAGATGAGGTCATGGGGTGCTTCCTCGACCGCGACCGGGGGCTCATCTTTGAATATGTAGCCCCCGACGGTAGCTATGTCGACTGTTTCGATGGCCGACTGCTCATCCCCGGCCACGGCCTGGAGGCCATGGCCTTCGTAATCGACGTCGCCCGTCGTACAGGGGATACTGACCTGACCTCACAAGCCACGCAGGCCATCCTCCGCACCCTTGACTACGCATGGGACACCGACTACGGAGGCCTCTACTACTTCATGGACGCCCATGGCCATCCCCCTCAGCAGCTCGAGTGGAGCCAAAAGCTGTGGTGGGTTCATCTTGAAGCCCTGGTAGCCCTGATCCTTGCCTACCGCGAGACTAAGTGTGACACCTGCTGGGATTGGTTCCGGCGCATTCACGACTATGCGTGGCCACGCTTCGCTGATCCAGAGTTCGGAGAATGGTACGGGTACCTGACGCGACAGGGCAGTGTGCTCATGCCGCTCAAGGGTGGCAAGTGGAAAGGCTGCTTCCACGTGCCACGCGCGCTCTATCGGTGTTGGCAGGAATTGGCAGCGGAGGCGGACGATGCCAGATAGGACCCAAAACAGACACACCGACGTGGATTCAGCATTGGTGGCAGAGATCGCAGAAGCTCTCCAACAGTTGGGGGTGCGCCCGGGAGGCGTGCTCTTGGTTCACAGCTCGCTCAGCTCGCTGGGCTACGTACCTGGAGGCCCCGAGACGGTGATTCAGGCACTGCTGAAAGCTTTAGGCCCAGGGGGCACGCTCCTCATGCCAGCCCTAAGCTATCTCTATGTGACGCCGAAGCGCCCCCTCTTCGACGTACGTACGACCCCCTCCAACGTTGGCGCCATCCCCGAGGCCTTCCGACTGCGGCGGGGCACATACCGCAGCATCCACCCCACCCACTCGGTGTGTGCATTGGGACCGCTAACCAAGCATCTGCTCGAGCATCACAAAGAGGACGACACACCCTGTGGTCCCCATTCGCCCTTCAGCCTGCTACCCGAGGTGCAAGGGCAGATCCTGATGCTGGGTTGCGGGCTGCGTCCCAACACCTCAATGCATGGCATCGAAGAACGTGTCGTTCCTCCCTACCTCTTCGCGCCCCCCACCACCTACGTGATCACCGATTACCATGGAGTTACGTATGAGAAGACCTATACCCCGCACAGCTTCCAGGGCTGGGAGCAACGCTATGATCGCGTCGCTGCGTTGCTCTCCCCTCCCGCCTTGCGGACGGGACACGTACTCCAAGCAACCTGTCACCTGCTGGAGGCCGAGGCCCTCTGGGAAAGGGCGCTGTCTGCGTTGCAACGGAACCCCCTAGCCTTCGTAGAGCCGCTTCAATCTGCAACTTGACCGGCTGGCTTGAAGGCAGAAAGTCTGTATCCTAGACCCGCAAATTTACCCAACTGGAGGCAAAAGACTCATGAGCGAATCTGTCAAATTGGCCATGATCGGCTGCGGCGGGATGGCCCGCCATCACTTGCGGACGATCCTGCAGCAGAGAGATACAACAGAGGTCGCGGTACTGTGCGAACCCTCCCCGACCGCTCTGGCAGAGACGGTGAAAGTCTTTGAAGAGGCCGGGGTCACACCGCCCCCGAACGAGCCGGACCTGGACAAGCTCCTGGCCACATATGATGTAGACGCGGCCTTCATCGTCACCCCGCATGTCTATCACCACGATCAGGCCAAGCAATGTATGGAGGCCGGGCTCGACGTGCTCCTCGAAAAGCCCATGGTGATGAACGCCGAGGAAGCCCGCAGTCTTATCGATGTCCGCGATCGCACCGGCCGGTTGCTGGCCGTCGCGTTCAACGGCAGTCTGTCGCCGGAGATCCGTGAGGCCGTACGACTGCTGAGATCGGGGAAACTGGGGCAATTGCTGAGCATCAGCGCCACCATCTGGCAGAGTTGGGGCCCCAACACAGCAGGTAAGTGGCGCCAGGATCCAGCGATCTCGGGAGGCGGCTTCATGTTTGACACCGGAGCCCACATGCTCAACACCGTCGCCGATCTGGCAGGAGAGGACTTCGTGGAGGTGGCAGCCTGGACCGACAACTTCGGGAGGCCTGTGGAGACGATGGCCGTGGTGATTGCGAAGCTGGCCTCTGGCGCGTTGGTGACGCTCCACGGATGTGGCGAGACCGTGCGTAGCTGCAGTTCAGACATCCGCGTCTTCTGCAGCGATGGAATCCTGAGGACAGGAGCCTGGGGAGGCTTCCTCGAGGTTCAGTGGCAGGGGGAACCTGATTTTACGCCGGTGACTGTGCCGCCTTCGCTAGGTGCCTGGCAGCAATTCCTGGCAGTACGCCGAGGTTTGTTCCCCAACCCCTGTCCCCCCGAAGTAGGGCTCCGCATGGCTCGCCTCTATGACGCCATCAAAGAGTCAGCTGCTTTGGGCGGCAGACCCGTTGCATGCCAGTAAGTATCCAATCTTTCATCCAGGAGGAAAAACATGGCAGAGAACAGTGAACAGAAGCAAGCCCTCATTGTGTGGGGAGGGTGGATGGGACATGAGCCAGACAAATGCGCCGCAATCTTCGCGCCTTATCTGGAATCCCAGGGATACCAGGTAACCGTGGCCACGACACTCGACATCTATCTTGACCACGACTTCATGCACGCGCTGGACCTAATCGTGCCCATCTGGACCATGGGGACGATCACCAACGAACAGGAAAGCGGCCTGCTCAGCGCCGTGGAGAGTGGTGTGGGCATCGCGGGCTGGCATGGGGGCATGGGAGACTCCTTCCGCAACAACGTGAACTACCAGTTCATGGTGGGGGGGCAATGGGTGGCCCACCCAGGCGGGGTCATTGATTATGATGTCAACATCACACGCCCCGACGATCCTATCGTCGCCGGCCTCAGCGACTTCCACATGCATTCCGAGCAGTATTACATGCACGTGGACCCCTCCAATGAGGTGCTGGCGACCACCACATTTGGCGGTGAATACTGTCCGTGGATTGAGGGCGTGGTCATGCCTGTGGTGTGGAAACGCATGTATGGCAAGGGTCGGGTCTTCTACACATCGCTTGGTCACGTAGCCAGCGATTTCGACGTGCCAGAGGCCCGCGCCATCGTAGAACGCGGTATGTTGTGGGCCAGCAAGTAAAGGCACCGACATCATGGAGGCAAGCATGGAAAAGACCAGGATTGGGATCGTGGGCTGCGGAAACATCAGCAGCATTTACCTGAAGAACTGTCAGCAGATGTTCGACATCCTGGAGGTCGTAGCCTGCGCCGACCTCATCCCAGAACGCGCACAGGCCCAGGCTGACGCCTACGGCGTCCCTCGCGCCTGCAGTGTGAAAGAGTTGCTGGCTGACCCAGAGATCCAAATTGTCGTCAATCTCACCATTCCCCAAGCCCACTTCGACGTAGCCATGCAGGCTATTGAGGCCGGGAAATCGGTGCACAACGAGAAGCCCCTTGCGCTTACCAGGGAACAAGGGAAAGCCCTGCTCAAAGCTGCCCAGCAACGGGGTGTGCGTGTCGGGTGTGCCCCAGATACGTTCCTGGGGGGCGGCCATCAGACCTGTCGCAAGCTGATCGACGATGGATGGATCGGGGAACCCATCGCAGCCACCGCATTCATGCTCTGCCACGGCCACGAGAGTTGGCACCCAAGTCCAGCCTTCTACTATCAAGTAGGAGGAGGTCCCATGTTCGACATGGGCCCCTATTACCTGACTGCTCTCATCAATCTGATGGGGCCAATCGAGCGGGTCAGTGGAGAGGCACGGGCTACCTTCCCGGAGCGCACGATCACCAGTCAGCCCCTCTATGGAACTGTGATCGAAGTAGAAACCCCCACCCATATAGCAAGTACGTTCCGCTTCGCCAACGGTGCGATCGGGACCATGATCACCAGCTTCGATGTATGGCATCACAATCTACCCCGTATCGAGATCTACGGTACGGAAGGCACCCTGGTCGTACCGGACCCCAACGGGTTCGGCGGGCCTGTACGCATCCGCCGTGCAGGAGATGACGACTGGCATCTGGTGCCGCTGAGCCACGGATATGTTGAGAACAGCCGGGGCATTGGCGTCGCTGACATGGCCTACGCCCTGCGATCTGGCCGCCCCCATCGCACCAGCGGTGAGCTCGCCTACCACGTTCTCGACGTCATGCAGGCAACACTTGATGCTCCCTCGTCGGGGACCTATGTGCACACGCAGAGCACGTGTGAACGGCCAGCCCCTCTTCCCATGGGCCTGCGGCCCGGGACACTCGATCCGTAATCAGTAAGCCGAGAGATAAACCATCTCAAGGGGCTCTTCTGGCCCAGTAGCCCCAGGGGTGGGTGCACATCATGTCTACGGCGGCGCAGCCACGCTGTGCCGCCGTAGACATTCCAAGACGCCGAAGGTTTCGCTCGGGTTATTGTCCGCAGCCCGCCTCTATCACGGCGTCGGGGTCAGCGTGGCTGTATCGCTAGGTGTGGGTGTCAGAGACGGGGTCGGCGTCATCGTAGCTGACGGCGTCACCGTAGCTGTTGGCGTTGGCGTGGCTGTTGCAGTTGGAGTCATCGTCGGGGATGGCGTTGCAGTCGATGTCGGTGTGAGCGTTGGCTTAGGCGTAAGCGTGGGAGTCAAGGTCGGCGTCGCCGTCCAGGTGGGGGAGGCTGTTGGTGTAGGCGAAGGCGTGGCAGTCGGCAGATCGCCTACACGGTCTAGTGTGACACGCACCCTCGCGTAGCCCGAGGCCTCGAAGTACAACACGGTCACCTGGTGGGTGCCATGTCGCAAGAGGACATCAACGGTGTGCACCTTGTCACCGGGGCTGATATACCAGGCGTCGATGACCGTATGCCCGTCGAGGAGCACCCTGACGCCATCATCAGCCTGGGCGGCAATACGGTAGATGCCATCTTCCAGCGTGAAGGCCCGCTCCCAGCGGATCGAGAACTCGTCATGCGGCAGCCCTACAGCTGGCGATGCCTCGCCCCAGTCGAAGTCGATCCCTGGGTCATCCCGCAGCATCCGTGGGTCCCCCGAAAGATCGCGTCCCATGAAGTATGAGCCCTTCCAGTGGGAAAAGACTTCCGGCAGCCTTTCCCAGGTAAGATGAATCAGAGCCTCTCCCGACTGCTCATAGTACTCCAAGCGGAGGTCATGCGAGCCTGCCGCCAACGTGACATCAGCCGTAAGTTCGCGCGCGGCGCCGCTCTGCCAGGCGTCCAGCACCAACAGATCATCGACCCACAGCCTCACACCATCGTCGACCACCACGCGGAAGCGATAGGTGCCTGTCTCGAAAGCCAGTTGACGAGTCCAGCGCGCAGAGAACCCATCCGCCGGGAGATCAGGAGCAGGTGCCCCGTTGCCCCAATCAAACGCGATCTCGGGGTCGGCGCGAGTTACCAGCGGTATCCCTGTTAGAGTACGGTTAGGCCAATAAGCCCCTTTCCACCCGCGATATGTACCAAGGGCCTCCCAGGCCAATTCGATGGTGGCATCCCCCCCTGCATCGTAGTAATCCAGTTGAAGCGTGTGCCACCCCGCAGGCAACCCAATGTCCCCGCTGACAACCCGGGCCGCACCGTTCTCCCAGGCATCGATCACGATCTGACCGTCCACATACAGACGCGCACCGTCATCGACCAGCACAGAGAACCGATAACGACCCGCCTCAAAACGGACCGTTCGGGACCAACGGACCGAGAACTTGTCCGCTGGCAGACCCGAGGCCGGCGCGCTCTTTCCCCACAGGAAAGCAATGCGAGGATCGTTGCGAACGAGTGCCGGCTCTCCTTGAAGGTGCAAGTTGGCGAAATATGCACCCCGCCACTGCAGGCCAGCCTCAACGCGTTCCCACCAGATCTTCACATGCGCATCCCCTGCCGCCTCATAATAGGTGACAGTCACCGTGTGCTCCCCTTCAGAGACAGTCCAGTCGGCCACATAGGTCACCTGTTGGGCCGGATGCCAGGCGTCAATGAGCAGTTTGTCGTCCAGTCGCACCTGGACCCCATCGTCGGCCACCGCAAAGAAACGGTAGGCTCCTCCCTCAAACACCATCGCGCGCGTCCAGCGGACAGAGAATCCATCGTTCAACAGGCTTGGCGCAGGGGCACCTCTTCCCCAATCGAAAGCGATCTCAACATCGTCACGCTCAAACGCAGGGCGGCCAGTGAGGGCCAGATTGTTGAAATACTCGCCGTGCCACGCGTCAGGTATAGAGGTAGGCGTCGGTATAGGAGTGAGCGTGGGTGTTGGGGGCACCAGCGTAGAACTCGGCGATGGCACGGGGGTGGGCGCGGCAGGCATGAGTGCGTAGCGTCCCACAGCAACGGCTTGACTGCTCTCCCCCACCGCCTCAATCCGCACTTCAGGATACGCCGTCCATGGCCTCACAACCGGCACGCTGAGTGTGTGCGAGAAGTGCCCCGCACTGTCTGCGGTGACGGTCCCCACGCTCACTCGCATGCTACCGTCGTCAACCGAGGGCTTGAGGTATAGCTTGATTGACTCACCCGGCGCCCATCCATTCCCCATCACCCGGAAAAGCTCTCCCACTCTCCCCTGCTGGGGTTGTACCGTGATCACAGGTACTGGGGGCAAGGGCGTCGGGGACAGCGTCGCAAACCCATGCAACACCACCCGCGTCAGGGCGAGACCAGCCAGCACAGCACCGACAGCCACGGAGAGCAGGAATACCACGGCCATGCCACGCGCCACAAGCGACCATGACAACCCGCGCAAAAACCTGCCCAGCATGATTTCCCTCCTCGCTCTGCCCTCTATACAGAGGACGTTAACCCTCGGTCCCTGGTTCCAGGATACGGCTGGGGTTTCATCAGAACCTATTTAGCCAAGAGCCCCTGTTCGAAGGTAAGGGGAGTAGTCAGGTCAACGCTATGACCGCGGCCAGGAGAATTTGAGCCAGATGATAGGTGACAATCACCGCAACATGAAGCACATGGGAACGGCGCACAAAACGATCCCAGGCCAACATCAGATCGGAGACATAGAAGAGGGTAGCGCCAGCTGAGGCAGCCAGGCAGGCCTGGAGAGTCCAGTCGGCACGCCACCAGCTTGCCCAACCGCTGAACAGCGTCAGGCTCAGGACTGCGCCATAGACCAACACCGGCCCCCGAAGAGCCTGTTGGCCAGACTCTGCCAGCGCAACCCACACGCGTCGCAGAACCCCGCTCGTCAGCGGGACGATAAGCAGCAGCAACCACGCACTGGCTGGGGCTGGCCAGCAAGGGTTGAGCCCCGCGATGAAACACAGTTGGGCCACCAGGAAGCTGCCCAGCCCAGGGATGAACCACCGCTCATCGGGTAACATGAGAAAGACATCGCCCGCCAGGGAGAGGCTGAAAGCGGCCAGGAAGAATCCCTGGTACCAAGAGCCGCCATCCTGCACAATCTGAACACCAGCACCGATGATCACCAGAATCATCGTCAGCGGTTTGAAGATATACTCAAGCCACCGTACGCGCCTGGCAACTGCCAGCCAGTCTACCACGCCGGCAAACAACGCTGCTCCCCACCATAGCCACGACAAGGTTACCTCCCACTCTACTGCCCCTATTCCGCCCGTGAACGCTCCGGGCCCCCCCGTCAATCATCTTTGTCGACAAAAGGATAGCCATCATACGCCCGTCCGCAAGCCATCGCCCAGGCGCCAGCTTCGGGAATCGCTCAGCAAACGAGATTTGCCCGATTGACCATCCAGCCTAGAATCACGAGGAGACGGCGTGCATGGGCTCGACCGGAATTCCCCGCTAACCCCGAGGCTGTCAGCCTGAGGCCGGATCGCCAGCCGGGTCCTTTCGCGCTCCAGGATCTGCGTAATGACACTGAGGAGGCTGAACTATGAGTAGCAACACCGAACAGACAGGTAAACTGGATCACGGACGATCGGCCCGTATCGACAGGGCCCTGAAGAAGTACGTGGATGCTGGCAAGATCGCGGGCGTGCTTGGCATGGTGGCACACCGTGGAGAGATTGTCTATTCACAATGCTATGGCATGCAGAACATCGAGGCCAAACGCCCCATGGCTGATGACACCATCTTCCGCATCTACTCTATGAGCAAGCCCATTACCAGTGTCGCGGTGCTCATGCTCTACGAAGAGGGATGTTTCCACCTGACTGATCCCATTTCTCGTTTCATCCCAGCTTTTCGAGACATGTACGTCCTGAAGAGGTCCACCTCCGAGGACATGGAACTTTCCAAGGCTCAGACGGAGATCACCATCTGGCACCTGCTAACCCACACCGCCGGGCTCAGCTATGGCTTCGATGCTGAGGACCCATTGGACAAACTGTATCAGGACCGCCTCTGGGCTCATATCCAGCAACATCCTGAGACTACCCTGGCGGAGGTTATCGGGTTGCTCGCCACACTCCCCCTGGCCCACGAACCTGGCACAGCTTGGCGCTACAGCATGGCCACGGATGTCCTTGGCTATCTGGTCCAGGTCGTCTCAGGGCGACCATTCGATGTCTTTCTTAAGGAGCGTATCTTTGACCCACTGGGCATGACCGACACCGATTTCTACGCGCCACCCGAGAAACACGAGCGGTTGGCTGCCGTCTACGGTCCAGGCGAGGATGGGAAGTTAAGAGTCGTCGGTGACCCGGTCACGGGCAGATTCACCCAACCCACCAAGTGCCCAATGGGAGGCGGAGGACTCGTCTCGACGGCCTCTGACTACATAAGATTCTCTCAGATGCTACTGAACATGGGCGAGCTGGAGGGATGCCGGTTGTTGGGGCGCAAGACGGTTGAGCTGATGACACAGGATCATCTCGGTCCTGAGCTCAGCCTGCCTGATAGCCCAGGTCATGGG
>Ga0136651_10000819_pt1 | contig 17181 bp, 10 predicted proteins | sample Mar14236cmmetaG_FD_94867 | JGI IMG/M metagenome (GOLD analysis project Ga0136651, IMG submission 94867) | Marine hydrothermal vent microbial communities from Guaymas Basin, Gulf of California to study Microbial Dark Matter (Phase II) - Marker... ... | reverse complement strand
TTTGCAAATAAGGAGTTAAGTAGAAACGGGATAAAGTTTGTTACACACGGGGTAAAGGGGAGTGTTTTTACGGGGCTGGAGTTCAAGGGTGTGGAATTTTTTTCTGTAGCCGATGGAAGGTTATTATTCTCGGCTGGCCATCTGACAGTGAGATATAAACTTTTTTCTCTCTTTAAGAAACATCCCGAGATAGGAAGTCTGGTGCTGGATAGCGTGAGGGTGTTTTTCCCGCATGTGTTGAATCTTCCCTCGGAATCGAAAGGATCTGCCGTAGCCTCAGGGGGAAGCGGGAAGGGGGTTAAAGTAGAAAGAGTGAAGATAAATGATGCTGTTGTGATAGGCGAGAAAGGTAGATGGATCGATTCCTGTTATGTAGATGGTGGTCTTAAACTGTTCGGTGATTCTCTATGTGTTTATGTTAAGAATGCCTGGGCGAGATTGGTTGAGTATGGTGAGTTTGTAGAAGTTAAAAATAGCAGGTTGTCATATCGAGCCGGGAGAGTGTATCTGGGAGAGTTTTCTTTTCGGAACCGAAGTACCACAGGGGATATAAGGGGTTTTTATAATAGCCAGTTGTCGAGGGGAAACTTTTTAATGAAACTGAATAATGTGGTTTTCAGTGAACGTTTTACCGGCTTGGGCAGGTATTTTGATAGAGGGGATCGTTTAAATTGTGAGATAAAAGTTTTGCTGGATACGGGTTCAGTGTACGTTCGGGGTAAGTTTCATGGATTGTACTTAGGTAAAGCGGTGGAACAAGGGGTGATTGAGGCATGGGTAACATCCGATAGGATTAAGGTGGATACAATTAGTATAAAATCAGGAGGGGGATGGATTTCCGGGAAGGGGGTTGTGATCAGGGATGATACTCTTGTTACGGAACTGGTGTTGTCCGGGTATGATGCAAGTAGACTTTTGGGTATTGATGACAGAGTGTGTGTGACTGGGAAAGTGGGTTTCGATGCTGGGAAACTGGAGGGATACTTGCCCCAAGAGTTTTTTGTGGATTTTCAGTTTGATACTATCGGGTACAATCAGTATGAGGTTTATCAGGTAAAGGGTGCCGCTGTATATAATGGAAAGATAATAACCCTTGTGGATTCGCTCTCTTTTTTCTCCTCTGGGAATTATGCGAGTATAATCGGAAGTTACAGCCCGTCAAGCAGGGAGATTTCTGTAGAAGGGTTTATTGAGATAAATGAACTAAGTGGTTATGCGAAGTATCTGGGAGTTAAGGAACTTGCTGGAAGTGGCACAGTGTTCGTTGGGGTTTCGGGAGACATTTTCAATCCTGATGTTAAAGGTTGGGCGAGACTGGATTCGCTCTGCACGGAGCATTTTGACATTAGGGGGTTTTTAGGACGTTTTGGCTCAATTTATACAGCACTTGGCAGGATAGGTAATATCGATATTGAGTTTTCCCAGGCGAGATTAAATGCTATTGATAGGAATATTCCCCCTGCTACAATGGAGGCTCATATAAAGGGTGACACAGTATATATCGATGATTTTCAGTTTTCAGAGAACAATAAGAAGGCTCGTTTGAGAGGGAAATTAATAGGTATGCATGAGTTTTTCCTGGATGAGCTTAGTGCAGATTACTATGGTACCAGGCTGGTTAATCTTTCCCCTGTGGTTGTGAATTTCTCAAATGACACTTTGAGATTAAGTCAGGCCTCTTTGATGGTAGATACTGGAAAAGTTGTGGTACAGTCGGAGTTTTGTAGAGGGAAAGGATTGGATCTTAGGTTGGCCACCTATGGGCTTGATCTTTCTGAGGTTAGGAAATTTTTCCCCCGGCTTGGAAGGTTTAAAGGGGTGTTAGATTCTGATTTGGGTTTGAGTTTTTCTGGAGATGAAAGGGTGGCACAGGGGCATTTTGTGATAAAGGATTTTCAGTTTAATGGTGAAGTCTATAACAAAGTAGATGGGAGGTTTCGGTATTCAAAGGATGCTTTTATAGTTGAGGATTTGAAGCTATTTGACAGGTCCGGAGGAGTGTTGAGTGTTTCTGGAAGAATAAGAGGTTTCCAGCAAGTGGCAAAAAGTGCTGAATTTTTTACTGGTCTTGATAGTATTAGGGCAGCTGTTAGTTTTGATAGTTTTGATGTTTCGTACCTGGACCCAGTGTTCTTTAAAGGGACGAAGAAAGGGGGTAAACTTTATGGCAGAATGATTTTCCATGGGAGTTTGGGTAAGCCTCTTTTTGATTTTGATCTGGTTGTGGCCAACCCTGTTTTTGATAAGCTGGATGGTGATACTTTGATGCTAGTGGGAAAGTATGAGGGTGGTGACATAGTTTTTAGGAAGATAAGATTGCTAGATGGGAAGGATATTTATAAAGGATATGGTTATCTTCCCTACAAAGTTTCTTTTTATCCGTTTATTATAGAGTTGCAGAGGGATTCAACATTGGATGTTAACATTGTAGGTCATACAAGTACTCTTGAGTTTCTAACTCGGTATGGGGGGATTTTTGATGATATTCAGGGAGATTTTGGCCTTGCCATGAACATCTCAAATACCCCCTCTTCCCTTACTTATAACGGAAACATGAATATAAGAGAAGCTTCGGTCAGTCTTAGTTTTCTTGAAAATCGTATTACGGGGGTTAAAGGCTCGGGAATACTGAAAAATAATGTTATTGACATAGTTGGCCTAACGGGATATACCAGAAAGCGGGAATCTTACAAGTTATCCGGCGGCTTGTGGAGAAGAGCGGTGAGTTTTGTGAAAGGGGTTCTGGGCTTTAGAAGTGAAGAATCCGGGCTACCAAATATTTCCATTACAGGCAGTATAGATGTTTCTGATCTGTTTTCCCCTTATCTAAATTTAAATATTGATGGTAAAGATTTGTATGTAAGGACATTCCTGGGTGAGTATGAAGGAATTCTGGATGGAACACTCAGGATGAGGGGAAGTGATACGCTCTTTATTGAGGGTGATATAAACAACAAAGAACTTGTTATAAGAAGTGAGTTCCTGAAATCTGAGCCGTCGGCTTTCGGTGGGATGGATAATGTGGTCTTGAATATTCATATAAATTTCCCTGCCAATCTTTATATTAAGAACAGCCAGCTTGATTGTCAGATGGAAGGGGAGCTTTACATAACGAAAGATGTCGGCGAACCTATAGAATTGTCTGGAGAATTGCACACCAGGCGGGGGAATTTTTATTATCTCGGGTATAAGTTTGTTATAGAGAAAGGGGATATATATTTTGACCCTTCTCTTGGGAGTCCTCAGGTAGATGTTCTGGCTGGTGTAAATATTGCCGTTCCGGATACGGTTAGTGGTGAGAGGAAATATACAAGTGAGTATGTGAGAGTTGAACTAACTGGTGAGCTGGATAATCCTACTCTTCAGTTTATTTCTGATAAATATTCGGAGGCAGATATAATCAGATATCTTGCAAGAGTTCAAACATTTACCAATGGTTATCCTATTCAGGAGCAGGTTACCCAGGAAGCTTTAAATGTATTTGGTGCATATTTTGAGAGATTGATCGAAAGGCAAATATCCAGGCTGGGGATTGTAGATAATATTGAGATAAGAACCGGTGGATTACTTTCTCCGGGGCTTGGTCCTGATCAGTGGACATTGATGCTGAGCAGAAGGTTGCGTTCTAATCTTTTTTTAACCTATGAGAGGAGTTTGTCTCTTACTGAACCTTTTCAAACTTTTGAGATAGAATACTTTATCAGTCCCAATTTTTCGATAGTTGGAAATGTTGACTCTGAAGGTTTAATCCATATAAGGTATAAATATAAATTCAGGTATTAACGGATTGGTGAGGAAAGCTACTTTCTTTCTGACAGCGATATTCATATTTGTAGGGAGTATTCTGTCTCAGCAGAGAATAGCTGGAAGGCGCAATTACTATATAGAAAAGATATATTTTCTGGGGAATGAGCACTTTTCCGATAAAGATTTAAAGAAGGTGATGTTGCTAAAGGAAAAGAGAATGTTTTCCAGAACAGTTTTTAACAGAAAACTTTTGGAACTGGATAAACTTGCTATTTCGAATCTTTATATAAGAAATGGGTTTTTAGGGTGTACGGTGCTGGATTCGATAAGTGTGGAAGGGGATGTCGTTAATGTGTATTTTGTGATTAATGAGGGGATCAGATATTATCTTGAGAGTCTTGAGATAAAAGGGGTGAGGGTTTTTAAAGAAGAATATTTGAGGACACTTTTCGATATCCGTAGAGGAGAACCATATAATCAGGAAGTCATTCAGAAGGGTGTAAACTCTATTCTGGAGCTGTACCTGAACAGGGGATATGTGAATGTGAAGCTTAAAGATTCTATCAGTGTCCAGGATTCAAACCGGATTAAATTCCTTCTTAGGATAAAAGAAGGAAAACGGTATGCTATCGATAGTATAATAATAAGAGGGCTGAAGAGAGTCGATCCGGTTATTGTTCGAAGAGAAATGGTGGTGGGAAAGGGTACTATCTATTCAAAGAAGAAGATAGAACTTTCCAGGAGATATATCTATGAGACCGGATTGTTTTCCAGTGTGAATATTAGTGTTATAAACATCGATACTATTGAGAAGAAATTAGATCTTCTGGTTAGCGTTAGAGAACTTGAATTGAGATATCTAGGAGTTAGTGTGGGTTTAGGGCAAGATAGAGGTATTTCAGAAGGAAGTGAACCATATACATCGTTCTATGTGAGTAGCGAATGGCTCCATAGATACTTAACAAAAAAAGGAGCAAGGCTTAGTTTAAAGCTTGAAAGTTCAGTAAGCCTTTCCAGCATTCTAAACAGACCCAGGGTTGATTTAGACGTTGATTATGCTGTTCCATGGCTTTTTGGCTTCAGATCCCTTTCTTCGGTAAGAACGTTTTTTAATAACCAGATTCAGGAGGGAGAAGAAAAAACGGAATATGGACAGGAGTATAGCCTGGCATACAAACCGAGTCGGCGCAGGTATATAAGGACCTTCATGGGGGTGAAAAACGTCATATATTCTTATAAGGAAGATGCTACCATCAGGAAAGAAAGAGCTCGCGAGAATTCTCTGGGCTTCAATGTTTACCTGGATAGGAGAGATAATTTTCTTTATCCTTCCGAGGGGATGTTCTTTACCCTTTCTTCCAGGGTGGTCGGAATGTTGCCAGGGAGCAGTCTTAAATACTATAAGCTCGAGCTAAACTTTAGCAGATATATAAAGCTGTTTAAAGGGGTTGTTTGGGCCTATCGTGTGAAAGGTGGGGTAATGGACAACATTGGTGTTTCTCAAACTCCAGCTTATGAACAGTTTTTTCTGGGTGGAGAGACGAGCCTGCGGGGATGGGTGAATAGATATTATCTCGTTTCTGGCGATCTACCATTGGGGGGTAATCTTAAGGTGCTTTTTAATACAGAATTAAGATTCCCTCTTATATGGATTATAGGAGGAGAGATATTTCTGGATGGTGGGGATTTACAATCTGACATAAGCTATGCCAATAAGATAGAACTGAGCTGGGATGCTGGCGTTGGCTTAACATTTGCTACTCCTCTTGGGCCATTCAGAGTTGATTTTGCGAGAGTTTTGAAATCGAGAACAACTTACTCGAAGAGATGGGTTGTGCAGTTTGCAACCCAATACGCTTTTTGATATTTGTTGAATAATAAAAAAATAATAAAAAGGGAGGAGTAGCAAATGATATCACTTGATCGTTTTACTATAAAAGCTCAAGAAGTTGTAAAAAATGCTCTGGATATTGCGTCCAGAAATAATAACCAACAGCTTGAACCGGAACATTTTTTTCTTGCGATTTTAATAACCCCTGATAATGCAGGGCTTTCTGTTTTGAAGAAGATAGTGGGGAATACAGACTCTCTCAGGATAGAAACGGAGAATCTAATACAGAAATTTCATAAAGTGACCGGTGCGGTTGGGCAGCCGTATCTCAGTGCAGATACGAACAGGATGTTCCAGGTGGCCGAAGAGCACGCAAGAAAGATGGGAGATGAATACCTGAGTGCTGAGCATCTGTTACTTGCAATAGAGGAGGTGGCAAAAGCTGGATTGAGGCTTTTGTTAAAGAATAGTGGAGTTACTGCAGCTTCTATAATGCAAGCACTTAAGGAGATAAGGGGGACGCAGAGGGTAACCGACCAGAGTCCGGAGGATAAATATCAGGCTCTGAAAAGGTTTTGTAGAGATTTAAATGATCTTGCAAAAAGAGGAAAGCTTGATCCGGTAATAGGAAGAGAGGAGGAGATAAGACGTGTCCTGCAGGTTCTATCAAGAAGGACGAAGAATAATCCGGTTTTAATAGGAGATCCTGGAGTTGGAAAAACCGCTATTGTTGAGGGTCTGGCGTTAAGGATTGTTTCTGGAGATGTGCCTGAAGGTATGAAAGATAAGCAGATAATGGCTCTTGACATGGGAGCTCTGATTGCAGGGGCAAAGTACAGGGGGGAGTTTGAAGATAGATTGAAATCAGTGATTAAAGAGGTTATTGAATCGGATGGCAGGATTATACTTTTTATAGACGAGATACATACGGTTGTGGGTGCTGGAGCTGCAGAAGGGGCAGTGGATGCTTCAAATATCTTGAAGCCGCCTCTTGCAAGAGGTGAATTAAGGTGTATTGGAGCCACTACTGTTGAAGAGTATAGGAAGTATATAGAAAAAGATAAAGCTCTTGAAAGGAGATTCCAGCCTGTTTTAGTCGAGGAGCCTTCTGTGGAAGATTCTATATCTATTCTTAGAGGGATTAAGGAAAGGTACGAGTTACATCATGGGATAAAAATTACCGATGCTGCCATTGTCTCTGCAGTGGAATTGTCGCACAGATATATAACTGACAGGTTTCTGCCGGATAAGGCTATTGACCTGGTTGATGAAGCTGCTAGCAGGTTGCGGCTACAGATAGATTCGATGCCTGCAGAGCTTGACGAGATCAAAAGGAAGATTGCCCAGCTGGAGATTGAAAGCCATGCGCTATCCAAGGAAACCGATAATCCGAATTCAAAGAAAAACCTCGAGAAGATTCAGAAAGAGCTGGCTGACTTGAGGGAAAAAGAGAAGGTGTTGATGAGCAGGTGGCAGGAGGAAAAACAACTTCTCAGTAGGATAAATGAGATAAAGAAAAGGATAGAAGATTTAAAGATAGAAGCTGAGCACGCTGAAAGGGAAGGTAACTGGGAAAAGGCAGCTCAAATAAAATACTCTGAGCTTGTAAATCTTAACAAAGAGCTGGAAGGAGAGAAAAAAAAGCTTGAAAATCTACAGTCAGACAGGCCCTTGCTTCGGGAGGAAGTTACGGCAGAGGATATAGCGGAAATAGTTTCCAAATGGACAGGGATACCTGTTAGCAGGCTTGTGGAGACGGAAAAAGAAAAACTTATGCACATGGAGGAAAGGTTAAAACAGAGAGTAATTGGGCAGGATGAAGCTATAAAGGCGGTTTCCAATGCGATAAGGAGAGCGAGAGCAGGATTGCAAGATGAGAATAGGCCTTTGGCAACCTTTATTTTCACAGGCTCAACTGGAGTGGGCAAAACGGAGCTTGCGAAGGCTCTAGCCGAGTTTCTGTTCAACGATGAAAATGCACTTATAAGAATAGATATGTCGGAATATATGGAAAAGCACTCTGTTTCGAGGTTGATCGGTGCGCCTCCGGGATATGTGGGATATGAAGAAGGGGGTCAGCTTACAGAGGCGGTCAGAAGGAAGCCTTACTCTGTTATTCTACTTGATGAGATAGAAAAGGCTCATCCGGATGTATTTAATATCCTGCTGCAGGTTCTGGATGATGGGAGATTGACAGATAATAAGGGGAGAGTTGCGAATTTCAAGAATACGTTGATAATAATGACATCCAACCTTGGTTCGCAGTATATAATGAACCAGGCAGAAAGCCTCACGGAAGAAAACTTTGAAGTGGTGTACGAGACTATCAGAGAAACGGTGATGACAGAGCTAAAGCAACATCTGAAACCAGAGTTTTTAAACAGAGTTGATGAGATTATTGTGTTCAGACCGCTCTTACCGAAGGATGTGGAGAGTATTGTAGAATTGCAGTTTAATAGGTTGATGAAACGTCTCGAAGGTCAGGGTATAAAGGCTAAGCTGACCGAGAAGGCTCGTGAAATGCTAGCCAGGGCGAGCTGGGATCCTGCGTTTGGAGCAAGGCCAGTTAGAAGGGTGTTGCAGAAAAGAGTTCTTGATCCACTTGCCATGGAAATATTGAAGGGGAGATTTAAAACAGGAGATGTTATTAAGGTGGATGTTGTAAGTGGAGAGATAAGGTTCAGGAAATAAAATTTGTGGAACAAGCCTGCAGTTGTTAAATATAATATCTGATTTTTGGTTTTGAGCATTGGACTGGCTTGTATAAATTTTGATGCCTATGGGGGTATATAGCCGCGAAGAAGTTTTAACAAATACAGGAGTGGTCAAATGAAGGATTGTAAAGTATTTAGTAGTGTACTGGTTTTGATTATGGTGTTTATAATGACATTTTTGGTCTTTTCGGGTTGTTCAAAAAAGCCTGAAGAGTACTGGGATAGGGCTGTTTCTTTGGTGAAGCAAAAAAAGTATGAGGAAGGTATTGATAACTACCGGTATATTGCAGAACATTTTCCTGATGATTCTCTTGCAATTAAAGCTATGTTTGCAATGGCGGATATTTATAAGAACAATTTGAACAACATTGACAGTGCTCTGGCCATTTACAGGAGGATATGTTATAGGTACCCAAATTCGGATAAGACACCAAATGCGATGTTTATGATCGGGTATATCTACGCAAACGATGTAAAGGATTTTGAGAAGGCCCGTAAGAGCTATGAAGATTTTATAAAGAAATATCCTGAACACATTCTAGCGCAATCGGCAAAATGGGAGTTAAAATATCTTGGTAAGTCGCTCGATGAGATACCAGAGCTTCAGAGGGTTACAAAGGGGGAATAATTTCTGAGGTGAAATATGGCGTTTGATTTAACTGAACTCAATGAGAGAATCAAAAAGGAAAGTTCTTTTATTGAAGATATTAAAAGAGAGATTAGCAGGGTAATCGTAGGACAGGAAAAGGTTATAGAGAGGCTGATAATCGGGCTTTTGTGTAAAGGTCATATTTTAATTGAAGGTGTTCCTGGGTTGGCCAAGACACTTATGATAAGCACTCTGTCGAAAATAATCAGAACAACTTTTAGAAGAATTCAGTTTACTCCAGATTTACTGCCTGCAGATTTGATTGGAACTCTTGTTTACAATCAGAAATCAGGGGAATTTGAGACTAAGAAGGGGCCTATTTTTTCCAATATTATTCTTGCGGATGAGATAAACCGGTCGCCTGCAAAGGTTCAATCTGCACTGCTGGAGGCCATGCAGGAGAGACAGGTAACAATAGGTGATAAAACTCACAAACTTGAGGAACCTTTTCTGGTGTTGGCAACCCAGAACCCTATTGAGCAAGAAGGAACTTACCCACTACCGGAAGCTCAAATAGACAGGTTTATGCTTAAGGTGCTGATAGGGTATCCCGACAAAGAAGAGGAAATGGAGATTATAAAGAGGATGGCGAGCACGAATGGAGTTCCAAAAGCAAATCCAGTGGTTTCTCCGGAGCAGATTTTGAGGGCCCGTAAGGTTCTCGACGATATTTATGTTGATGAGAAGATACATAGGTATATAGTGGATGTTGTATTTGCTACTAGGAAGCCTGCAGAATATGGTCTGGACGATGTGGCTGATTTGATAGAGTATGGAGCTTCTCCAAGAGCATCTATTTATCTCGCTCTCGCAGGAAAAGCGAAGGCTTTCATTAGTGGTAGGGGGTATGTAATTCCAGAAGATATAAAAGATGTAATTCATGATGTTCTAAGGCATAGGATAATATTGACTTTTGAAGCAGAAGCCGAAGAGGTTACATCGGATGATATAATATCAAGACTGCTGGAAAAGATAGAGGTTCCATAGAGATTAAATGGTACCACGGGAAATTATAAAAAAGGTAAAACTTATAGAACTACGAACTCGCAATTTGGTAAATGACGTTTTTAGTGGGGAGTATCATTCTGTTTTTAAAGGGGTTGGAATTGAGTTCTCAGAGGTTAGGGAATATCAGTACGGCGATGATATAAGAACAATCGACTGGAACGTGACAGCTCGCTTTGGTAAACCATACGTAAAAGTTTTTAACGAGGAAAGAGAATTAAATGTTGTGCTGGCTATTGATTTATCTGGATCTCAGTATTTTGGTACATTTGAGAAATTTAAGAATGAGATTGCTACGGAAATATGTGCCTTACTGGCTTTTTCTGCTATTAAAAATAATGATAAAGTTGGGCTTCTAATTTTTACCGATAAGATTGAGAAGTTTATCCCTCCTCGCAAAGGTCGTGGTAATGGGTTTCGGGTGTTAAGAGAGATTCTCTTTTTTAACCCTGAGTCAAAGAGTACAAATATATCAGTCGCAATAGAATACCTTATAAGGGTGTTAAAAAGAAGATCGATTATATTTTTGATTTCTGATTTTGTGGATGATGGCTTCTATAAACCCTTGCGAATACTTAACAGAAAACATGATGTTGTTGCTCTCAGACTGTATGACAGGAGAGAAAAAGAACTCTTCCCGGCTGGACTAGTGAGGATGTACGATGTTGAGACTGGGGAAGAGGCCTGGATTGATTTGAGGGATTCAAAAAGCCTGGAGTTGTACAAAAGTTTTGTTGAACAAAAGAGGGAGGAGTTCATAAAAGAAACCAGGAAAATGAAGCTTGATGTGGTAGATATTGAGACAGGGAAACCATATATCGAACCTCTTGTGAGATTTTTCAGGTTGCGAGCGCTGAAGTACAAAGCTTAGGTGTTAGATATATGAAAAAGTGGCCTATCGTTTTATTTCTCGTTCTGTTTGCTCAAGCGATAGTGTTTTCCAGTGTGTTGGATTCAATAAATGTTACTCTCAGGTTTGATACCACTATTGCAACTATCGGAGATAGGGTTAAACTGGAGGTTGAGCTGAAATTTCCCTCCAGAGTGGTTCCTATGGTTCCGGCTCTTGGTCATGCCATTGGCGATTTTGAAATTCTTGATTTGAATCTCGGTAAGCCTAAAAAGAAGGATAATTTTGTATATCAAGATATTGAATTGACAGTGACGAGTTTTGATACGGGATTCGTAAAGATACCACCGCTTAACATTTTGTTCGCTGATAACCTGGATTCTACTCATGTTGAAACTGTAAGGACGAAAGAATGTGGGGTTAATTTTATATCTGTACTTCCACCCGGTAGCAAGGATATAAAGGATATCAAGCCACCATTTCCTTTGCCGAGACTTATTCCATGGGACTATGTGCTTTTTTTTGCCCTCCTTTTTGCCATTCTGGTAACAGGGATTTTTTTCTTTCGGAGGTGGAAAAGGGACAAGAAGCAATTATCTCTCTTTTCAAGTGGTGTAAAACTTCCTGCCCATGTTGAAGCTATTCAGGCCCTTGATAGATTAGAAGAAGATTATAAGAAAAGTCCGGGATTTCTCTGTGATGAACTTTCTCTTGTGTTGAGGAGATACATAGAAAGACGATATTTCGTAAGGGCACCAGAAATGACTGCTGGCGAGTTGGGGGATGTTCTTAGCAATATGGATATTGACGAGATGGATAGGGAAAGGTTATTTCATATTTTTAGCGTAATTGATAGGGTGAGATATGCTGGATACCCGATTGACGAAGCTGGCATTAGAAATCTAATAAAAGAGGCAAGGCTTTTTGTGGAAAATACAAGAAAGGAATCGTTGGTTAAAATCGAGGAGGGATAGAGGTGATAGAGGTAAGGAATTTGGTAAAGTACTACGGAGATTTCCCTGCAGTGAAAGATATTACTTTTTCTGTAGAAAAAGGGGAAATTCTTGGGTTTCTTGGTCCAAATGCTGCAGGGAAAACCACTACTATGAGAATAATTACGGGGTACATGCCGGCAACCAGAGGAACTGTAAAGGTTGCTGGGTATGATGTTTTTGAGCATCCGCTGGAAGTCAAGAAAAGGATCGGGTATCTTCCGGAAAATCCGCCGTTGTATATGGATATGAGGGTTAGGGATTACCTAAGATTTGTTGCTGAAATCAAGGGAGTGGATCGAAAAGGTATTAACGCGGAGGTTGAAAGAGTAGCGGAGCTGGTCTCAATAACCCATGTGCTTGATAGGTATGCCCAAAAGCTTTCTAAGGGTTACAGACAAAGGGTTGGACTGGCTCAGGCTTTGATTAATAATCCCCCTGTTCTTATCCTTGATGAACCTACCATTGGACTTGATCCAAAGCAAATTATTGAGGTAAGAGAGTTGATTAAGAGCCTGGGGAGTGAGCATACGATTATTCTATCCACGCACATACTTCCTGAGGTGAGCATGACATGTAGCAGGGTGGTGATTATAAATGAGGGTAAACTTGTGGCTATGGATACTCCTGAGAATTTAACTGCCCGACTCCAGGGGTCAGAGACTGTTTTTGTTGAGGTAGAAGGCCCAATTCAAGATGTGCTGGGTGCTATTGAAAAAATGGAAGAGGTTATATCTGCTACCGTTGAGCAGAGGAAAGGTGATGAAGTGGGTTTATTTAAGGTGCAGGCCAGGGTGGGAAGCGACATCAGGAAAAAGCTGGCATCGCTTGTGGTTAACAGTAACTGGGGATTACTGGAATTGAGACCAGAGAAATTAAGCCTTGAGGAAATCTTCTTGAAGTTAACAACAAAAGAGGAGGAGTTAAACTAAGATGAGGAACATGGCCGCAATTTTCAAAAGAGATGCACGAGGGTATTTTACTTCCCCCATTGCGTATGTGGTTATTGGGCTTTTTCTTGTTGTAACAGGTATATTTTACTATTTGATGCTTAGAAGTTTCTTACAGTATAGCTATGCAGTAATGATGCAGCGTGCCGGTGTTTCGGTAAATGTGAATTTGATGATGGTACGCCCCTTTTTGCTTAACATGTCAGTTATAGTACTTTTTATTGTTCCAGTTATAACTATGAGATCTTTTTCAGAGGATAAGAAAGCGGGAACTATGGAACTTCTCCTTACAAATCCTGTGACAAACTGGCAGATCATTCTGGGTAAGTTTTTTGCTTCCTATTTGCTTTACATTGTAATGGTGTCCGTTACTTTCATTTTTATGTTATTTCTGTTTATCTGGGGTGAGCCTCAGTTCATGCCTATATTCATTGGATACTTGGGAATTTTACTGATGGGAGCTGGTTTAATTGCTCTTGGAAATTTCATATCTTCGCTTACGGAAAATCAGATTGTTGCGGCAGTCGGTACCTTTGGAGCTACTATGCTTCTCTGGGTGATAGGATTCGCAGGTGATTATGCAGGGAAAATTTTTGGCAGCATTTTGAAGTATCTTTCTATTGTTGAACATTTTGATGATTTTTCGAAGGGAATATTTGATACAAGCCACCTTGTATTTTACCTTTCCTTGATGTTTGTAATGTTGTTTTTGACGTATCAGTCTATTGAGTCTGCAAAATGGAGGGGATAGAAAATGAAGCTATACAAGTGGATATTGGCGGGTGGTTTTTTACTTGTTTTTATTGGTTTGATTGTCTATTCAATTGTTAATGTCTGGGATTATAAGTCTTTAGTATTGATAGCTCTTGGGCTTGTGGGTATTGTCTATTCTCTTATTAAACTTGACATCAGGAATATATTGAAAGATAGGAGATTTCTGTACGGTGGGAATGCGTTACTTGTGGCACTTCTTGTAATTGCAATTGTAGGTTTGCTTGATTTCTTTTTGGCCAGACATACAATAAGAGTGGATACTACCTCCAATAAGCAGTTTAGCCTTTCTGATCAAACAATTAAAGTGCTTAAGAATCTGAAGAAAGATGTGAAGGTTCTGGCTTTTGTAAAGGACATCAATAAGGGGCCCGTGGAAGATTTACTTACGGAATATTCGCATGTTTCAAAGCGTTTCAAATGGGAACTGATTGATCCTGACGAGAAACCAGCTATTGCGAGGCGGCACAGGGTAAGAGAGTATGGTAACCTGGTGGTGATGTGTGAGGACAGGGAAGAGCAAATATCAAGAGCGGAGGAGGAAGATTTAACCAATGCCATAATTAAAGTCACTCGGGAGGAAAGGAAAAAGGTGTATTTTACTGCTGGACATGGTGAGGGAAGCATAGAAGATGATGATAGGTATGGTTATTCCAGAGCTAAAGAGGCGATAAAAGAACAGAACTATGATGTAGAAGAAATAATACTTGCTGAGAAGGATTCCATACCTGCGGATGCATCTGTAATAGTTGTTCCGGGGCCGAAGAAAGAGTTATTTGAACATGAAAAGGAGATACTGAAAAATTATATAGAAGCTGGGGGTAGTGTGTTGTTTATGCTTGATCCCAGACCTTCTGTGGGATTGGAGGATTTCCTGAAAGATTATGGCATTAAGGTTGGAGATGATATTGTGATTGACGCAAGTGGTTTGGGGAGATTGTTTGGTGCGGGTCCTGATATTCCTATAGTGGCAACTTACGGTGACCACGCGATAGTTAAAGATCTGGGCAACTACATGACATTTTTCCCGGGGGTAAGATCTGTGAGAAAAGATGAGAATAATAGTGATTTCAAGCTGGATGTTGTTGAACTTGCTAAAACCGGTTCCCAGAGTTATTCTGTGAAGAATTTTGAGGACATGTACAAGACAGGTAAGATAAAGATTACGAAAGATGACGAAAAGGGTCCGATCCCAATAGCAGTTGCTGTTACAAAAGATGTCAGTAACAATAAAGACAAAAGAAGAGAGAAAGCCAGAATTGTTGTAGTGGGTGATTCCGATTTTGCTAGCAATGCATATTTTGCAAATCAGGCTAATGGTGATCTTTTTATGAATATGATAAGCTGGCTTCTCGCAGACGAGGATTTGATTTCCATAAGACCAAAATCTCCTGATATCAGGACAGTGAATATGACCCCTGCTCAGCTTAAATCTGTATTTTGGCTTACTGTGATTATATTACCCGCGATTTCGTTTGGAATTGGGGTCCTTGTGTATATCAGGAGGAGGTAGGATATGAAGGGTAAGAATGTATTGATATTGTTTGGGGTTTTTGTGGTTCTGCTTGCTTTGATTTACTTTTTCGATGTTCAGGGTACAAAAAAGCGGGAAGAAAGACAGGAATATGAGAAACTTTTGTTTAAGGTAGAAAAAGACAGTGTTGTTGAATATACCCTGAAGAATGAAAAAGATACCCTTACCTGTAGGAAAGTAGATGGAAAGTGGAATATAGTATCTCCTTTCTTTGCGGAGGGAGATAGTAAAACAATCGAATCAAACCTGAACTCTATATTAGGCAGAAAAATAGAAAGGAAGGTGGTTGATAAGTTAACAGATCTTGAACCATATGGGCTTCATAAACCGAGGGGTGAGGTGATAGTAACATGTAGAGACTCAAGCACTATTCGGCTTTTTGTGGGTTCAGAGAATCCTACTGGACTGTATGTATTTGTTAAGTATCCTGATAAGCCTGATATCTACACGACCGGCAAATCTTTATGGAACTATGTCAATAAGTCTGTGTATGACCTGAGGGATAAGAAAATTATGCATGTTGACAAGGACAAGGTAAAGAAAATAGAGCTGACTTCCAAAGCTTACGGGAGAGTAGTTCTTGAGAAAGAAGGTGAAGATTGGTATATAAGGGAGCCCATTGAATATAGAGCAAGAAATAGCACTGTTAAAACATTTTTGAATTCTCTTACCGGTAATCGTGCCAAGGAGTTTGTTGAAGAAGATCCTAAGAGCCTGAAAAAGTATGGGCTTGATAATCCGTCTGTGAGGGTGGACTGCTACGTGGGTGATGAGCTTGCAAGGGCGACACTTTTTATAGGGGACAGTATACCTGATAAAAAGGGGCGTTTCTACGGCAAAGAGGAGTCAAGAAAACCTGTTTTTACCATAGAAAGATATATTGTTAGAAATCTGAGGAAGAACGCTTTTTATTTTCAGGAGAAGAAGATATCAGGATATGATGGTGAAAATGCTGATAGTATAGTTTCTGTCGTTAAAGGCGAGAAGTTTGTATGCAAGAAAGTTAGTGATGGGGAGTGGAAAATAATCTGGCCTGATACGATGGAGGTAGAAAAGAGCAGAATAAATAACTGGCTTAATGGGATACGTGATTTTATAGTTGATAACCTTGTTACGTATGAGCCAAAAGGATTTAAGAAGTATGGTCTTGATAAACCGCAAGTAAAGATAGAGATATACAATAATGGAGAGAAAGTAGGAGCATTACTTGTTGGAAAGAAAGAAGATGACAGGTATTATGTGAGAAATGAAAAGTATCCGTTTGTTTATAAAGCTAGGGAATACAAGGTTAAGAGGATAATGAAAAAAATTGATGATCTCAAGAAGAAGGAAAAGGGAGAAAGTAGTAAAGCTAAGGATTCTTAAAGAAGAGGGGGCTTTTAAGCCCCCTGTTTTGTTTTTGTGAGTGAGATAAGAGATGGATTTAGTCTACGTTGTTGCTCCGGTAGAGTGTTCTATAATGGATAAAGTTTTTTCTTTTTTGGAGCCCGAACTTAGGAGGGGAGTACCTGTCTATTTTCTATTATCGTCTGTAAATCTGGTTGATGAGTATAAGAAATTTCTAGCGCGGAGAGATATTTTGTATAGACCGGGTCAGGTTTTTATCGGGACAATACTTCATTTAGCTAATAGAATACTTGATGATCTGAGGGAACCATACAGGAATTTTCCCAGGGTTGATGAAAGGCTTCTTGTGTATTCGTATCTTTTAAGGAAATATTGTGACGAAGATTCAAAAAGTGGTGTCTGGGGTTCGAGAGTTTTATCAAAAGCCGGAGCTCTACAGAAAGCCTTGCAGGAATTGTATGAGACGGGTATTCCCATTGAGGAACTGCTGAGATATGTTCGGGGAACTGTGTATGAGCCTGTGATCTGTGAATTGAGCGAAATAGCCAGGGACGAGGAAAAGATTGCTGATAGAGAGCGCAGAGTGACACACATTGGCAGGATTCTGAAGGCCATTGGTCTTGTTGAAAAGTGGGTGCAGAGTTTAGAGCAGCCCATACTGGTAATTGATGGATTCTATGAGCTGACCAGACTCCAGGAAAAGTTTCTGAGAAATCTGATCGCAAATTTTGATAAAACGTTTGTAAAGGTTTTCGATGGAAAACAAAAGATTTATAGCTATTGCCAACTGA
>Ga0136651_10000818_pt1 | contig 17182 bp, 12 predicted proteins | sample Mar14236cmmetaG_FD_94867 | JGI IMG/M metagenome (GOLD analysis project Ga0136651, IMG submission 94867) | Marine hydrothermal vent microbial communities from Guaymas Basin, Gulf of California to study Microbial Dark Matter (Phase II) - Marker... ... | reverse complement strand
GTTGCTATGTTTTCAGGCATCATTTCTTTGTTGTATTGCCGGCACTGCTTTTCCTGCCAGCATGTTGAAATAATGAATTTTATATCTCGCTTTCAAAAAACTGAATGCAGGTCTTAGGTGTAAATGTAAAGCACGGGCGATCTCGGGCCACACGGTCCAAGGACTCGGTCGAACCTGTACCCGATCAGCAGAATATTACGCCACTGACCCCATACGATCAAGCATTTTGGGCATAAGGATCGGTTTTATCCTTACCAGACATAAAGATGCCGAACGATTCTGCCACATGCTGGGACTATTTTGCCAAGATCTACTGCATCTCCTTGCAGGAACGGCCTGACAGAAGGGAGGCTGCAGAGGCCCAGTTCAGGGCCGTGGGTCTGGACCACAGGGTTGAATTCGTGATCGTGGAAAAACACCAGGTTGACCCTGAGCAGGGGATCTATGAATCACACATCCTGTGCCTGAAAAAGGGGCTTCAAGCCCTGGCCCGGAACATCCTCATATTTGAAGATGATATTCTCTTTGACCGGTTCAACCCCGAGACCCTGCAAAGAGGCGTGGATTTTCTCAAGACCAACACCGACTGGAAGGTACTGTTCTTAGGATGCATGGTAAAGGGTTCCTCAAGAACGGACAACAGTTCGGTGCTCAGGGTAAGGTTTATGTGTTCATGTCATGCCTATGTGATTACACGGGAATTCGCAAAGACACTGGTGGAAATACCCTGGAATGGAGTACCCTTTGATGACATGCTGCGCGACATGAAGGACCGGGATATGTACGCACTTTACCCCTCCTTTGCCTTTCAGAGCAATGCTCGGTCTGATAATGAAAGGTTTCTCCCCTTGGACAGATTCAGGAGGTTGTGCGGGGGATTCCGGAGGGTGCAGAAGATGAACGAGTTTTATCACTGCAACAAGACCCTCGTCATAGGGGCCCATATACTCCTTGTGCTGCTCTTGATCATCATCCTGACCCTCTGAAAGGCCAAATGAAGACCATCCGAATCAACATCTACGCACTCATCCTCTCCATTCTGGCCATGGGGGTCGTCTTCTGGGTCTCGCTCCATATGGTTGAGATAGATACGGATATCACCGGATATCTTCCCCAAAACGACCCGGTAATCTCGGACGCCGGATATATCTTTGAGAATCACCCGATCCATGACCGCCTGATAATAGATATGGGCCTTGACAGGGATGACCCCGACCGCCTTGTTCATTACGCGGCAGTGGTTGAGGAAAGGTTGAAAAAAAGCGGGCTCTTCAGGAAGGTGGGGACAGGGGAGGTTCAGGACCTCATCCCTGACCTCATCTCCCATATCCTGGACAACCTGCCCCTCATGTTCACGGACAAGGACCTCAACCAAAAGGTACGTCCCCTGTTGAAAAAGGAGAGGATCATAAAGAGAGTGGAGTTTCTCCGGTCTGAACTGATGGGCCTTCAGGGGATCGGCCAGTCCCGGTTCATATCCAGAGACCCCCTGGGGTTGAAGGATATTGTCCTTGCCCGGCTCTCCCATCTCGCCCCTGTAAAAGGGGTGGAGATCCTTCGGGGCAGGATCATATCCCCTGACCGCAAGCACCTCATGCTGACCGCCACCCCCCTTGCTTCAGGCACAGACACGGCCTTTGCTCGGAAGATCAGTGGCCTGATCAGGGAGGTGTCAGACGAACTCCAAAAGAGATCTGCTGAAAACGGGGACAGGGTTACCATTACACCTATGGGGGCCTATCGGGCGGCCCTGGACAACGAAGCTCTCATAAGAGGGGACGTCCAGAGGGCCATACTCCTGGCAATGGCAGGGATAGCCCTTCTACTCATATTCGCCTTTCCCAGACCCCTCTTGGGGCTCTTCGCCTTTTTGCCTGCCCTGGCAGGGACAGTGGCGGCCTTTTTTTTCTTTTCCCTTATCCACAGATCCATCTCCATCATGACGCTGGGTTTCGGCGGGGCCGTCATATCCATAACCGTGGATCACGCCATAGCCTTTCTCCTGTTTCTGGACCGGCCCACCACCACCTCGGGCAGGGAGGCTTCGAGAGAGATATGGGCCGTGGGCCTCCTGGCCGCCCTTACCACCATGGGGGCCTTCGGGACCCTCTGTTTCTGCGATTTTCCCGTGTTTGAACAGATAGGTCTGTTCACGGCCCTGGGCATCGCCTTCTCTTTCATATATGTTCACACGGTTTTTCCCCTTATTTTCCCATCAATGCCCCCGGCCCCGCCAAAGGCCCTGCCCCTTAGAAATATTGTGGCCGCCCTCTCATCGTGGGGCAAAAGGGGGGCCTTTGCCGCGCTCATATTCGGTCTTGGCATGATCTTTTTCGCAAATCCGGGCTTCAACGTTCAACTGAGCGCCATGAACAGCGTGAGCGAGGAGACGGTCGAGGCAGAGGAACTCCTCAGTGGGGTATGGGGCGATGATATCTTTCAGAAGACCTACCTGATGACAGAGGGGAAAAGCAGGGAGGACCTCCAGAGAGAGGGAGACAGGCTCCTTGAAATCATGGACCAGGACGTGGCATCCGGTGTGATCTCCTCGGGGTTTGTCCCATCCATGATCTTTCCAGGCAGAGAGCGGGGGAAGGAGGCCCTTGGGGCGTGGAAAAAATTCTGGGACCGCCAGAGGATTTCAGATCTGAAAACCGCCCTTGCCCAGGCGTCCCACGAAACCGGTTTTGCCAAAGGGGCCTTTGGACCCTTTTTCAGGACCCTTTCATCAGACCTGTCTCACCAGACTCTTATCCAGATCCCTCGAAAATTCGACGGGCTCCTGGGCATAACCGAAAAAAGGGACGGGTCCGCCTGGGTTCAGGTCCTCTCCCTGACACCTGGCGGATCTTATGACCCTGAAGCTTTCTACCAAAGGTACAGATCCATGGGCAAGATATTTGACCCATCCTTTTTTTCCCTGAGAATGGGAGACCTCCTCTTTTCAACCTTTTCAAAGATCCTGCTGATAGTCGGCATAAGCGTTGCGCTGCTTCTCTTTCTCTTCTTTCTTGACCTGAGGCTGACCCTCGTCTCCATCCTGCCCCTCATATTCGCCCTCATAAGCACCCTGGGGACCCTGAATCTCATGGGCCATCCCATTGACATACCCGGGTTGATGCTCTCTATCGTGGTCATAGGCATGGGCGTGGACTACTCCATCTTCCTCACAAGGTCCTATCAGAGGTACGGGGATGACTCCCATCCATCCTTTGCACTTATCAGAATGGCGGTCTTCATGGCATCGGCCTCCACCATGGTGGGTTTCGGGGCACTCTGTTTTGCACGGCACTCCATGCTGAGAAGCGCGGGACTGACCTCACTGGCAGGGATCGGTTACGCCCTTATGGGGGCCTTCCTTATTCTGCCCCCCCTTCTCAGATATCTCCTGAAGGTTCGGGAGGAGGGTACGACGAGGCCCGAGAAGATCCGTGACCGCGTGCTGAGACGTTACAGAAACCTGGAACCATACCCCAGAGTCTTTGCCCGTTTCAAACTCATGATCGACCCCATGTTCAAAGAGCTTCCCCGGTTCCTTGAATCCCGGCCTGCCATGGAGACGATTATCGATGTAGGCACCGGCTACGGGGTTCCCGCATGCTGGCTCTTGGAGCGGTTTCCAGGGGCCACGGTCTACGGTGTTGAACCTGACAGGGAAAGGGTAAGGGTGGCATCGAGGGCGGTTGGCGAAAGAGGAGTGGTAATAGAGGGCCGGGCCCCGGATATGCCTCCGGCACCGGGACCGACAGACGGGGCCTTCATGCTGGACATGACCCATTTTATCACGGACACTGAGCTGGATCTTGTTCTGAAGAGGCTTGGCAGGACCCTCAGACCGGGGGGGTATCTGATGATCAGATCGATTATTCCCCCTGAAAAAAGACCCTCCCTCCTTTGGAGAATTCAGGCGGTCTCAGTGAAGATAAGGTCCACCAGGTGTTTTTATCGGCCCGTGCACAAGATGGCAGGGATGATCGAGGAGGCGGGTTTCAGGCTCAAGTCCTGCACGCCCTCCGGCTCCAACGAGGAATCCGTATGGTTCATTGCAGAGGCCGTGTCCTGACCATGGCCAGGCCCCGTCTATCCGCCGCCCATTTCACAGGGGCCTTTTCCCTGTCAGGCGCGGGCCTGCTGGCCCTTGTTGACGCGCGCCTCGCGCTGATTCCACTTCTATCGTTCGTATCCATCTGCGCAATGGCCCCGTTTCTGCCCCGCCTCGGCTTTTTCCTCCCCATTATCAGCAGGGGCAGCTCCGGAAAACCAGCCGTGGCCATCACCTTTGACGACGGCCCTGATCCTGTGACCACCCCTCCCCTGCTCGACCTCCTTTCAACACACGGGGTCCGTGCCACCTTCTTTGTTACGGGCAAAAAGGCATCTGAAAATCCCCTGCTGGTCAGGGAGATCCTGCGGCAGGGCCATGAGGTGGGAAACCACTCCTACAGCCATGACAACTTCATAATGCTGAAAGGGACCAGGGTCCTCATGAGGGAGATAGAATCGACCCAGCGTATCCTGGAGGGGTTCGGGATCCGGCCCCTGGCCTTCAGACCTCCGGTGGGTATAACCAATCCCAGGCTGGGAAAGGTACTAAACAGGTCCAACATGTACAATGTGAACTTCAGTTGCCGGGCCTTTGACGGGGGGAACAGGTGGATAAAGAACCTGGCAGAACGTATCTTGAGGCGGGTTCATGTGGACGCCATAATAGCCCTCCACGACGTGAGGCCGGCAGACCACACCCTTGTTCCCTACTGGCTGAACCAGATAGAACTGATACTCTCCGGTTTGAGAGAAAGGGGCCTCATGGTTTTACCGCTGCCCGAGCTTATCGGAAGGCGGGTGATGGTAAGGCTCCTGTGACTGGCGAGCCGCGTAACCGCCCCCCAGGGACGGTTACGCACACGCCTCTTTTGAAGAGATAACCCGGGGTTCCCTCAGATGAGAGAAACGACCCCCTTTTTGGCGGGGTTAATCCCCGAGCTTGGCCAGGAGTTCCGCTGAGACCTCTTTTACCCCGGGCCTTCCATCCAGTTCAATTATCCTGGGCACGCCGTTATTCTTTGCCGAGAGTTCCTTGAAGTAGATAAGACCTGCCATGGTGCCGGTCTCCGTGTCGTAGTAGATACTGTGACGCTGGTCAATGGCGGCCTCGTCCTGATCGTCGGAACGTGTCTTAAGGTCTCCGCCGCATATCCTGCACCTGTCGCCGTCAGGCTTGATGGCATCTATGTTCACGTTGTTGGGATGGTTGTTGTCGTTGACGCACAGCCGCCTCCCCATGATGCGGCCCTTTGCGATCTCCCTGTCCAGGACCATATCTATGACGATATCGAGGGTAATCCCCTCATTTTTAAGGGCCTTGTCCAGCTCCTTTGCCTGGGTCAGGTTCCTGGGGAAACCGTCCAAAAGCCAGCCGTTCTTGCAGTCATCTTGCTTGAGGCGGTCAAGGATCATGGGGATGGTTATGCTGTCGGGGACCAGCTCACCCCTGTCTATATAGCCCTTTGCCTCCTTGCCCAGCTCGGTTCCGCGGGAGATATTATCCCTGAAAATCACGCCCGTTTCAATGTGGGGGATACCGTACTTCTCCTTGACTATGGCACCCTGAGTTCCTTTACCACTTCCATTGGGACCGAAAAACAGTATTTTCATCTTTGTCTCTCCTTTTTTGATTTTTTTGGCGAAACTATTTCAAAAACAGATAGTTGTCAAGAGGTTCAGGAGCATTCATGAACGGCCAAGAAAGGCTGCCATGAGGTCATGTCCCCTGTTGAAAAAATACCCCGATCTCTTGGCGAAATTCTCTGTAAAACCTGTCTCCCTGTTTCCTGATGCAAGGTCTTTCCCTTGGGCCCAGGCGAACGGGGTGGGATCACTGGCGTGGGTCTTTATGGAGATGGGGGTGAAATGATCGCTGGCCACCATTATCCGGTAGTCGTGGAATCGTTTAAGACCCTCAAGGACCGTACCCACCACCTTCTCATCGAAGTCCTCAATGGCCTGGATCTTCTCTTCCACGCTGCCGTTGTGGCTCGCCTCGTCAGGGGCCTCCACATGAACGAACATGAAGTCAAGGTCTTCAAGGGCATTGAGGGCCTCTTGGGCCTTCCCCCTGTAGTTGGTATCCAGATATCCGGTGGCACCTTGCACATGAACGGGCCGGAGCCCCGCGTAGACACCCATCCCCTTAAGTAGATCCACAGCCGAGATAACCCCCCCCTGAAGACCGAACCTCTCCCGGAAGGGGGGCAGGTTCAGGGCCTTTCCCTGCCCCCACAGCCAGACCGAGGTTGCCTCCATGAGGCCCCTTTCCCTCCGTTTAAGATTCACTGGATGGTCTTTCAGGTACCCCCAGGAGAGGCGAATGATCCGCACCACCGGGTCATGGTCCCCATGGCCCAGATAGGAGATCATGTTCTGGTCCAGGACATCGTGGGGAGGGATGGTTTTGGAGTCTTCAGGACCCCCTTCCCACACCAGAAGGTGCCGGTAGGCAACGCCTGCATGGATCTCTATACCCGGAAGAGAGAGAGCCTTTTTCAGGTCTTCCACAATGGCCCTAGCCTCCCGGGTCGTGATATCTCCCGAGCTGTGGCTCATCATCACGATCTCCTTCTCAGACCGGTGGGCCAGGGTCACCAGGTTCATGCGGAAGGCAACTCCATCGGCCCCGAGCCTGACTCCCATGCTTGCCGCCTCAAAGGGGGCCCTTCCCGTACGATAAGCAGATGGGTCGTAACCAAGGAGTGAAAGGTTGGCCACATCGCTCCCCGGTTCCATACCCCTGGGAATGGTATTGGCGAGACCTATCCGGCAGCCGGCGATGAGGTCCATATTGGGTGTACGGGCCGCCTCAAGAGGGGTCCTGCCCCCTAATTCGGCCAGGGGGTAGTCTGCCATGCCGTCTCCCACCAGGAGGATATACTTTGTTCCGGTACTGTTTCTCATATTCCTGCTACAGGGAATTCCCCTCTACCCTTATGACCACTGTCTTATCGGTCACCACGTCCAGTTTATCAATGGCGGAGATCGCCTTTTGCGCAGCGCTTTCCCGGGCCTCGTGGGTCAGCATCACGATGGACACCGGGCCCTCTGACTTCCTCCCCTTCTGGATCACGGAGGATATGCTGATCCGGTGCTCAGACAGTATCCCGGCTATCCTTGAAAGGACCCCGGGCGTGTCCACGGCCGAAAACCTGAAGTAGTAGGGTGTTATCAGGTCTTCAATGGCCTGTATCTCGATCCCCTCCTCCCTGGGGAGGGCGTGGCCCAGGGGGGGGGTAAGTTCCCTTGCACCGGCCTTTATCTCCCTTGCCAGCCCGATAATGTCTGAAACCACCGCGCTGCCGGTGGGCCTTCTCCCCGCTCCCAGGCCGTAGTAGAGGTTGGGGCCCACAAAATCCCCTTCAATGTAGATGGCGTTAAAGGCCTCGTTGACGTTTGCCAGGATATGATCCCTGGAAATCATGGCGGAGTGTACACGGGCCTCTATTTTGTCTCCAAGGTCCTTGGCTATGGCCAGGAGCTTTACCCTGTACCCGAACTCATCCGCATACCTGATATCGTCAGGGGTCACGGCCACGATCCCCTCACGGTATATACGGTTGAAGGAAACCGGGCTCCCAAAGGCAATGGATATGATGATTGCCAGTTTGTGGGCCGCGTCTGTCCCATCCACGTCCAGTGTGGGGGGATCCTCGGCAAAGCCCAGGTGTACAGCCTGATCCACGGCCCTGTCAAAGGGGAGGCCCTCCTGGGTCATTTTTGTCAGGATGTAGTTGGAGGTCCCGTTCAGGATACCCACACAGGTCTGGATGCGATTGCCGGAAAGACCGTTTTTCAAGGCCCCGATAATCGGTATCCCCCCTCCCACACTGGCCTCAAAGGCCAGGCCAACCCCATGCTCCCGGGCGGACCGGTAAAGAAGGGCCCCATGTTCCGCCAACAGGGCCTTATTTGCAGTGACTACATGCTTCCCCTTTTCCATGGCCCTGAGTATGAACTCCCTGGCCCTGTCCAGTCCCCCCACAAGCTCCACTACAAGATCGATCTCAGGGTCATCGATCAGGTCCATGGCGTCCATGGTCAGGATTTCCCGGGCCGGCCTTACAGGGATACCACGGTCAGACTCAATGTCGAGATCCGCTATTCTTTTAACCACCACCTCGGCCCCTATCCGGTCTCTGATGAGCTTCCGGTTTGTGGTAAGCACCTCAAAGGTTCCCGCCCCAACGGTCCCGAAACCTATAATCCCCACGTTAATCTTCAGCATTCCTCCCTCGCTTAAAACCACCGGCCTTTTGCAGCGAAACCAAGCTACAGCACCTGCCTGATCCCCCTTATGGCCTGCCTGATACGATGGGGGTTCTCCACCAGGGCAAAACGGACGTAATCATCTCCATACTCCCCGAATCCGATGCCCGGAGATACCGCTACCTTGGCCTCTTTGATAAGCATGGAGGAAAATTCCACAGACCCCATCTTTATATATTTTTCCGGGATCTTCCCCCATACGAACATGGTCCCCTTTGGTTTTTCTATGTGCCACCCCACACGGTCCAGCCCGTCTATGAGCACGTCACGGCGCTCCCTGTAGGTATCTACTATCTCCCTGACGCAGTCGTAGGGACCGTTAAGGGCGATTATGGCCGCTATCTGGATGGGCTGGAACACTCCGTAGTCCAGATAGCTCTTTATCCTCCTGAGCGCGCCCACCAGGGTGGGGTTACCCACGCAGAACCCTATCCTCCACCCCGGCATGGAGTAGCTCTTTGAAAGGCTGAAGAACTCCACACCTATATCCTTTGCCCCGGGTATCTGAAGGAAACTGGGAGGCTCATACCCGTCAAACACCAGATCGGCATAGGCGAAGTCATGTATGACCACCATCTCATGTTCCCTGCAGAAATCAACGAGCTTTTCAAAGAACTCCCTGTCCACCACCGAGGTTGTGGGGTTGTGGGGATAGGAGATGATAAGCATCTTGGGGTTGGGCCATGTCTGCTTCACGGCAATTAGCAGATCTTCAAAGAAATCCCTGCCCGGGCCGATGGGTATACTCCTCAAGTCCCCCCCCGCAATAATAACGGAGTAGGGGTGTATGGGATAGGTGGGATTGGGGGCGAACACCACGTCCCCCGGACTTATGGTGGCAAGAACAAGGTGGGAAAGCCCCTCCTTGGCCCCGATGGTGACGATGGCCTCCTCGTCCGGGTCCAGCTCCACCTGGTAGCGCCTCCTGTACCAGTCGCAGATGGCATGACGCAGTTTGGTAATACCCATGGAGGCGGAATAGCGGTGGTTATGCCCCTTTTCTGCGGCCTCCACCAGCTTGCTGACGATATGCCCTGGCGTGGGAATGTCGGGGTTTCCCATGCCCAGATCAACGATATCCTCTCCCCTGTGTCTCGCGTCCATCTTGATCTTGTTGACCGTGGCAAAGACATAGGGTGGCAGACGACTCATCCTTCTGAACTCTTGCATCTTACAAAACTCCTTAAAGATTCGTGAACTGTTCCAGGCCGGCCTCCGTACCCGCCCTCCGGACCGGCCCAATAAAAATCCCCTGAAGGCCCAGGGGAATGGAGCTGCCATCTCGCTCGGTACCAGGGGGGCGCGGAACTTCGTCGGCACCTTTGACTACGTTTCAAGACCTGACAGCACCTGTCTTCTTATACGACAGGGTCCTCAAAAAATCAAAACCAAAATGCCTCTCTTCCTTCATGGCTCAATAAATTATCCCCACCAGGGCCCCTGTCATACACGTGGCAATGGTCCCGGCAAGGATGGACCTGAGCCCCAGGCCCACGATCTCCTCCCTCCTCTCCCTGGCCATGGCCCCCATGCCTCCGATCATGATCCCCAGGGATCCGAAGTTGGCAAAGCCGCACATGGCATAGATCATGATAAGCTCGCTCCTTTTGCTCAGGGTGCCTGCAGGCAGGGCAGCCATATGGAGGTAGGCCAGAAATTCGTTCAGGACGGTCTTGGTCCCCATGAGGGAGCCTGCGGTTTGGGCCTCAGACCAGGGGATCCCCATGAGATAGGTGACCGGGGCCATAACATACCCCACCAGCCGCTGGAAGGTAACCGGTTTACCGAAAATCTCGGGCAGAAAGGCCAGTATCAGGTTGAGAAGGTGGAGCAGGGCCACAAAAACGATCAGCATGGCCACTATGTTGATGAGGAGTCTGACCCCGATCAGCGTACCCCGGGTGATGGCGTCCATGGCGCTCTTGGCCTCTACCGGTATGTCCGGGTCCTTCCCTGACAGGCGGGATGTTTCGGGGATCATGAGTTTGGCCACGGTTATGGCCGCCGGCGCGCTGATTATGGACGCCACTAACAGGTGTCCCATGACCCCGGGGATAACCTCCCTGAGTATCGAGGCGTACAGCACCATGACGGTCCCTGCAATGGTAGCCATGCCGCAGACCATGATGGTAAAGAGTTCACTCCTTGATATCTCCGCAAGGTATGGTCTTACGATCAGGGGGGACTCCACCATACCCACAAACACGTTGGCCGCCGCGCCCAGGCCCTCGACCCCGCCTATGCCCATTATCCGTCTGAGGACCCATGAGAAGGCCTTGACCACCCTGGGGATTATCCCCCAGTGAAACAAAAGCGCGGACAGGGCCCCTATGACCAGGACCAGGGGGAGGCCCCGAAAGGCGAGGATATAACTGGAGCCCGGGACCGTTTCCTTAAAGGGAAGGGTCCCTCCGCCTAAGTACCCGAATACAAACCCGGTCCCGGCCCTTGTGGACTCCTCGATGGCCTTGACTACACTGTTCAGATAGAGGAAGACCTGCTGGTTACCGGGAAATTTCAGCAGGAGCAGCGCCAGGAACATCTGAAGCCCCATACCTGTGAGCAGGGTCCTGACGCTTATTTTTCTGCGGTTCTCAGAGAAGATCCATGCAAGAAAAATCAGGGCAAGAAATCCTATGAAACTGTGTAATCTGGGCAATTTCTGTTCTCATCTGCCTGCACGCTCATGTTCAAATCTCTCAGGAAAAACCGAAAACCCCATGCAGAGGGACCTCCGGTTCCTTCTCCTTCACTGGTGGGGCCAAAAAGGCATCGCCGGTCCCGAGACCCTGGATCCAAGTCAGGGTATCACCTGGGAAAAATAAATTCAACCGCTGGATTTCATGCTTTCCAGGTCCCACTCCCTTTGGGTATTGAAAAAATCTCCCCTGGGGTTTAAGATCCCTTCCAGAGATTCATCCCGCTTTTCTTCGTCCCTGAGAGTCAAGGGGAAAAGGAGGAGGTAATGCCAAAGGGAAACTGTGAGTTCAGCGGATCGGGCAGAGACTACCTGTCTCTCTTTATCATCCATCTCTTTCTGCTCAGCACCCTCACCCTGGGGATCTACTCGCCATGGGCGTGGGTCAGGCTTTTCAAACTCAAGGCCTCCCACACCCTCATAAACGGAAAAAGGGTCGCCTTTACCGGAACAGGTTCCAGCTTCTTTGTCATATGCCTGACAAATCTACTGTTGATAATAGTTACCCTCGGCATCTACTCCCCCTGGGCCGTGTGCAGGATCTCCCAGTGGAAGACCCGGAACACCCTGGTGGATGGAAAGACGAGTACCTTTGTGGGAGCAGGGGGAAGGCTCTTCCTCTTTTACCTGCTACACCTCACCCTGCTGCCCATGCTGACCTTTGGGCTTTACTATTTCTACGGCATATACAGGTACTATGCCTGGAAGGAGGTACACACCAGATACGGTGGAGAAAAAACATCTTTCGGCTCCGGCTTCTGGGGCCTGATGAAGATATTCCTTGTCTCGTCGCTCATCTGGCTGGCCCCAGCGGTTGCGGCCCGCATACTCTCCATCCCCTTAGTGGATCTCTTTGCGCCTCTTTTTTTCATCATCCTTGCCCCCTGGTTGATATGCATGTTCTTCAGGTGGCAGGTCAACGGTCTGGCCGTGGGAGACGACGAAGGCGTGGAGCACTTCCCGCCTGTGAGGACAAGGTCTCTGCCTGTGCTTATCTTTATCCTTGCGCTCTACCTGGCGCTCGCATCCGCCGCCTACTTTGTATGGGACCGCTATAGGGACCAGGTCCCCGAAATCACCGGGCTTATTCCGCAGATCAAGCTAAAGGAAAAGGGTCTGAAAACAACGGGGACCATAGTGATGCCGGAAAAGAGGCCCGTCCATGGGCCTGCCCCAAGGTCAGGGACAAAGAAGCCTCCCCATAAGAAACCTACACAGAGGACCCCCTCCGGTCCAGGAAAAGATGCGGCCGGTAAATCCGGGACCGCAAGGCCTCCCCTGCATGACCTGGCCCCCCGGGCCGTGAAAGAGTCCATGGAGTCCTGGGAGTTTGAGAGGAAGCTAAGAGAGATAGAGGAACTCGTGGCGCAGGACAGGGAAAACGCAGATCTCTACTATAACCGCGGCTCCCTTTATGAACAAAACGGGGACTACAGAAAGGCGGAAAAGGACTTTACAAGGGCCATCAGCATAAACTACCGTGATAAGGACGCATACTACAACCGGGGCCTGGTTCGTATAAGGATGAAGAAGTACGCCCTGGCCATTGAAGATTTTGACAGGGCCATAGACCTGGATTCACAGTCTGCCGACGCCTATTGCAACAGGGGAAACGCCAATTTTCAGCTTGGCAGATACGATCATGCCATAAGAGACTACAACGAGGCCCTTAACATTGAGGCCCACGACCCTGATCTCTACTACAACAGGGGGCTTGCCTATCTCTCAAAGGGGTTAAAATCAAAGGCTTTCAAAGACTTCAGGAAGGCCGCCAGCCTCGGGCACTCCCTGGCATCAAGGCTCCTTTCAGGGCGGGAATAGACTATGACGCAAACACCCAAAGAAAGCTGTTTCGGGCCTCTGCTTTTCATTCCTGGTGAAAACGGGGGGAAATATCCCAACTGTCACTCCCTATACCTGCAAGACGACAAGATATTGATTGATCCTGGCTCGAACAGGGAGCGGCTCATTCAACTGCGGGATAACCCAGGTGTCAGGGAGGTCTGGCTTACCCACTGGCATGAAGACCATTTCATGCATCTCGACCTGTTTGACCACATCCCTCTTCGGGTTTCTGAACAGGACGCCCCTCCTCTTTCCGATATAGAGATCTTCATGGATTCATACGGAATGGTCAGGGGACGTGACCGCGAGTACTGGCGCCCGGTACTGATAAAAAGGTTCCATTTCAAACCGCGCAGGCCCGAGCGTTTTCTGATAGGAGGCCAGACCATTCATCTCAAGAGCGGAACGGTCCAGGTTCTGGCTACCCCGGGCCATACCCCCGGACACCTTTCCTTCTTTTTCCCGGAACCCGGGGTGTTGTTCATGGGCGACTACGACCTTTCACACTTCGGTCCGTGGTACGGTGATCTCCGTTCCAGCATCCAGGACACCATGGATTCTGTGGAGCGTTTGAGGCAGGTTCCTGCCAGGATATGGCTTACCTCACATGAAAGCGGCATATTTGAGGATAACCCCGGCGCCAGATGGGATCAGTACCTGGGGGTTATCGCTGAGAGGGAGGAAAAACTCAGGGACCTGTTAAAAAGCCCCCGGAGCTTTGAACAGATCGTAGGGGCGTGTATAGTCTATGGTCGGCCAAGAGAACCAAAAAGCTTTTTCCAGTTAGGCGAAATAGGCCACATGAAAAAGCACCTGAGAAAGCTAATGAGGGAAGGTACGGTTGCGAGAGATGGAGACTTCTTTATCCTTTCTCGTCAACAGTAGGCAACGGCTATTGAAGGCTTTGAAAGACGTTCGATCAGCAGGTTGCTTAAGCCGGTAACTGAATTTTTCTAAAAAGGAGGTCAAAAAATTATGACAGATGCTTCGCTGGAGGAAAAGTACAAAGCTGCCGCAGGGGTTGTCTGCAGGCAGGGGATGTTCCCTTTTCCGGTTAATGAGACCACTATCTCCATAGTGAAACAGGTTGTTGAGGACGACGCCCAGGAGCTGGATTTCATCTGCGCCTTCGCTCAGAAGCCCTCCCAGACCCTGGATGAGCTGAGCGCATCGAGCCCTTTCTCTCCGGAGGAGATCGACCGACTGGCCATGAGCCTGGCAAAAAAGGGGCTCATATTCAACCAGCCGAACTCTGCCGGGGTTATGGTCTACCGGTTGCTCCCCCTTATGCTGGTGGGACTCATGGAGTACCGGTTCATGACTGAACTTAAGTGGGATAACAAAGAGCGGGAACTGGCCCTGTTGTTTCAGAGGCTCCTGGATGAGGTGAGAGACCAGGTCCAGGAGAACTACGATAACCTCGCGCCCATGCTCAAATCAGCCCCCCCCGTGGACCGGACCGTCCCTGCAAGGACAACGGATGAGGGGAAAAAAATCCGGATCATCACCTTGGGAAAGGATGTTGAGATCCCGGAGGACTTTGTACTTCCAAGCCAGTCCGTGGACGAGATAATAGACAAATTTGATGATATCGCGGTGGGGCACTGTTTCTGCCGGCAGAGGAGAGCGATCCTTGGCGAGCCGTGCTCCACTGACGCTCCCGTAGTCAACTGTTTTACCTTTGGGAAGTCTGCTCGCCATACGGTGGCCCAGGGTTTTTCCCGCATGGTCACTAAGGCAGAGGCCCGCACCATAATGAAAGAAGCTGAAGAGGCAGGCCTTGTTCACAAGGCCTTTCATCCGGGCTCAAAGGTGTCGCGGCCTGAAACCAGTATCTGCAACTGCTGCAAGGACTGCTGTGACACCCTGAACCTCTGGCGGGACGGCGCCTTCCCCCTAATCAACTCCACCTACTACCTCTCCATAATCGACCAGGACAGTTGTTCTGGCTGCGGCATATGTGTGGAGCGATGTCCAACTGACGCCATTCAACTAAACGGTGAGGGCATTGCAGAGCGGAACGAGGAGTACTGCTTCGGATGCGGGATCTGCGCCCGCTTCTGCCCTGAGGAGGCCATATCCCTGAAGGAGGGATTACGGAGGGTGTCCATTCTCCCACCCAGGCTCCGGCCCTCCAATTGAGGGGAAGGGCCTGGCAGAAAAAACAAAAAAGGGGCGTTCAATTTAAGGCACCTTATGAACGCCCCTTTATTCGCTGATGGTATAAGACTACACCACGGTTACATTTACCGCGGCAGGGCCCTTTTGACCTTCTTCTATGTCAAAAGTGACCTGGTCGCCTTCCTCAAGGGACTTGAAACCGGTTCCGCTGATCCCTGTATGGTGAACAAACACGTCGGGACCGTCTTCCTGCTCAATAAAACCGTAACCTTTACTGTTGTTAAACCACTTTACAGTTCCACTTGCCATGGTGACACCCTCCTTTCAAAAAATTCTCGTAGTTCCTATGCTGGGGTTGCCACTTTTACAAATGGATCTTCCCTTCAAGAACTAAACCTGTCCGCATAGGTAAAGTAACCGGACACAGATTTATCTTAACATAGCTTTCAAAAAAATCAAGCAAATAAAGAACTTTTTTTCTGACCTTATCGGCGCCGCCCTGCTTAGACCTTCAGGGCCTCTTCAAACCCCTGTCTCACGGCCTCTGTAATCTTTCCGGGCTCCCTTGCGTCACCGAGGGTTATTACAGGACAGCCCATTTCATTTTCATCACCGGCAAAGTCATTAACAGAAGAAACCCCTACGGCCAGGATCACCGTATCGGCGGGGATAGACTCATCTCCCTTTTCGGTCTCCACCAGGATCGAATCATCCCTGATCTCCTTAAGGGCCGCATTTGGGCGGAGACTGACACCCATGAGCCTCAGGCTCTGGATCAGGGACCAGCGGGCCGTTCGACCCACGTTATCGGCCAGGCGGGGGAGCATATCGATAACGGTTATCCTCCGGCCGGAATCGTGGAGAAGCCCAGTGGCAAAGTCCCGGTTTTCTGCCCCGTGATACATAAGAAAGGTAAAGGTGGCAGGGTCGGGGGCCCCCATTTCCGCCACAAAAAGGGCGGTTTCACACCCGGTGGCGTTCCCTCCCACCACCACGATATCGTCACCCATATCGGAGATCTTGTCTGAGAGCAGATCCCAGGCCTGGATCACGTGGGGCTTATGGACTCCGGGGACCTCAATGCTTACGGGCCTGGCCCCGGAGGCCACCACCAGCAGGTCAGGGCCTTCCTCCCGCACCATTTCAGGGGTGAGGTGGGTGTTCAGCTTCACCTTAACGCCCCAGTGCCTCATCCTGGCCTCCATGCTCTGGATCAGTCTTCCGAACTCCCCCTTGCCAGGGGGCGCCTTTGCCAAGTTTACCTGTCCTCCAAGTCGATCCTGGCTTTCAAACAGGGTTATCTCATGGCCCCTCTCCGCCGCAATCAGGGCGAATTCCATCCCTGCCGGGCCCCCTCCTGCAACAAAGATCCGCCTTGGTGTCCGGGCCTTTTCCACCCTGAAAAACTCCTCATTTCCGGCCCGGGGGTTCAGGATACAGGTGACGGGTGTTCCCTGGAATATGGAATCAAAGCACCCCTGATTGCAGGCAATACATGGGATGATCCGCTCCAGACTCCCCTCCTTCACCTTATTGGGAAGTCCGGGGTCTGCTATCAGGGGCCTTCCCCAGCAAATCATGTCACAGGCGCCGGATCTGAGGGCCCTCTCAGCAACATGAGGATCACCAAGCCGGTTTGAAGCGAACACCGGCACACCCACCCTCTCCCTGATGCCCCTTGCCAGGTAGAGAAAGCCTCCCGGGGGCACGTTGGAGGTGAGCTGTGGTATCCTGGTCTCGTGCCACCCGCCGGTCACATTTATGGCGTCAACCCCCGCCCTTTCGGCCTCTGCGGCAAAGAGCGCCGCCTCCCTGTTGGTGTTCCCACCTTCCATAAAATCGTTTCCAGCTATCCTTATGCCAAGGGCCAGGTCAGGGCCGATGGCCTCCCTCACCACCTCTATGACCTCCAGCCCGAAACGCATCCGGTTCTCCAGGCTTCCGCCATAGGCGTCGGTCCGTTTGTTGGTAAGAGGCGAGAGGAACTGGCTGATAAGGTAGCCGGTGCATGCCAGGACCTCCACAAAGTCGAACCCGGCCTCCCTGGCACGCCTGGCGGCCCGGGCATAGGCCTTCTTGACCTCACTGATATCCTCGTCTGTCATCTCCCTCGGTGTCTCACGGGTGAGCCTGCTGGGGATGGCGGAGGGGGCGATGGGGGTGGTTCCGGTGAGGAAGGAAAAGGTGTACCTGCCCATGTGG
>Ga0136651_10000815_pt1 | contig 17244 bp, 17 predicted proteins | sample Mar14236cmmetaG_FD_94867 | JGI IMG/M metagenome (GOLD analysis project Ga0136651, IMG submission 94867) | Marine hydrothermal vent microbial communities from Guaymas Basin, Gulf of California to study Microbial Dark Matter (Phase II) - Marker... ... | reverse complement strand
GTTTTTCTGTAGGCCTATAGTTCTGTACTTTTCGGTACTGGCCCGGTGCCGCCGAGCCTCCTCTGACACCGTCCACAAGCCGCTTGTGAATTTCCCGGATGAGTCCCTTCGTAATCGGATCGCCGCTGGCAAGGTATTCTGAGACAAATTTAAAGGCCTTGCGGTAATTCAGGAGTTCTCTTGCATCATCCGGATCGGCCTCAGGTACGCTGTCTCCCTGCCACAGGCGTTCGGCCTGATCCAGGGTGAGACGTGTGCCTTCGATGTGGGTGGTATGATGGGCCTCCAGCACCAACGCACGCCGGCCCATCTCCCGCACCCAGTTCTCGGACAGGGTGGCGGCCTCCAGGAACCCCCGGGCCCGCTCGATGCGGGTCAGTCCGGTGGTGATACGGTTGGTTATGGTAAATTTTGGTTCAAAGTCCCTGTCCCTGGGGGAGGTAACGCCCTTTTCCATGACCACGGGATGGGCCCTCCAGTTGACACGCTTTTTCCCCAGTGATACTAATCCAACTGAAGTCAGTACAGGCAGTTCAGTTTAACCTTGCCACTTTGAGCCCTTGTCATGATAGTATCCGCCTGCCGCCCATATTTCGCCCCCTTCCCAGGTTTTTTTCTAAGGGCCCTTCACTCTGACACCCTTGTTATCATGGATCGGGTACAATTCCCCACAGGGACCACCTGGCTCACGAGGAACCGTTTCAAGAACGACCAGGGCACCCTCTGGATGAGCATTCCCGTATGGAGAAAGGGCCTTGGATTGCAGAAGATAGATGAGGTCAGGATATGCCACGAGGGCCGCTGGGCCAAAAAGCATATGGCCGCCTTGAAGAGCGCCTATGCAAAGGCCCCTTTTTTTGAAGATCATCTGCCATTTTTAGAAGAGATCTTTTCCGCGGGCTTTGAGAGGCTCATCGACCTCAACCTCAAGATCATCCACTACATCTTAAGGTGTCTGCGTATTTCCACCAGAGTTGAGGTCTTATCTGATCTCCACGTTGAAGTGGCCGAACCCCTCCTCTCCGTGGAGGTCTGCAGGAGACTCGGGGCTACCCGCTTCCTGACCCAGGGAGGGACGAACTTCCTGGATCCAGAGGCCTTTGAACGGGCCGGGATCAGGCTGAAGCCCTTGAGCTACCGTCCGCCGGTTTATCCCCAGTTGTGGGGGCGATTTATTCCCAACCTCTCGGCCCTTGACCTCCTTTTCAACTGCGGACCCCGGGCCCGCCGGATCCTTTCAGGAAAGGGGTTCTCCTCTTGAAGGAGGGAAGCATGGAACCTGGTGGAGACTCACGGTGGAAGGAACTCCTGTCCCGAAGCGTCACCACGCCAGAGGCCCTGCCCCCCTTTATTGATGTGGACAGGGAACTCCTCAGGGCGGTGTCAGAGCACTATCCCATGCGTATCAACCCCTACTATCTGGGCCTCATAAAGGAAAGGGATGATCCTATTTACAAACAGTGCATCCCGGATTCGAGGGAAATCACCGATAATGCCGGTTTCCATGATCCCCTGAACGAAGAGGGCTCATCCCCTGTGCCGGGTCTGACCCACAGGTATCCGGATCGGGTCCTGTTCCTCATATCCTCCTCCTGCGCCATGTACTGCCGGTTCTGCAACCGCAAGAGGAAGGTGGGCCTGTCTTCCATGGTTACCGGGTCTTCTGTCAGGGAGGGACTTTCCTATATCAGGGGTCACAGGGAGGTGAGGGATGTCCTCCTTTCAGGGGGGGATCCTCTTCTCCTCGAAGACCGGGATCTCTTTCCCATCCTCCAGGAACTGAAATCAATGAGTCATGTGGAGATCATACGTATCGGGACCAGGGTCCCTTGCACCCTCCCCCAGAGGATCACCCCTCAACTGGCAAAGATGTTAGGGACTTTCCAGCCTCTGTACATCAATACACACTTCAACCATCCCCATGAGATAACCCCCGAGTCCGCACTGGCATGCGCCAGGCTTGCCGATGCCGGTATCCCCCTGGGCTGCCAGACCGTGCTCCTTAAGGGGGTCAACGACAATATGGGAACCATCAAGACATTGATGCGGAAACTCTTGACAATCCGGGTCAGACCCTACTATCTGTTTCAGGCAGATCCGGTAAAAGGGACCTCCCATTTCTGGACCCCCCTCCACAAGGGGCTTGAGATTATGGCCGCCCTTCAGGGCCACACCTCCGGACTGTGCGTGCCCCACTTTGCCGTTGATCTTTTGGGCGGAGGCGGAAAGGTACCGCTCCTGCCCGGATACGTGATTGAACAGGACGACCACTGCGTTGTGATGAAAAACTATGCCGGCGAAAGGTATCGGCACCCCGTTTTGGATTGAATATTGCCTATTGAATATTAAAAGATGGGTGAATGCCATGACGAAATTGGCTTTCCCCATCAAGAGGGTTAATCTTATGGGGTAATTACGTTTCAATAATCTGCGAGAATCTGCGTAATCTGTGGATTGGATTGATGATTGTCGATTGAAAAACCCGCACGAACTGGGAGTTCCCAATTTCTAATTTCCAATTTCCAACAAGAGGAGATCAATATGCTAAGGATTACATGCCTCGGCGGAGCAGGATCTGTTACCGGGTCCTGTTTCCTCGTTGAATCCCCGCAAAACGGGAAGGTGTTAGTGGACTGCGGGCTTTTTCAGGGTGGCAGGCAGATGGAGAGTCGAAACCAGGGAGGGTGGGGATTTGACCCTGCGGAGATTCAGACCCTCTTTCTGACCCATGCCCATGTGGATCACAGCGGCAGGATTCCTAAACTGGTAAGGGACGGGTTCAGGGGCAGGATCATCACCTCCCCGCCAACGGCCGAGCTCTGTGAGATCATGCTCCTGGACGCGGCCCACATCCAGGAGATGGATGCGGAGTGGCAGACGCGAAAGAATAAACGCCAGGCCAGAAGGAAGGTAACTCCCCTTTATACCACGGAGGATGCGGAGGCGGCCCTGAAACTGCTCAACCCCACTAAAAGGGACACCATCCTTACGGTTGCGCCGGCCCTAAAGGCCAGACTCAGGAACGCTGGGCACATATTAGGCTCTTCCATCCTGGAGTTATGGGTGGAAGATCAGGGGGAAACGCTCAAGATAGTTTTTTCCGGGGATCTGGGCAGGAAGGACCAGTTGATCGTAAGGGACCCCCACGAGATATTCGACGCCGACTATCTCTTTGTGGAGTCCACCTACGGGGACAGGCTCCACCGTGATCTGGAGGGGAGTAAGAAGGAACTGATCGAGGCCGTCCGTTACAGTGCGGCCCTTGGAGAAAAGATCATAATACCCGCCTTTGCCGTGGAGAGGACCCAGGAGATCCTCTATATCCTCGGTGAGTTTCTTCGTCAGGGACTAATCCCGGATATCCCCATATACCTGGACAGTCCCCTTGCCATAAAGGCCACGGAGATCTTCAGAAAAAACAAGCAATACTACGACGAAGAGGCCAGTGCCATAGTAGACTCGGGCTATGATCCCATTGATATGCCCAATCTCAGGTTTACGCCCACCACAAGGGAGTCCATAGCCATAAACGAAAGGAAGGAGTCCGCCATTATTATCGCCGGGAGCGGCATGTGCACTGCCGGACGGATAAAACATCACCTGAAGCACAACCTCTGGCGGGAGGGAGCAAGCATCGTCATCGTGGGGTTCCAGGCAAAGGGAACAACCGGCCGAATGATCGTTGACGGGGCAAAGAAGGTGAAGATATTCAGAGAAAACGTGGCTGTAAGGGCCAGGGTCTTCACCATCGGCGGTTTTTCCGCCCATGCGGATCAGGAAGACCTGCTCCACTGGGTCTCCCATTTTGAGTCAGATCCCAAGGTCTTTGTTATCCATGGAGAGTCCAATGCCAGCCAGGCCCTGGCGGACAAGATTCATGAAAGGCTCAACCTGGTGGTACACGTTCCCACGTGGAAGGAGCGGCTTATTCTCAAACCCAAAGAGATTGCTTCAGAAAAACCACAGGTATCGGCAGAGAAGGAGGACGTGAATATCGCCATGATAAACGCCATCATCGACCTGGAGAACAAACTCAAGACCCTGCGGAAAAAAATAGGGTCCGGGGAGATGGACGGAAACATGGGCGAGGGGGAGATGGACAGGCTCAAGTATATCCAGGATGAACTGGATTCGGTCTTTGTTTCTTGACTTGACTTTGTCGAGCAAAGGGGTTAGCCTTCGAACCGTTATAAGGGCTTACAGCCCGGCGTCTCAGTGACGGGATGTGTGATAGCTCCATGGGAACCATAGATCATCATTGGTCAGGCCGGTCCGTGCCGCTGCTTATCACGGGCTGAATAATAACAACCCAAGAATGGAAAGAGGAGGAGTCATGGAGGTCAAAAAGATTTTTTTACCCGAATCGGAAATGCCGCGTCAATGGTACAACATCATGGCAGATATGCCCACACCGATGGAACCGCCTCTCCATCCGGGGACCGGTCAGCCTGTTGGGCCAGATGATCTTGCCCCCATTTTCCCCATGAACCTGATTGAACAGGAAGTCAGTCAGGAAAGATGGATCGACATCCCTGAAGAGATCCTGGAAAAATACGCCATCTGGCGGCCCTCGCCACTTTACAGGGCATACGCCCTGGAAAAGTATCTTGATACCCCTGCCAAGATCTATTTCAAGAATGAAGGTGTGAGCCCGGCGGGCAGCCACAAACCCAACACGGCCATTGCACAGGCCTACTACAACAAAGTGGCCGGCACCAAGAGGATATGCACCGAGACAGGGGCAGGTCAATGGGGCAGCGCCCTTGCCATGTCCTGCGCACTTTACGGCCTGGAGTGCAAGGTATATATGGTAAAGATCAGCTACAATCAGAAGCCTTACAGAAGGCTCATGATGGAGACATGGGGCGCCACCTGTGTGGCAAGCCCCAGCACAGAGACAAAGGCCGGACAGACCATCCTGGAGCAGGACCCAGAGTCTCCCGGCAGCCTTGGCATCGCCATCAGTGAGGCGGTTGAGGCCGCGGTGACCGGGGAAAACTCAAAGTACTCCCTGGGTAGCGTCCTTAATCACGTTATGCTCCACCAGACCGTCAACGGTCTCGAGACCCAGAAGCAGATGGCAATCGCCGGCGATTACCCGGACGTGGTTATCGGCTGCGCAGGCGGGGGGAGCAACTTCGCGGGGAACTGCCTCCCCTTTGTCCGGGACAAGATTCACGGCAAGGAGATCGACATCATCGGTGTTGAGCCAAGCTCGTGCCCCACAATGACCGAGGGCCCTTTTGCCTACGACTTTGGGGATACGGTCCAGATGACCCCCCTCCTCCCCATGCATACCCTGGGTCATAACTTCGTGCCTGCCCCCATCCATGCGGGCGGACTCAGGTATCATGGCATGGCCCCCATCATAAGCCAGCTCATTTTAGACAACCTGATCCGGCCTGTGGCCGTTCACCAGATGGAGACCTTCCAGGCCGGCGTTACCTTTGCCAGGACAGAAGGGTTCATAAGCGCACCCGAGTGCAACCATGCCGTGGCAATGGTGATTCGTGAGGCGATCAAGGCCAAGGAAGAGGGGAAGGAAAAGGTCATCCTCTTCAACTGGAGCGGACATGGTCTGGTGGACATGGCCGCCTATCAGGCCTACTTTGAGGGCAGACTTTCGGACTATCCCCTGCCCGAAGAGGACATCAAGAGGGCCCTGGCCGATATCGAGCCCCTCCCCAAACCGAAGCAGTACAGGGCAGGAACCATCTAAGCCCTCTCCGAAAAATGCAGTACATCCGGAGGCCGGTTCCCGGCCTCCGGCCCTGTTCCAAGGAAAATGCTCGCATGAAAAGGGAAAACACACCCCCTGGTGATGATTATATGATCCGCTGCCCACGGCTGGGCCATCAGATAGGGTTTTCCTTCTGCCGGAGGGAAAACAGCGGACTCCCCTGCTTCAAGACACTCGACTGCTGGTACCCCCACTTCCTGGTGGAGGAATACCTGAGGGGGGAGCTTGAACCGGAGGAGTGGAAAAAGGCCTTTTCCAGGCCAAAAACCACCAAGGTGGTCTCTCTGTTAGAACTCATTGATCAGGCAAAAAAAAGGGCAGGATCAGACTCCTGACCCGGCCCGGGATAAAGCTGTTCATACCGCCTACATCTCTTTCAGATACCTGCCCCTGTTCTCCATGAAGTTCTTGTATATGAGGTAGTGTTCTGTATCTTCGTAGTCGATTTTCCGCACAGGGGCCTCATCAAAGCTTAGGATATCCGCTCCGGGACAGGCCAGAAGAATCGGGGAGTGGGTGGCGATGATAAACTGGGCATGCCCCGCCTCTCCCATACGTTTAAGCACCTTGAGCAGTTCCAACTGGCTCTTTGGGGACAGGGCGGTCTCTGGCTCGTCTAAAAAATAGAGCCCTTTTATCCGGTAACGGGCCTTGAACAGGGTCATTAGGGATTGCCCGTGGGACTGGGTTATGAGGGATTTCCCCCCGAAAAACCTGAGCGTATCTGGATCGGCCGCTGCCCACTCGTCAAGGCACTGGGCAAAATCCCTGAAGGTCTCTGATCCGAAAAAGGACCCTGGGACCCTTCCACTGCTCCACTGGACCTCAAGAAACATGTAGAGGGTTTCCTCGTACAGGTTGGTCTCAAGCCTGACCCCTTCGGCCATCTTCCATATGTGGATCCCGCATTTCTGACACAGGGCCTTAAGAAGCGTGGATTTGCCGGTACCGTTTTCCCCCACAAAAAAGGTCACGGGAGAGTGAAACTCAATCCTCCTGGTCCGACGGAGGACCTGGAGGTTAAAGGGATAGTATTCCTCTGTGGGATATTTTTCATATAGAAGCGTAACATTATTAAGATGCATGGGGCTTTCTCCAAAATAGCGATACGGCTCGGGTCCACAGCAACGCCGGGCCCGGTGATCACAGTGCCGCCCGGCACCATAGGTCTTTTGTGGGCGGCAATCTTAGGGTAACCATCGACCCATGTCAACAGGTGCCGGGGGAAAATCCTCTATCTGGTCCCTTGACTTTATTCGCCTGAGCGACTACCCTTGCGCCTGGTTTGCGGGGGAGGCCATCCCTCAGACGGCCTCCATTACTGAACTGGTTGAATTCGATGGCACAATACATAGAGGGGAAGAAGACAAAATCATGACGCAGAGAGAGATTTTTCTGGGAAACGGCGCGATCGCCCTGGGCCTGTTAGAGGCTGGGTGTCAGGTGGTGACATCCTACCCGGGAACGCCCAGTTCGGAGATCCTTCCCGAGGTGGTCAGGCTGGTCAAATCTGCCGGCCTTAATACCTATGCGGAGTGGTCCACCAACGAGAAGGTGGCCTTTGATAACGCCTATGCCGCCGCCATATCAGGGAAGAGGGCCGCATGCTGCATGAAGCAGGTGGGGCTGAACGTGGCGGCCGACTCACTCATGAGCGCCGCCTACATGGGAACCATGGGAGGGCTTGTTATTATTGCCTGCGACGATCCTGGGCCCCACTCATCCCAGACCGAACAGGACACCCGGTTGATGGCCCGTTTCGCCAAGGTCCCGGTCCTGGATCCTTCCAGCCCGGAAGAGGCGCGGCAGATGGTGGGACTTGCCCTGGATCTTTCCGAGGAATTCCAGACGCCTGTAATCCTACGACCCGCCATCCGGGTCTGCCACGCCAGAGAGGACCTCACATGGGGGGATCTCAGGGACAACGACCGTAAGGCATCCTTTGAAAAAAACCCGGGCCGGTGGGCTGCCACGCCTAAGTTTCGCTTTATCCTCCACGGTGAACTGAACAGGAAGTTAAAGAAGATCGGGCGCAGGTTCGACGGGCTTAAGCCCTTCAACTTTCACGACCTTGAGCCGGGAAAGGAGTACCCCCTTGGAATCCTGGCCGGCGGGGTCCCTTACTCCGTGGTGCGGGACATACTGTCCGATGAAGACCGGAAGGATATCCCGGTACTCAAGATGTGTGCGCCGCACCCCTTTCCAGAGGCCCTGGCCGGGGAGTTCATGTCCGCCTGCGAAAAGATCCTTGTGATCGAAGAAACGGACACGGTAATAGAGTACTTCTTGAGGAACAGGGAAAAGGTCCTGGGGAGGTTTTCAGGGCATGTTCCCTCTGAGGGTGAACTGGCGCCCGAGGTGGTCTATGACCTCATAAACAGGACCCTGAAGGAATTAGGGATGAAACCCCTCACAAGCGGGGGCCGGAGGGAGGCCTTTGAACTGGTAAATGGGCTTGAACTCCCCATACGCAAGCCCACTCTCTGCCCCGGCTGTCCCCACCGGGCCTCTTTTTTTGCCATAAGGAAGGCAAGGCCAAAGGCCATATACACCTCGGATATCGGCTGTTACACCCTGGGGATAAACCTTGGGGGCGTTGACACCTGCCTGGACATGGGTGCCGGGATTACCCTTGGAACCGGCTTCTATCACGCCTTTGCCCAGGACGGGGTTGAGCAGCCCGTAGTGGCCACCATGGGGGATTCAACCTTCTATCATTCGGGCACCGCAGGTTTGTTGAACGCGGTATATAATGACGCCCGGTTTATCCTGGTGATCCTGGACAATCAGACCACCGCCATGACAGGTATGCAGCCCACCCCGGGATTGGGGATACGCGCGGATGGCACAAGGGGCAATACCATCCCCCTTGAAAGGGTCGTTGCAGGCTGCGGGGTAGATTTTATCGAGGTGGTAGACCCCTACGACCTGAAGGCAATGGTGGAACTGATGAAAAAGGCCGCTGCATATACATCTGATCCCTCCGGCGGGGTGGCCGTCATTATCGCGCGGCACCCCTGTGTCATTGCCTACAGGGAAGAGGCTATCCCCCACAAAAAGGAGATAGTCGTAACGGATGATTGCGTGGAATGTAACTTCTGCCACGAACGGTTTGAATGCCCGGCCCTTTACAAAGACCCTGACCTGGAACGGACTGCGGTTAATCAAACCCTTTGTGCCCAATGTGGCGTCTGCCTGGACATATGCCCCAAAGGCGCCATAGTAGAGGCGTAAGGAGAATTCATAATATCCATGGAAAAGATCGATTTTGTCTTGAGTGGTTTAGGGGGCCAGGGCATACTCTTCATGACCAAGATCCTGGCGCAGTCTGCCGTTAACAAGGGGTTGAAGATCCTGGTTGCCGAGACCCATGGAATGGCCCAGCGGGGCGGATCAGTGGTCTCCCATCTCAGGGTGGGTGACGTTAAGGGGAGCCTGGTCAGGGCCGGGTCGGCCCACATACTGCTGGCCCTGGATGAAAACGAGGCCTACAGGAATATCCCCTTTCTCGCCAGGGGGGGAAGGCTTTACGCCAACGCTCCAGGGAACCCCTTCCCACGGGAAGAGGTAAGGCCCTATGTGGAGGAGATGGGGATCGTCTGCAGGGCAACTTCCGCCTTGCGCATGGCAGCGGAACTGTCCGCCCCCATGTCTGCCAATCTGGCCCTTTTGGGCTTTTTTTCCGCCTTTCAGGATGGCCCCATCAGCCATGACGAGCTGAAGGAGACCATAGTTAGGGTCAGCCCTGACCGTTTCCGGGAGACCAACCTGAAGGTATTTCAGAAAGGCTTTGAGAAAGCGGTCCCATAGGAGAGAAATGATCCTGCGAGGTCAAAGGGTTGCCGGCATTATCCTTGCTGCCGGAGCCTCCACACGGATGGGCAGGACAAAGCAGCTCCTTCCCCTCGGGGAAAAGACCCTTATCGAGCGGGTGCTCATGGAGGCCTTGGGATCTCAGTTAGACAGGGTGGTGCTGGTGTTAGGACACCGTGCCGTTAAAATAAGGGATGCTGTTTCTCCCCTCTGCCATGAGGCCAGGCTTAAAATAGTGGACAACCGGCGGTTCAGGGAGGGAATGAGCACTTCCATCATCACAGGTCTATCAGCGGTTGAAAATACCCACGATCATGTGATGATCCTCCTATGTGATATGCCCTTTCTCTGCAGGGATCTGATCGACCTGCTTATTCGCCGTTACCTGGAGTCTGGGTTACTGATCGGCGCGGTCAGGGGGAAGGAGCGGCCGGTTCACCCGATGATTTTCAGCAGGGATCTTTACCCCGAACTGCTGGACCTTCGGGGAGATATGGGCGCCAGGGCCATCCTTGCCAGGTACAGGGATCAGCTCTGTCTGGTCGATCCGGAAGGCCCGTACGACTGGAGGGATATTGATACTCCGGAGGACTATGCCCGAGTGCAGCAGAAACAGGGGCCATGCTGAATCCCCCTTGCCCCTGGACCCTGCACAGGAAAACCCGTTCATTTTATAGATCTTTTCGCACACGAGGAGAGAGATATGCCCAATACGGTAGTGGTTGGAACCCAGTGGGGTGATGAAGGAAAGGGAAAGGTGGTGGACCTTCTGACGGCAAGGTCGGATATGGTCGTGAGATTTCAGGGTGGAAACAACGCGGGGCATACCCTCGTGGTGGATGGGAAACAGTTCATCTTTCACATCATCCCCTCGGGGATACTCTACCAGGACAAGAAGTGTCTCATCGGTAACGGCCTTGTGGTTGATCCTGAAGTACTTCTGGAGGAGATCCAGAGCCTGAAAAAGGCCGGGGTAACGGTCGGCCCCAATAGGCTCTCACTGAGCGAGAAGGCCCATATTATCATGCCCTATCACAGGGCCCTTGACCTGGCCAGGGAGGCCGCCAAAGGCAAGGCCAAGTTGGGGACCACGGGTCGTGGAATCGGTCCCTGCTACGAGGACAAGGTGTCAAGGGTGGGGGTTAGAGCGGTGGATCTCACTGAACCCGAGATCCTGGAGGAGAAGGTGCGCTCAAACCTGCGGGAGAAGAATTTCCTGCTGGAGAAATTCCTGGACGCCGAACCCCTAAAACCAAAACCCATACTGGACAACTATCTCGCCATGGGAGAGCAGTTGGCTCCGTTTATCACCGATGTATCCGTGGAACTTGCCCAGGCCCTCAAGGAGGGCAAGAGGATCCTCTTTGAAGGGGCCCAGGGTACTCACCTTGATATTGACCACGGGACCTACCCCTTTGTCACATCTTCAAACCCGGTGGCGGGCACGGCCTGCTCCGGGGCAGGCATTGGGCCTAATCAGCTTCACCACGTGGTGGGCATTGTCAAGGCCTACACCACCAGGGTGGGGGCAGGGCCCTTTGTGACTGAACTTGAAGATGAGACAGGCGATTATATCCAGGAGCGGGGGAAGGAATTCGGGGCTACCACCGGCAGGCGCAGGCGCTGCGGCTGGCTTGACCTGGTGGTGGTTAGTGATTCCGCGCGGCTGAACGGTCTTGACAGCCTCGCCATTACGAAGCTGGACGTTCTTACAGGTCTCGAGACCCTCAAGGTATGCGTTGGGTACGAGATCAACGGTGAACGTGTGGATCAGAGACCGGCCAGTCTCACCAGGATGGCCGCCTGCGCCCCCGTCTATGAGGAACTGCCCGGGTGGAAGGATGATATCTCGGGTGCAAGGAAGGTGGATCAGTTGCCCGGAGAGGCCAGGTCTTATATAAGGGCCATTGAGGATATCACGGGGGTTCCCGTCTCCATCATATCTGTGGGTCCGGGCAGAGATGAGACCATTATTATCCGGTACCCCTCTTAGGATTTATGATTGGCGATTTATGATTGGCGATTTATGATTCACCGGTGAATGTGCTCAGGAGAAGTCTATCTGCCTTGGACCAATGATTGATCATTCCCGTAAGTGGCAATGTAACAAAAACGAAGCGAACGACCACCGCTGATAAGGGAGCTAACCCGTAACCTCGTTACTTGTCAAAACTCCCCGGAGCCGGCACAAGGTGGCTACTGGTCCCGGATTTATTGAAAAGATATGTAACCTCTGATTCGCAACCCGTGCCCAAATGCGCGTCTTAATGTACTACAGCAATAACGATGTCCGCCTGGAAGAGATACCGGTGCCTCAAACAGGGGCCGGTGAACTTCTCCTTAAGGTTTGGGCAAGCGGCATATGCGGCAGCGATGTGATGGAGTGGTACAGGCGGGACAAGGTACCCCTTGTGCTGGGCCATGAGGTGGCCGGAGAGGTTGTGGAAGTGGGGGCCGGGGTGGACAGGTTCAAGGTGGGCGACCGGGTGGCCGCCACACACCACGTGCCCTGTAACACCTGCCACCACTGTCTGGGCGGGCACCACACCGTGTGCGAAACCCTGCTCAAGGGCACCCATTTCGACCCGGGGGGATTTGCAGAATATGTGAGGGTCCCTGCCATTAATGTGGATCGGGGAGTCTTTCACATCCCTGAAGGGGTAAGCTTTGAGGAGGCCTCCTTTATGGAACCGCTGGCCTGCGTCCTGCGGGGCCAGAGAAGGGCCGGTTTGAGCCCCGGCCAGACAGTGCTTGTACTGGGGAGCGGCATATCAGGGCTCCTCCACGTGGGTCTTGCCCGCGCCCTTGGCGCGGGGCTGGTGGTGGCGGCTGACACCATAGCGTTCAGATTGAAAAGGGCGGAGGAAATGGGGGCCGATCTTGCCCTCCAGGCCGATGACCATCTCCCGGAACTCCTCCGCCGGGCCAACCAAGGTCGTCTGGCCGACCTGGTAATCATATGTTTTGACGGATTCATACCCCTGGCCCTGAATGCGGTGGAGAAGGGGGGGACAGTCCTCTTCTTTGCCGGGGCCGCAGAGGGCGCAACCCTTCCCGCCACCATAAACGATCTCTTCTGGAGAACGGAGATAACCCTGACCAGCACCTACGCCGGCGCCCCCTATGACTGCCTGACGGCCCTCAGGCTCATAAGAGAGAGGGGCATCCGCGTTATGGAGACCGTGACCCACAGGCTGGGGATGTCAGAGGCGCATCAGGGATTCCGGTTCGTCTCAGCCCCCGCGGGACACGACTGCATAAAGGTGATTGTTGAGCCGCACAGGTAGTAATACTGGATGCTGGATACTCGATACTGGATGCTAGATGCAAGATACATGATGCAGGATAGAGAATACGGGATGGCTGGTTGATTGATTTGCGGCTGTGTTCCTTACGCCTTGCGCCTTTATTGTATGATGCTGGTGGAAAAGGCTTAATTACCGGTAGAGGAAATAATGATAACAGACCACGTCACCCTTGATCACGGAAGCGGGGGAGAGGCCTCCCGCGATCTTGTCAACGAGATCTTGATCAGCCGTCTTGATAACGAATTCCTGCGCAGGCTCGATGACAGCGCAGTAGTGGATCTTTCAGGGGGAAGGTGGGCCATGACCACAGATTCCTACGTGGTGGACCCGATCTTTTTCCCCGGAGGCGATATCGGAAGCCTGGCGGTGCACGGCACGGTAAACGATCTTGCCATGCAGGGGGCCACCCCCCTCTACCTGACCCTGGGTCTTATCCTTGAAGAGGGCCTGCCCATGGCCGACCTTGAGAGGATCGTTGATTCAGTGGCGCACGCCGCCCGAGAGGCAGATGTAAAGGTGGTCGCGGGTGACACCAAGGTCGTTCCAAAGGGGAATCTGGACAAGATCTTCATAAACACCTCTGGTATCGGATCGGTATTGGCGGGTGTTGACGTGAGCAGCCACAACGCCATGCCCGGGGATCTGGTCATAATAAACGGGAACATAGGAGACCACGGCATCGCCATACTTACCAGCCGTGAGGGCCTCGACTTCAAGACAGGCCTCATAAGCGACAGCGCCCCCCTCAACTCCCTGGCTTCACGCATCCTTAAAGCGGCCTCCGGGGTCCATGTGCTTAGGGATCCCACCCGTGGCGGGGTTGCCACGGCCCTGAACGAGGTTGCGGGTCAATCGGGCGTGGGAATACAGCTCTTTGAACAGGCCCTCCCCGTTGATAGTGCCGTGGCGGCCGCATCGGAGATCCTGGGCCTTGACCCCCTCTACCTTGCCAACGAGGGAAAAGCGTTGGTTGCCGTTGCATCCAAGGACGCCGACACGGTGCTCAGGGCCATGAAGAGGGATAAGCACGGAAAGGGATCCGCAATAATCGGAGAGGTAACCGATCACCATCCCGGACAGGTCCTTCTCAAGACCAGGGTGGGTGGAACCAGGATACTCTCCATGCTCACGGGAGAGCAGCTGCCGAGGATCTGTTAGAATTTCTCATCCGACATCTTTCTAACCTGACCTGATGCCACCGCTTCCCTGTAAGCGCACAACGGACGCCCTTAACTTTTTAACTTGATAATGTTCTGTAACAATATAACGTCCTTAAATAATCAAATATCCACACTTCTGATTTGCGTATATAGACTTCCAGATAAAGATTTTGGTCGGCGTTATCGGTCGGAATCGTCCACCCTTCCCTCAACGGCAGAAGGCTCAATATCAACAAATATTCGCTGCGAGTCCCAATTCTACTTGACCAACCTGGTCTGAATGGCTATGTTTGGTCAACTGATTCTCCAAGAGAGGAGTGCGCAATGATTGTCAATGTGTCCGAAGCTAAAACAAACCTTTCCAAACTTATCGATATGGCTTATCACGGCGAAGAGGTGATAATTGCGAAGAATAATCTGCCCCTTGTTGAATTAGTCCCACATAAGCCCAAGGCAAAACGCAAACTTGGTTTGCTCAAAGGGCAGATCAATATCCCAGATAACTTTATGGATGAGAATGAGGAAATAAATGCCATGTTTTATGGTGAGCGCTCGTGAGAATTCTCGTTGATACCCATATTTTCTTATGGATGTTGTCTTGTCCTGATAGGCTCAATCAGAAAAGGCGTTATGAACTGGAGTCTCGGGCAAATGAAGTTTTCCTCAGTGCAATGAGTATTGCCGAGCTTATGATTAAACGTTCCATCGGAAAAATCGATTTTGAGTTTGATCCGCTTGAAATGGCTCAGAAAATGGGAGTTGAGGTGCTCAGCTTTTCAGGGGCTGAAGCCATGGTCTTGGGTAAATTGCCTTTTCACCACAAAGATCCTTTTGATCGGATGCTGATAGCGCAGGCCCTGATAAACGGGTTTTCCCTGATGTCTGATGATTCTAAATTCTTGCAATATGAATGTAAGATTATTTGACCATGAAACAGGCTGATTGTCTTCGTGGGCCGATGCTTGGCTCCTCATTCATCATAAGGCCTGCCTTGGGGTCTAAATCAACCGCATGTATGATTTGGACTCGGGCAGGGCGATAAAATCACCAATCATGGACCGAATCTGGGCCATGGGTTGTTTGTATATCCTTCAAACTACATCCAGAAAGTCTCTACTTCATACTTATCAATGTTGATGTCTTTGGTGACGATCAGTAAACCGTTTTGGTCAGCCTGAGCAACTATCAGCCTGTCAAATGGATCTTTATGATAATCGGGGAGCAAGGTGGAATTAATCATTTCCGAAGCAGAAGGCTCAATTAAGCGGATATTGGTATTGCTCAATATTTCGTTTTTCCATGCGTGCACGTCCGACATTGAGATCCTGCCCTCCCTAACCAACAAGGCAATTTCCCAAAACGATATGGATGATACATAAAGATGGCCCTTTTGGGCCTGGTTATCAAAAAAACTTATGAACTCTTCTGAAACGGATTCCTTGTTATTCCAAAAGACCAGGGCATGGGTATCAAATAAATAGGGCTTTTTTTTCATACATATCCCTCCCATATATCTTCAACGGGCCTGACAAGCTCTTCAGGTGCAACCATAATTTGAGGCTTGATAGTCATCTTATCCCGCCAATTCGCCTGGCGTGTAGGAACCAGGCGAGCAACTTCCTTACTGTTTCTCTGGATTATTATGGTTTCTCCTTCCGATGCCTTATCTAAATAATCGAACAGGTTATTCCTTAATTTAGTCGCCGTCACCTTAATCATCTTAGAACCCCCTTTCTGATTTATGCGCACATGGTTGCAATTTTATGTACCTGGACATATATCTCCAGCAGCACATTGTCAAGAAATATTCGAAGAGGTTCACGGGTTCCGCGGCAGATACCGTGTGAGTGCGTGTGAACGGGACGTTATGTTGCGTGATTGGAGAGAGGTGAGGGTGTGGTACCCCGCCTACCCCGCCCTTACTTCGCCCAGTCATCGTCGCATAGCTCGCGGCCATGATGGTTCAGCTACTCCTTTCATGTAGGGCCCTTTCATCCCCTACACCATGCCGGTTTATCCCGGCGCTTTCACGACGTCCTTTATGCGTGTCACTGTTAGTTTCCATATCCCATTGGCCTTTTCTATTGCCTCCGAGCTTCTCAAACCTATTCGCAGGAGGGATTCGGCGGAATTCCAGGATTGCCGCTCCATGAATTTGCGTATGTTTGCGAAGGCAAACCCGTTGGATATTGTTCAAACTTACCATACGAGTGTAATTGGGTATTGCTTGAAAAAGGCCATATCGTTGAAAAAGGCACACCACCAAGGTGAACTTGTTTTGTGGGCGCCATGTCCGGCCGCTTAATTGCCGGTCATTACTACCTCACCCATCTTTCTGCAGCCGGCCCTCTGGTGCCGCTTTTACCTGTCCTGTCTCAACTGGTACGGGAGCTTCACCTGATCGACCATGGTGAGGGCCTCAAATTCGGGGTCTTTGTGAACCAGTGTTGCATTATGCACAAAGGTAGGGGCTATGGATGCCTTTACTTACAGTGACGTGGGAACAACTGCCACGGATCTGTGAGGAGTTTTCCCCTCCCACCGCTAAATATCCTGGGTGCGTCACTCATGCCGCCTGTTGTCTTCGGCGCGTGTCCTTAGCCCTTGACTTCGGTTGGATCTATATATTATGGCTTTTATACACAAATCAGGGAGCATTACCTGATTATTGACGTCTGGATAAGAGGTGAGATTAAGACGACTGTGCGGCTGAAGCTGCACCTACCTTGAGGCCATTTCCGAGGGGGCCTTACCGGAGATAATGCCATATCATGTACCTGTCAAGAATTGGGGAATGCTCCCCACGAATCAGGAGGCACTACCATAAAAACCAACATTGTCATGGATGACGACCTTTTCAATGGGCCATAACCCGCCGAATGATGCGTGCGACGAAAATGACCGGCATCTCCCGCAATAGGGTCTGCCCAAGACCGGTTGCCTGGAAAAACGGTTCAACCGGATAAGACCGATTGGGAGGTCCTGTGGCCCGTGGGGCGGTCTCGGGATAGCCGGCCGAGGAGATAGGAGACAATATGGCCGTGACAGGGTGACTGAGGGTGAAATGATAAAGTCCATGAACATAGCATGGTGGGTAGAGCGCTGGAGCGAGCTTCACCCGGACAAGGCGGCGATCCTTTTTCAAGGGACCGGGATTACCTACCGGGAGCTCCACCAGCGGGCCAACAGGGTGAGCTGCTGGCTCCAGTCCCTTGGCATTGAG
>Ga0136651_10000814_pt1 | contig 17246 bp, 20 predicted proteins | sample Mar14236cmmetaG_FD_94867 | JGI IMG/M metagenome (GOLD analysis project Ga0136651, IMG submission 94867) | Marine hydrothermal vent microbial communities from Guaymas Basin, Gulf of California to study Microbial Dark Matter (Phase II) - Marker... ... | reverse complement strand
TAGTAAATTCGAGAGAATTTAAAGATGCTTCTGAATTTCTGCAAAGAAAAACTTAAGAGCATCACAAAAAATATATAGAAATTGATATTGGAGACGAAGAGTTTTTAGTTGAACAGTTCTCAAAGTTCTTGAAATTGTTTCCCTTATCCCCAATTTTGAGTTTATGATTTTTATCAAATTCTCATATCTCACAGGCCTTTTTTCAAGCATTCTCAAAGCAAAGGGTTGAATCTTTTCTAAAAAAGCTTCAACACTTGCTGGATTGTTGATATTCAAGGACTTTGAGAACTCTTCAACTAAAAACTCTTCGTATCCAATGGCACTTTCTATATATTTTTTGAGATGCTCTTGATTTTTTCTTTGCAGAATTTCGGAAGCATCTTTAAATTCTCTCGAATTTACTATTGCTATATTTAAATTATTCTCTTCTACTTTCGGAATAATGTTTATGGTTGCTTTCTTTCCAGCATCATCAGAATCAAAAAACAATATAACGTTCTTGGTGATCTTCGAGATCTTTTTTATTTGATCGTTAGAAAGAGAAGTTCCCATAGGAGCTACAGTATTTTCAAATCCACAAACATTTAAAGACAAAACATCGAAATACCCTTCCACCAAAATAATAAAATTCGCCTCTTTTGCAATATCAAAAGCATTAGTCGAACAAAAAAACTCTTTCGATTTTGAAAAAAAAGGAGTTTCAGGCGTATTTATATACTTTGGTAGATCTGTTATAGTATTTGGTACAACTCTACTGCCGAACGCCACTACACTACCTTTATCGTTATAAACAGGAAAAACCAATCTGTTGTTATGGAAATCAACACCTTTAGAATTTACCAATCCAAATTTTCTTAATTCTGAATTTGCTACACCGAGGTTTTTAGCTTCAAAATAAGCAGATTTTGAATTTGGCGGACAGAAACCGATTTTGAATTTTCTAATAATGCTTAACTCTATCTTCCTGATGTTCATCAAATAATTTAAAAGTTCGTTCTGCTTGAAAATGTTTTTATGATATATATTTGCTAACTTTGTATACAATTTCACATATTTTGCATAATACTCATTTCTACTTGAAGATATCTCGGGTAACTTTATTCCAGCACGATCTGCTAATTTTTTAACTGCATCTATGAAAGTTATTCCTTCGATTTCCTGAACGAATTTTATGACATCACCGGATGCCCCACATCCGAAACAATGATACAGTCCTTTTTCTCGACTTACATAAAAAGAAGGAGTTTTCTCACTATGAAAAGGGCAAAGACCTCTGAAATTTTTTCCAACTCGCTGCAACACAACATATTCCGAAATAACATCGACGATGTTCAATTTGGACTTAATAGATTCTATGATTTCTTTGGATAACAATTTCAACACCTCAAAAATCACACGCTGTACATAGATACAGCGTGTGATGTACTTGAAAAAATTTAACGCTTAGAAAACTGAGGTGCTCTTCGTGCTTTTTTCAAACCATATTTTTTTCTTTCCACCATTCGGGGATCTCTTGTTAACATTCCTTTTTCTTTCAAGGTCTTACGAAGATCAGAGTTGTACTGTAATAATGCCCTAGCTATTCCAAGTCTGACAGCCCCAGCCTGACCGCTCAAACCTCCTCCATTGACCCTTATTATCATATCAAACTTGCCATTTGTGTTTGTAACATTGAGTGGTTCGATTATATGCTGGATTAAAGTACTTCTTTGAAAGTAGTTGATCAAATCTTTGTATTCCTTACCGTTTATAATAATTTTTCCATTTCCATTTCTCAGGTATACCCTTGCAACAGCATTTTTTCTTCTTCCCGTTCCATAATAATTTGTTATCATTTGGATCCTCCTTTCTTACAAATCTATAATTTCAGGTTTTTGTGCTTGATGTGGATGTTCAGGTCCAGCATAAACTTTTAATTTCTTTAACATTCTTCTGCCGAGCTTGTTTTTGGGTAGCATTCCCTTAACCGCCTGTTTTATCAAAAACTCAGGGTTTTTTTCAAGGATTTCACCGGCTGTTTTAACTTTAAGGTTACCCAGATATCCGCTATGTCTGTAATATTTTTTATCTTTTAATTTTTTACCAGTCAATATTATTTTTTCACAGTTGGTTACGATAACATAATCACCACAGTCGCTGTTTGGAGAATATTCTGGTTTGTTCTTTCCCTGTAATATAGTGGCGATTTTCGATGCTAAACGTCCCAATATTTTGTTTTCTGCATTTATGAGATACCACTTTTTATTAACTTCTTCTTTCTTGAAAAATTTTGTTTTACTTTCCATAACTAAACCTCCTTCAATTGGTATTGACCGTTTTAATCTCATCCTCAAACGCTTCCAATTTAAAGAATGAAGAAACCTTTTTGTAAATAGCGAAGGTTACGATCGAAGCTATTAATGTTTTACCAAGATTGAATATAGTAATCATCAGTAGATATTGATTAATGATTACACTCACATCAATATGGAGATACATTGGATAAACTATCAAATTCAACGCATCCATGACTATTATCGTCACAACAGATGACACTATCATTGAAATTATTGCTCTGAGTTTGGTTTTCTTCAAAGAATATATCAAACCTGCTATTCCCACGAAGGTAATTCCCATAGCAAGATTCATAACTATTCCTATAGGTTCTGCACCTTTTATTAAAAAGAAAAGTAAATCTTTTATCAAGATGACAACAATGCCTGATAAGGGTCCAAGTAAAAATGATGTTATTAAAGCAACTATCTCACTCGCATCATATTTAAATCCTGGCAAGAAAGGGATCGGAATCTCGAAAAGCATTAGGACAGTTGCCAAAGCACTCATTATAGAGATAACAGTTAATCTCTTAGGATTTGTTGGCAACACCATCACCCCTTTGAGATCTCTTCTATTACACTCACATATTTTCTATTCTTTTTAATATGAAATTTCACTTTTCCATCTTTCAATGCAAACAATGTAAAATCCCTTCCAAGCCCTACATTATCACCGGGCCAAAACTTTGTGCCTCTTTGCCTAACCAATATATTTCCAGCTTTGACTATCTGTCCATCGCCAACTTTTACCCCTAGATATTTTGGATTGCTATCTCTACCATTCCTTGCAGTCCCACCACTTTTTTTATGTGCCATCTATCTTCACCTCCACACTTATATGTTTAGGGAAACGCTCTTGTAGATCCCTTAGTGAATCAACGAGAGCTTTTAACATTTCTTGTGACAGAACATCAGCGGCATTCAAAATTTCGAGTTTCATGTATCCCTTTTCCTGTTCATAGATCCTTAAATTTTTGAATCTTTCATTCAGAGCTTTCGCAGTATGAGTGGTTAAAGCACTTACAGCTGCACAAAGAACATCTTTCTTCCTTGAATACAATGCATGACCTTTTGCTTCAAATCCTCTCAACAACTCTTTTTCACCAAAAAACACTATCTTTATCATTTTTCGATTTTCTCGATTTTAACTTTGGTGTACCATTGCCTGTGGCCTTTGTTTAATCTGTAACCTTTTCTTGGTCGCCTTTTTACGACCATGATTTTTTTTCCTCTGAAATGTTCAACAATTTCCCCAATGACCTTTACATTCTCTAAAAATGGTTTTCCAATTTCCGCACCATTTTCGTCGGCTACCAGAAGAACTTTGTCAAATGCTACCTTTTCTCCTATCGGTAGATTAAGTTTTTCAACTCTTACCGTTTCACCTTCAGTAACTTTGTACTGTCTTCCACAGGCATCGATTATAGCGTACAAAAAACCCACCTCCTTTTTTTGTATACAACCACTGAGCCTGGTGCCTTTTTTATAATCTCAAGGACTTTAAACCTGGCTCAAGTGTTTGAATATTCATCACATTCATCACTAAAAATTCATTTTACCATATTTGTAGTTAATAAAATGTATATAGAATATTAAATTCCTAATGGCTTCAATTCTATCATGAAAAAGCGCGTTTCAATTCATCCACCATATCCAATCTTTCCCATGTAAAATCATCATCCATTCTTCCAAAATGACCATAAGCAGCTGTTTTCTTATATATGGGTCTTAGAAGATTGAGTTTTTTGATGATTGCTCCGGGTCTGAAGTCGAATATTTCCTTGATAGTTTTCAATAGTTTCTGTTCATCAACTTTTCCAGTACCGTGTGTATTGATATAGATCGAAACTGGTTGAGCAACTCCTATAGCGTAGGCTAATTGAATTGAGAATTTGTCAGCCAAACCTGCCGCCACAACATTTTTAGCAACATACCTTGCCATATAACTTGCAGATCTATCGACTTTTGTTGGATCTTTACCTGAAAATGCTCCACCGCCGTGTGGTACCCATCCACCATAAGTATCGACTATTATTTTCCTACCGGTGAGTCCTGTATCAGCATGAGGGCCACCTAAAACAAATCTGCCTGTTGGATTTACAAGTATCTTAATTTTGTCATCCATAAATTGTTCGGGAATGATTGGTTTTATAACATTCTCCACGATTGCTTCTCTAAGTTCATCCAGAGTTATGCTCGGATCATGCTGTGCAGAAACGACCACTGTATCTACTCTGATAGGCTTCATATTTTCATCAAATTCTACTGTTACTTGTGTTTTTCCATCGGGTCTGAGAAATGGCAATACTTTCTCCTTTCTAACTTTTGTTAATTGCATTGCAAGTTTGTGTGATAAAACAATCGGAAGAGGCATATATTCAGGGGTTTCATTGGTTGCATATCCGAACATCAGCCCTTGATCTCCTGCACCAAGTTTCTCAATTTCATCTTCAGTATAGATCTCACCAGTTTTGGCTTCCAATGCTTCATCCACTCCAAGCGCTATATCGGGAGATTGTTCGTCTATAGTGGCCAATACAGCACATGTTTCACCATCGAATCCATATTTCGCCCTTGTGTAACCGATATCCAATATGGTTTGTCTGACTATTTTTGGTATATCAACATATGCTCGAGTGGAAATTTCACCTGCAACTATAGCCACACCAGTGGTAACAAGAGTTTCGACAGCGACTCTGGCTCTCTTATCTTGTGCAATTATGGAATCCAAAATCGCATCGGAAATTTGATCAGCGATTTTATCGGGGTGTCCTTCCGTTACACTTTCACTTGTGAAGAATTTTTTGCTCATTCCCTTTCCTCCTTTTCCTTTTGTTCGTATTCTTCATACATTTCTTTAGTTATGAAATGTCCGCCATTGATTTCGTAATTCAAAGGCTTGAAACTACTGGTAAACTCAGCATATATATTTATACGGTTTGGACATTTGGAACCTATCAACTCCTTATTCAAAATATAACTTGCCTTTCCCTGAAAATTGGAAAGAAGCTCACTGGATTTTCTTATGTGACTTCTAAACACTTCACCACAATTATCACATTGGACATACATTACGATGTAATCACGTTGATTGTAAAAAGGGTTTTTGTGCATATTTTTCTTTCTTTTCCAGAACATCCAATCACCGCCTCAACAAACGAAATTTCAGTTCTTTACTCCTTCCCCAGAAATCTTCCACAACTATTTTTACAGCACTCTCTGATGGAAACTCTATAGGTAGTTTGTTCAATTTAACGACTGATAGTGTTTCAGGTGAGTAGAGCTTATACCAATAATTTGATGCATTTGAATTTCTTCCGAATAGAACATCAGCTGCCTCAAAATCATCGAATGAGATCTCATCGAACAATATCTGGTAAACTAACACTCCGTCCATATAAAGCTCTATTTTATACAGCCCCAATGAATTCCTGTCAGTTTTCAGTGTGGCATTGATTTCCATGTTTACCAAGCTACCCGTGAAATAATGAATTTTGTCTGCTATTGAAACTTCCCTACCGTTTATTCTCAACCCTAATATTCTAATATCACCTTTAGGGGCTGTAACAAAATCTGATAAAAAATTTAAAGGATTTATAGCAATATTTTTCTGAGTGTCTCTTATTTCAAGATGACAATGTGGGGCCAAGGCTTCACCAGTTTGACCTGAGAAGCCTATTATCTCACCCTTCTTTACTCTTATCTCGTTTGGTGAGAAAAAAATTTCTATTCTATTCTTTCCAAATTCCTTTTTGAGTGATTCAAAAAGATAGCTTAAGTTATCGCCGAATTTGCTGAGATGTGCATAAACAGAGAGATATCCATCATCATGCCTTATATAAACTGTGTAACCGTAGATATCATCGTCATCTATGTCTATTTTCTCTATGTAACCATCGGTGACTGCGGCTATTGGTACACCACTTCTGTAAGCTGTTGAAAAATCCACACCCATATGAAAATGTGAAACACTTTTTGTCATAGAAGGTCGATATTCACCAAAAGCCGAAGTCAAGTAAGTTTTGAAATTCTTGACTGGAAGAAAATAAGAAACGCTGGCAAAACTATAAAATGTGAAAATTATAGAAAATACGATGAACAACAATATTACCTTTTTCAATTTTAAATCACCTCATCATGAATATTTTCTTCAAAAATTTCTTTCTCTACCATTTCTAATAATTTCTTAATTCCAATCCCTCTTTTTGCCGATATGAAAATCGAATCTGGGTGTTTGTTTCTTAGGTTCTCCAACCATTCATTTGGACAGATTTCTATCTTATTGAAAACTAATATCCTTTGTTGGTGCATCGAGCCAATTTCTTCTAAGACTTTTTCAACAACAAAAAGCTTATGCTCATAATATCTATCAGAAGAATCAATCACTATTAAAATCAAATTGGAATATTTTATTTCCTCAAGCGTAGATTTAAACGCTTCTATTATAGTATGAGGTAATTTCTTTATGAATCCAACAGTATCTGTAAATAAAATCTCCCTTTCATTTATCAATCTAACTCTCTTAGTTAATGAAGAAAGGGTTGAAAACAATTTATCTTCAACAACAATATTTTCATACTTGGATAACCGTTTAAGGAGTGTTGATTTACCAACATTAGTGTATCCTACAATTGCAACTGTGGGAATTTTGTTCTTCAGTCTCCTAGATCTTCTAAGTTCTCGTTGCTTTGAAAGAGTCTCCAGTTTTTTTCTTAAAATCCTTATTTTCTTTTTTATTTTTCTCTTATCAGCTTCTAACTTAGTTTCACCAGGTCCTCTGGTTCCTATTCCACCACCTAATCTCGATAATTGTCTTCCTTTTCCATATAATCTTGGAAGCAAATATTCTAACTGAGCTAATTCTACTTGCAATTTTGCTTCGGCGCTCCTTGCATTTTTTGCGAAAATATTCAATATTAGTTGCGTTCTATCGAGAACTTTACAATTCAATTTGTTTTCTATGTTTCTAAGTTGACTTGGACTCAATTCATCATCAAATATTACGTTCTCAACCTTGAGATCATCGATCATTTGTCTCACTTTTTCCAATTTCCCTTTTCCAATGTAAAACGAAGGATCAAACTTTTCCAATGTTTGAGTAACTCTATCTACCACATCAAAATTCAAAGTTTTAGCTAACATTTCAAGCTCATCCAAAGATTCCTCTATATCATTGAAAACATAATAATTCGAATGTGTTTTCATTTTTAGCTCCACTGCACAGATAATTGCTTTATTGTTTTCAAGTGTTTCTATTTATTGATCACCTCCATTTTCATTACTTCCCTCCCGTTGCTTTACTAATTTGACATAACTACTTGGCACAACAGTGCTTATTGCATGTTTGTAAATAAGGCTCTGGTTTTTACCCTCCTCAACTAATACCGTGTAATTGTCAAATGATCTTATAATTCCCTTGGTTTGGTAACCATTAACAAGATAGATTTTGACTTCTACTTTGTTTGTCCTTAATTGATTTAAAAAACGATCTTGAAGATTAAACTTTTCAACCATTACCTTCCCTCCCCGAATTTTCAAGATTTTGTTAACTTAGAGTATTGAAAAATACCAAAAGACTTATTGTTCCTAAAATAAGAAACACTCCTACTAAAACTTATAAAGGTTGGAAATTTATTCAAACTTTATGATAACCTCAAACCAATATTTAGATCAACTTGGAAAACAAGATCTGATAATCTTTGAAATTTCTTCTATACTTTTGTCAAAAGGCATTTCCGAAAGATTAATCCAATAAGTGTTGTCGTGATATCTTCTGAACCATATCAATTGTCTCCTTGCATAGTGCCTACTGTTTCGTTTCAGGACATGAACATATTCATCGAATTTGTACTTTCCCCTTATGAAATCTATAGTTTCTTTGTATCCTATTGCCTTCATGGAATTCAAATTGGGTTTGTATCCCATGTTTAACAACTCTTTCACTTCCTCTATTAATCCCGATTCAATCATGTTTTCAACCCTTTGGTTCACTCTTTCATATAATTCTTTCCTGTCACGGTTCAAGATAATCAATACAAAATCCCCAGAAGAAACAACATTCTTTTGCAGTTCAGAGAATTTACGTTTCACTTTCAATATGACTTCTAAGGCTCTAATTATTCGCTTCAAATCGTTAGGATGTATCTTCTGTGCTGCTAAAGGATCAAATTCTTCTAACATGGAACGCAAAGAACCTGGATTTTTTTCTTCGAATTTTTTCAGTTTTTTTCTCAATTCTTTATCTGGTTCAACCTCTATTATTCCTTTTGTTAATCCATCAACATACAATCCTGTACCGCCAACAAAAATAGGTAATTTTCTCCTTGATCGAATATTATCAACTATCTTGAGTGCTTCTTTTACATATTTATAAACATTATATTCCTCATCGGGATAAACAATATCTATCATATGATGTGGGACCATTTTCCTTTCTATTAAGGAAGGTTTTGCGGTCCCAATATCCATGTATTTGTATATCTGCATGGAATCCATGGAAATTATCTCTGCATCAAATTCTTTCGCAATTTCAATAGATATTCTCGTTTTCCCAACAGCTGTAGGGCCACAGATTATCGGTATTCTCAATTTTTGAATATCACCCCATATATTATAACGCTATTTTTTCCCTTCAATAGTTTATCAACCTTTATTTTTTCGAACATAGTATCTCCCACTCGTGATTTAAGAATTACCTTCTTTTTTGCTATTCGCATCATATGTTCAACGTCAAAAGTATCTATTGAATCGTAAACGGCAAATTTTCTCAATGGATTCATTGAGTTTGATTCAAAAATAGGATTCTCAAACATGGGATCACAATATACAACATCGACACTGTCATTTGGCAACCCTTTTATCAGTTCCTTGAAATTTCCATACCACAGATCGATACGCTTCATAGCTTCGTTTATCCAGTCACTGCGATCCCTGTATGTCCGCAAACCATATTTCACTACAGTGTATATATGTATCGATCCTTCTACACCTATCACTTTTCCGTTAGGTAAAAAGTTTGCCATTAGAATTGCTTCGCTTCCTAGCCCGAAGGTTAAATCAAGAACTGTTTCATTTCCCAAAGGTTCCAGAGCTTCTATTAGATAGTCTTTCAGTCCTTTCTTGATGTTTAAAAATCTTACCTTGGCAATTGAGGGATGGAAAAAAAACTCGAGATTTTTTCCCCTTATAACTAACCGCCCGTTTTTTTCAACGACATAGAAAAAATCAAGATCATCTTTTTTTAGTTTTTTTCTTGGCACATATTTGTAAGAGAACTCATTTGCTATTTTTTTCGCCATTACTACTTGTTGACGGTTTGGTTTGTAAGATGTTGTTATCACGAACCGATTCATATTCTTGTAACACCTTCCTAAGGATTTCCAATTCCTTTTCTTTAGATTCCAATTTTTCCCTCAAAAGTTCATATTCCTTTTTTTTAACTTCATATACTTTCAACACCTCTTTGTAGTTTATCATAGATTTAATTGTTAAAAAAATAGCCCATGCCACTATACAAACTAAAACTGCAATTATTATCTTAAAGGAATTATCGATCTTTTTTCTTTTTTTCCTTTTCTGTTTTTTCATGGGCTTTTTTAGAGGATTAAATACCATTCACGAAACCTCACTCCGGAAAAAAATCTTGTGTTGTATCCTCGATTGGGCTCAATGATGTTGAAGTCGTTGGGAAATCATTATCAAATTCATAAACTTCGATTGAAACGTCATATGCTCCTTTGAAAAGTTTGATGCTGTAATTTTGTGAAGTGGTGAAGGTGTTGAATAAATAAGCTGGCGAATTAAATTCTATCCTGTATTCTGAATTTCCCCATATTCTTCCACTTACATTTACTAAATCCTCGGCTTTCGAAAAGTATATATTGGGAGTCGCAATAGAAATATCTGAATAAAGATCAGATATATTAGAAAAATCCATGAGAATGTAGAAGTTCTCATCACTGTTTATATCCAAGGAATCATAACTTTCAAGATCATACGATTCATACTTAACTAACGAAGCGCTCAAAGTAGTAGATGCTAAAGTTAAGTTATGAGTACTTATTAGTAAATTACCATTGTATACATCCACAGTAGCTTTTGGGGATAAAATTAAAGTCAGATATGGTTGGTAAATATCGTTACGAACCTTGAGGCTACAGATAGGAATTAGTGAAGAAGAAAGAAGTTGAAATTCTCTATCAACGTCAACCATATCCACATCTGAAAAATTGATTTTTTGTACTGCGATCGTTATAACTGCTCTTTGAGTTTCTTGCACAAAGTTAGTTGGTAGCTTGACACATTCAACATAAAAATCAATGTTAGAGTCATTTTTCACTTCTTTATTGAAGAGATCACAACCATTCAGTATTATCAGTGTACATATAATCAAAAAGATTGGAATTAATTTCTTCATCTTATTCCCTCCAATCAATCATTTCAGTCCAGTTCTTGATATACCTCTTATAAAATACTTCTGTGCAAAGAGAAATACGATTATTACAGGCAGCACAGAAAAAGTAGAAGCGGCCATCAATTGATTATACAATGTTCCAACTTCACTGCTGAAATTGAGTAACCCAACGGGTAATGTTCTAATTTCTGGACTCTTAGTCACTATCAAAACCCACAAGAAAGAATTCCAACTACTAACAAATTTTAAAAGTGCTGCAGTTATTATTACTGGCTTTGAGAGCGGAACCATTATTTCCCATAGAAATTTCCAATCGGAACATCCATCCATTTTGGCTGCATCATATAATTCGTTTGGTAAAGCCAAAAAGTGTTGTCTTATCAAAAAGATGGCAAAAACACTCACAGTCCAGGGTATTATCAATGCATAATACGTATCCAACCACCCCAATTTTGCCAGTGTGATATAATTTGGAACCAACAATACTTCTCCTGGTACCATCATTGTTGAAAGGAAAAGAAGAAATATAATATTTTTTCCAAAGAAATTTAGTTTTGCAAAAGCAAATGCCGCCATTGAAGCAAATATTATCTCTAATACCGTTGTTGTAAGGGATACAAATATTGTATTGAAATAGTATCTTGAAAATGGAGCAGCTTTCCAAGCATCCAAATAGTTTTGAAAAAGATTCAATAAGGTTTCCTTGAATGAGAACTCTGCCTTCATTTTGAATGATTCATCCTCGAACCAAAAACTTCTAACTTTATCGAAGGTTATTCTTAAAGTGTCATCACCTTCTTTGCTGACATCTTTGATAATTTTTGGCCCCTTGATGATGTTTAACTGGGTTGTAGCTCTGTTGTAAACAGCATTTATTGTTTTCAAGTATTCGATGAGTTCCAACCTTTCTTCCAAAACATGTAAGACTTTTTCCTTATTAGTTCTTTTGGTTATCACTTTGGACAAGTTATTCATGTTCCTAATTAGTAGCTTATACTGATTGTTACCCAGTAGGCTGATCAACTTGTTTTTCAACACCTCTGGAATATCTCGATTGTCAAAAGAATAATTGAACAGAGTTTCAAGCAATACCCTTTTTTGGGAATTCTCTATATTCAAATCCCTAAACACAGATGTTATTTTACCCAACTTATCTATGAAATCGCGTATATAATCCTTAGCTACAACACCTTCTAATTTTGCTATTGCTATTTCATTTATCCAATTAATGAATTCACTTAAAAATTTTGAACGGTTTTCTTTGAAAAGCTTCAAAGTTTTTTTCATCACATAATCCGGCAAATCAATTTTTTCAAGACGACTTACAAAATCCTTGGTAATTTCACTATCGGTTTTGTATGCCACCACCAGAATGTTTGACTCCAACCTATTCTTTTGAATAGATTTGAAGAACTCATGAAAATCGATGAACAACGATAGTAGATTTTTCCATTCTTCAATGGGAATATCAAAATTTCTTTTTATGAAATTCAATAGAATATCAACTTTTAAAAGTTGCAACTTGTTTTTGTCAACATATTGATCTATATTTGGGATCTTTGAAAACCTTTGAAGTAGCTCATTTATTTCATTTAATTTCAATATGCTGTGCAAGCCTTTTTTATAGTCATGCAGTTCATTCTTTATCAAAAATAGAGCACGGCGTTTGGTAATCATATAATTTTTTATTGCCACCTTTAAAAATTCTTTTTCGGCTTTTAATTCTGAGGAGTCGTTTTTGTTTATTCTCAAAATTCTATGATTCAAAATCTTTTTTTCATAATTGTTGAGCTTGTTCAAAACGTTGTTTATTGTATTCCCTGAACTATCAACGAACTTTTTCCTATTGAATATTGAGTCCTCAGAGTGAAAAAATTCCTCGAATAGTTTTCCTATGAGATCAATAGTTGAACTAGAAGTCTCAATCAATCGAGCTAACTTTGTATTCACATCTTCAGGGATAGGTTTGTTAGCTTGTAAAATATTCAAAAGTCTTTTTTTATCGCTTTCGGTCACAACCTTTGCAAATTTAGCGTTTGAACCATCTGGGGATAAAATACTTATATGCAATTTTCCCCTAATAGGTGGATCATCAAATATTTTTAACATCAAAGAGTTCTCTTTTTCTTTCTCCTGCTCTATTAGGGATAAATTCATTATTTCATTTAAAGTCAGATTCTCGAAATTCAAATCTCCTTTTTTAGAAAAATCTACAAATACTTTTAAATTACGACTAGTGAATACGTTTTTTGTTATCCATTTTGGAGGCCATGTGAGAACTTCACTCTGTAGCTTAAAGGAAGTATCCAACATCCACAAAAATGGCATTAACATTATCAGAGCACCAATAGTTATTGTTAAATACACGATAAGTTCCAATGTGAACTTCTTCAATGAGGGTTGTAACCTCCTCTCGAAAATAATTCAGTTTTCATATTGTACTTTTTCTTTTCCGATTCTGAGTTGTACGATTGTTAGTATGAGTATGATTAGAAATAACATGTAAGCTATTGCACAAGCTTCACCCATTTTTTGCTCCTGATAAAATTTTCTGAATACGTAGTAGACAACTGTTAATCCGCTTTGATTGTATGGACCAGGTAGCTGGTTATACAAAACGTATACGGTTGTGAAAACCTTAAAGTTTCCTATCATTGAAACCACTAGTATAAAAAAGGTGGTTGGCGAGAGAAGAGGCCAGGTTATATAGAAAAACTTTTGATATCGCTTGGCTCCATCAACTTCGGCTGCTTCATAGTAAGACTTATCTATACTTTGAAGGCCAGCAAGAAAGATTACAGCATCGTACCCCAAATTTTTCCAAATCGACACTATTGCAATGGTCGGAATTGTCCATTTTTCGTCTTTCAACCAAGGGATCTTTGAAATGTTGAACCATGAAAGAATGTAGTTTAAAAGTCCATATTCATCGTTGAATATCCACTGCCAAACAAGTGATATAGCGACTATTGAAGTTACAAATGGTATAAAATATGAGGTTCGGTAGAACCCCTTGAAGTGGGTAACGCGATTTAAAAGCAGTGCAACACCCAGTGATAAAAAGACTGTTGTTGGTGTTGAGAGTAAAACATAATAAGTTGTATTGTATATGGATTTTATGAAATCAGAGTCATCTTTTATGCGTGCTATGAGATTAAATATATCTTTTGTATTCCCTTCTGGTAAAATGATTTTTCTCAGAAATATATAAAGGAACACGAAAACTACAATGCTAAACAATAGGTGCTGATTTAAATATCTGTTGAATCTTGCTTTAATCATGACCAAAATCAAAGCGAGAAAATTCACACTCCAGAGAATTAGAAGTAAATACGAGTTTTGAAACATGTAACTCAAAAAAAGCGAAGAAAAATTCAATACTGAGGCAAAATAGAGAGAACCGATTTTTTCTCTTTTTATAATGGTATACAAAAAAAGTACGATAACCAAGCAAAGGCTGATATACATCATTGTGTAACCCAGCGATTGCAATAAAGAATAGGGCAAAGGTTCCCTTAGTTCAAACAATTTCATGTAGTTTTTTAAACCTATGAATTTAGGATCTTTCTGGTGGGCAAAATCCCATTTAAAAAAACTCAGGACGAATGAAAAAACCAATGGCCAAAAAACAAACGTTCCGAGTATTGCAAAAGATGGAAGTAAAAATAAATAAGCTTTCAGATTTTCTCGAAAACTTTTTCTTAGGGCTCTTATATTATCACCACCTAATCATTTTTAACTCGATTGAATTATACAACAAAAAATCCCCCTTTTGGGGGGGGAAGGAACTGGAATGGTGCCCCCAGGAGGAATCGAACCTCCATTTGCGGATTAGGAATCCGCCGTTCTATCCGTTGAACTATGGGGGCAATACTATTATGCCTAATAATTTTCTCATAAAAGCCGTTCTCTTGTCAACACTGAGCTAACATGTTAGAATATTCATACCCTAACTTGGATTGTGGTTTAATCCCTTTCTAGGTTAGAGGATCAAAATACGGAGGTGTATATCAAATGTCTTTGACGCCTGAAGAAAAGGCACGGATAATTGAAGAATTTAAACTTCATGATGCTGATACTGGTTCTGTGGAAGTCCAAATCGCTTTATTAACAGCAAGAATAAGACACGTCACAGAACATCTTAAAAAGCATCCTAAAGACTATCATTCAAGAAGAGGTTTAATGAAAATGGTTGGTAAGAGGAGGAAACTTTTAAGATACCTTCGAAACGATAAACCAGAGGTTTATAAGGAACTGATATCGAAACTTTCACTTAGAAAGTAAAAAAAATCGAATTTTCAGGAGCGGGTGTAAACCCGCTCCTGAATTTAGAATCTCAAGTATTTGGATTGATAAAATTATTTTTCTCATCAAGATTATTTGAGTGTAAGAGGTGATTAAAATGTATAAAACATGGAAAAAAGACTTTTTTGGTAGAGAATTAAGTGTGGAATGTGGTAAAATGGCCAAGCAGGCGAATGGATCCATCGTGTTAAGGTTTGCAGATTCTGCCTTGCTGATAACTGCAACTGCTTCAGAAGAACCCAGCAACAATCTCGATTTTATGCCATTAACGATTGAATATCAGGAGAAATTTTACGCTGCCGGTAAGATACCGGGTGGATTCATAAAAAGGGAGAGTAAGCCAGGAGAAACTGCTATCCTATCCGCAAGATTGATAGATAGACCAATAAGACCTTTATTTCCAGAGAAATTTACGAATGAAGTTCAAATAGTGGTTACTGTTTTATCTGTGGATCCTGAGAATCCCCCAGATACATGGGGTATTTTTGGGGCTTCAACTGCTTTAAATTTGTCCAATATACCATTCAACGGTGTAGTAGCGGGAGTAAGAGTTGGTTATATAGACGGAAAATATGTAGTATTTCCAAAAGAAAAAGATATGGAAAGAAGCATGATCGATATAGTAGTAGCGGGTACCAAGGATGCCGTCACAATGGTTGAAGGGGAAGCAAAAGAAGTTAGTGAAGAAGAGATGCTGAATGCCTTGGAAATTGCTCATGTTGCTATTAAAGAATTAGTCGAGTTTCAAGAGGAAATAATAAATGAATTCAACATAGAAAAAATGAAGTCGGAATTCCCAGAGTTACCGGAAGATATTAAAAATAAATTTGAGATGTTGATAGATCTTCAAGAACTTGAAACTAGATTACTCACAAAGGGAAAGCATGCTAGAAACACCGCAATTAAAGAATACAGGGATAGATTATTAGAACAATTGAAATCAGAAGTAGAATTGGAAGATGAAAATCTTGAGAAACTTTTGAAGATATTCTATGAGGATAAAGTGAAGAAAACTGTTAGAAAAATGATAGTAGAAAAAAAACTCAGAGTGGATGGTAGAAGTCCACAGGATATAAGGCCGATAACCTGTGAAGTGGGGCTCTTCCCACGAACGCATGGATCAGCGTTATTTACTCGTGGTGAAACTCAAAGCCTGGGAATAGTAACTTTAGGTGCACCCATGGATGAGCAAATTATTGATACTCTCCTTGAAGAGGGAACCAAAAGATTCATGCTTCACTACAACTTCCCACCATATTCCACTGGAGAGGTTAAACCTTTAAGAGGACCAAGTAGAAGAGAGATAGGCCATGGACATCTTGCTGAAAGGGCATTGAAAAACCTTCTGCCTCCTGAAGAAGAGTTTCCATATACTATAAGAGTGGTTTCAGAAATACTTGAATCCAATGGCTCATCTTCAATGGCTACGGTTTGTTCTGGTTCATTGGCTCTCATGGATGCTGGTGTACCGATTCGTAAACATGTAGCTGGTGTTGCAATGGGATTGGTAAAAGAAACCGATAAAGTTGCCATATTAACTGATATTCTTGGAACTGAGGATCATTATGGGGATATGGATTTCAAAGTTGCTGGTACCAGAGATGGGATAACCGCTTTTCAAATGGATGTGAAAGTCAGCGGTATAGACAGAGAAATAATGGCAAAAGCGTTAGAACAAGCAAGACAGGCAAGAAATAAGATTTTGGACATAATGTATGAAACTATCTCAAAACCACGTTCTTCAATTTCAAAATATGCACCTGTTATAGTTGTTACCCAGATCGATCCTCTCAAAGTTGGAGAATTAATTGGACCCGGTGGGAAAGTAGTGAAAAAATTGACTAAAGATTATGATGTGAACATCGTCATAGATGATGAAGATGGTAGGATAAAGATCATTGGAAATGATCCAGAAAATATCAAGCGTGTTAAAGAAATAGCAGAAAAAATAACGCGAGATATAGAAGTAGGCCAAAAATTCAAGGGAGTTGTCACAAGAATAGAACCGTATGGAGCCTTTGTAGAAGTGCTTCCAGGGAAATTGGGATTGGTTCATATTTCAAAGATGGGAGAACGTGTTAGAGATATAAATAACATATTGAAAGTTGGTGACGAAATAGATGTAGAAGTTATAAACATAGATGAGTTGGGAAGATTACAACTGAGAAGGATTGTCTCGGAAAACACTAAAAAAAAGAACATCAGTCGTTGAG
>Ga0136651_10000809_pt1 | contig 17281 bp, 16 predicted proteins | sample Mar14236cmmetaG_FD_94867 | JGI IMG/M metagenome (GOLD analysis project Ga0136651, IMG submission 94867) | Marine hydrothermal vent microbial communities from Guaymas Basin, Gulf of California to study Microbial Dark Matter (Phase II) - Marker... ... | reverse complement strand
CCTACGAACCGCCCGTAGGGGCAATCCCTTGTGGTTGCCCCTCTTGCTCATGCCCCTCTTCTTGGTTGTTTCTTTTAATTAAAATACCTGAAAATTTATGGTTCAGTAATTAAGAATCAAAATCCCAATTTCAAACCCTAACGCAAAATAAATTTTGCACTCCAACAACAAGGCAAAATTTGGAACATAAATAGTACGAAAAACAAAATAATATTTGTTTAAGCCCCCCTTGAAAAAGGGGTTGGGAGGTTTTTGATTAAACTCTGGGAGTGTCTCACATGAACGTTTTTAAATTCTGGCTGGTTTTGTTAATTCTTATTTTTACATCAGGCGTTTGGGCTCAAGCTGATGGCAATGATGAGAATGAATTGAGAGAAGAGGATACAACAACGGCCTCATTGCCTTTTTCGGAAGAGCTGTTATTTGTTGAAAATGAAGTTATCATCAAATTCAAGGAGGAAGGTATTCAATCATTGGATATGATTTCAATCCAAGATACTTTGGGTGCCTTGACGGTTGAGGAATTTCCTGAGATTGGTGTTCAAGTCTGGAAAATGAGTACAACTGACACGGAAGATGCGGTGAAGATGTTTCAAGATGATTCGCGCATTGAATACATTGAACCCAATTATATTATCAAGCTTGAGCGAACACCTAATGATCCGGATTATTCTAAGTTATGGGGTTTACATAATACGGGGCAAACCGGGGGGAAAGCGGATGCTGATATTGATGCTCCGGAAGCTTGGGAAAATAAAACGGGTGGCAATGTGGTGGTGGCCGTTATTGACACGGGGGTTGATTACAAGCACCCGGATTTAGTTGGCAATATGTGGGTTAATACTAAGGAAATTCCCAATAATAAGATTGATGATGATAAAAATGGTTTCGTGGATGATATCTATGGCTACGATTTTGTGAATAAAGATGGTGATCCTTATGATGATCATTATCACGGTACGCATGTGGCGGGTACGATTGCAGCTACGGGTAACAACAAGAAAGGTGTGGTTGGCGTAAGTTGGACTGCCAAAATCATGGCCATCAAGTTTTTAAGTGCAAGAGGTTCAGGCTCGGTAACGGGTGCAATTTCGGCTATACGCTATGCAACCAAAATGGGCGCTAAAATCAGTAATAACAGTTGGGGTGGTGGGGGTTATTCACGCGCACTGCATGATGCGATTAAACAGGCGGAAAAGGCTGGGCAATTGTTTGTTGCGGCGGCTGGAAACTACGCTAAAAATAATGATCAAAAACCCCATTATCCGTCAAGTTATACGGTGAACAATATCATTGCGGTGGCGGCCACCGATCACAATGATAGATTGGCGCGTTTTTCTCATTATGGGCGCACTTCTGTGGATTTAGGGGCTCCGGGTGTTAGGATTTATAGCACGACTCCCCGTAATGGTTATAAGTCTTTGAATGGAACATCTATGGCAACGCCACAAGTATCAGGCGCGCTGAGTTTGTTATTGGCTAAGTGTCCAACGCTAACCGCTACAGAAGCTAAGAAGATTATTTTGAGTTCGGTTGATCAGGTTTCCGCTTTGCGCGGGAAAACAGTCACTGGGGGGCGACTCAATGTCGATAAAGCATTGAAAGCGTGTGGTAAACCGCCAGCTAAGAAACCGCCTGTCTCGAAGTTGCCTAATGATTGCAAACATGCTGTTTACACTGCAAAAGATGGCCGATTGAACCTGCCTTATCTTGATACGCCTTTATTAGATCCCGCTACGGGGCGCTCTATCGGCAAAACGGGGGTGTTAAAATGTCAGTTGAAATTGGTAGAGGGGGTCAAAAATTTCAAAGTCATTCCTGATAGTGTCGAATTTCTGGGTTTGTTGGATAAGCAGAATAAGTGTCATGCGATTTATTTCTACGCGAACCGAACGATCAAGATTCCGTTTATGGATGTGCCATCGGTGATGGTTTTACCGGGTGGTGGTGTGGTTCCAGGCCCGACGCAGATTTTTGAAGTGACTATGCAGCAGTTGCCGATATCTGATGAAGTATTCCAATTGAAAGGCTATAAGTATCTTAATACGATAGCGCCGTAGTCTCGTAGGTGGGTAAGTTAAGCCTGGGCGAACACGCAGGTTCGCCCCTACTGCCCTTAACGAAGGTGGCATTGACGCTTGCCCACCATCTCCATCCATAAACTCAGCTTTACCCATAAGTCGTTGTGCCATTCGCAAACTAAAGTTTGCACTCCAAAATCGCAAACTAAAGTTTGCACTCCAAAATCGCAAACTAAAGTTTGCACTCCAAAATCGCAAACTAAAGTTTGCACTCCAAAATCGCAAACTAAAGTTTGCACTCCAAAATCACAAACTAAAGTTTGTACTCCAAAATCACAAACTAAAGTTTGTACTCCAAAATCACAAACTTTATCAATATTTTTATGCGCTATTATTAAAGTCAGCAAAGGTGTCAGTTATCAGTTATCAGTTTCACATTTCACGCTAAAGTTTCGCTCCGCGAAACTTTAGCGTGAAATAAAGTTTTTGCGCGCAAAAACTTTTGCGTGAAAATCAGTTATCAACACTTTTTATAACGACTGGGTTGAAAATAAAATTTGTGTTAAATTGCTATTAACGCTAATGTTAATTCGCTCTATAACTACAAGGATTACGCATGAAAGGATACAATAACGGATATCTGTAAAAGAGAGAAGCCTCAGATTTTATGGAGAAGAATAATCGTTTCATTTTGAGACGATCTTATCCTTTCATGCGCAATCCTTGTAGTTATATAGAAATGATGTCTGATGAAGATTGGATGCGTCATGCTTTGCGCTTAGCGCAGTTTGCGGCATCATTAGGTGAAATCCCGGTGGGGGCTGTGGTGGTGCAAGGGCAAGCGTGTATTGCTGAGGGCTGGAATCTGTCGATAAGCCATCATGATCCGACGGCACATGCTGAAATTGTGGCATTACGCAAAGCGGCGCAGTATTTAAATAATTATCGTTTAATGGAAAGTACGTTGTATGTTACCCTTGAACCGTGTGTGATGTGCGCGGGTGCGATTATTCAGGCGCGGGTTAAGCGGGTGGTATTTGGAGCTTATGATCCCAAAGCGGGCGCTGCGGGGAGTCGTTTTGATATTTTGAGAGATACTCGTCATAATCATCATGTAGAATGTGTTAGCCGCGTTTTGGCAACGCCCTGCTCCGATTGTCTCAAGCAATTTTTTAAAAATCGACGTTAATGATGGGCTATAGATTTTAATATCAGTAAAACTCAAAACTGGCGTGAACATTGACTGTTCATTTTTATAGTTTTGTTCAAAAGTTCATGTGTCCAGAATTTATCTATTTTTGGCCTTGGGCAACTTGGGCAACTAGACTGCGTTGTTGCATGGCACGATTTATCGCGGCATCCTTCAGGTAAATAATTTCAAAAGGGCGAACACGCAGGTTCACCCCTACATGTACCTCGTAGGGGCGAACCTGCGTGTTCGCCCAATTTGATTTATGAAAGATTTGTGAAATTATTTTTCTGAAGCTCTATAAGCAAAACTTGCTACCCCACCCTACATAAAAGTTGTGTTGTGCCCGCGTGCAGTATAATTCATTGATAACTGATAACTGATAACTGATAACTGATAACTGATTATGGAACATTTTGAAACTGAAGAACAACAAGTTGAGGCTTTAAAAAAATGGTGGAAAGAGAATGGGATTTCTGTTGTAGCAGGCGTGGTTTTGGGTTTAAGCCTGTTGATGGGATGGCGTTGGTGGCAAACCTATTCTGAACAACAAGCGCATTTGGCTTCTGGGCTTTATGAGCAAGTGCAGCTCTTTTTGACAAGTGATCAAACTGATAAAGCTGTGGGTTTTGCGGAGAAATTGTTATCAGAACATAGTGGCAGTACTTATGCTGTGCTTGCGGTGTTGAATCTGGCGCGTTTGGATTTGGAAAAGGAAGATATTGATAGTAGCCATGTTCGCTTGCAGTGGATATTGGATCAAAATGGCAGTTTGTCTGAGTTGACGCATATTGCGCGTTTGCGTAAGGCTCGCTTGTATTTATCGGAAGAGAAGCTAGCGAAGGCGAGTCGTTTGATTGAGGGCGTTGATGTGGGTGAGTTTAAGGGGGCGTATGCTGAATTACGGGGTGATATCGCCGTGGCAGAAGCGCGAACCGATGCGGCACGCACGGCTTATACTGAGGCTTTGGAGGGCGATGAGTTGTCGGGGAAGCATCGTGAATGGGTGCAGATCAAGTTGGATGATTTGGGTGTGAAACAAGTGGCACGTATTGACGACAGTCTACCGCTATCGGTTGCGGGTAATCCCAGTACGGTGCAAGAGAATGTGATAACTGATAACAATAACGATAAATCGGTGGGCGACGAGAGTATGCCGCTATCGGTTGCGGGTAATCCCAGTACAGTGCAAGAGAATGTTATAACTGATAACAATAACGATAAATCGGTGGGTGACGAGAGTCTGCCGCTATCGGTTGCGGGTAATCCTAGTACGGTGCAAGAGAATGTTATAACTGATAACGAGAACGACAACTCGGTGGGCGACGTGAGTCTGCCGCTATCGGTTGCGGGTAATCCCAGTACGCTGCAAGAGAGTGTGATAATTGATAACGAGAACGACAACTCGGTGGGCGACGTGAGTCTGCCGCTATCGGTTGCGGGTAATCCCAGTACGGTGCAAGAGAGTGTGATAATTGATAACTGATAGAGATGTTGAGAAAAATAATTTCATCTGGGCGAACACGTAGGTTCGCCCGTAGGGGCGAACCTGCGTGTTCGCCCTGCAACAATTAATACGCACCGCATGAAAAATTAACCATTAACCATTAACCATTAACCATTAACCATTAACAAATTAACCATTAATCTATTAATATGCGTGCAAAAACTTTTGCCTGGAAATCACTTGCAACGATCACTTTATTAAGCTTTTCACTTTTCATTTTATTAAGCGGCTGTTCTGGGAGCAAAGATAATACTGAACCGCCGGCACCTTTGGTTCAATTTACGCCGACTTTGACGGTTAAAACGTTATGGACAGCTTATGCGGGGGGCGGTACAAATAAAAGCTATTTGAAACTGGCTCCCGCTTTTTACAATGAACGGTTGTTTACGGCTTCGCCAACAGGCAAGGTGCGGGCCTTTAATTTTCGTGATGGCAAGCAAGTATGGGAACAAAAAATAGGGCTACCCATTTCAGGTGGGCCTGGCGTTGGCCAAGGTTTGGTACTGGTAGGCAGTCATAAGGGTGATGTGGTGGCTTTGTCTGAAATTGAGGGTAAGGAGCAATGGCGTACTCAAGTTTCCAGTGAAGTCTTGGTGGCACCGGGTATCAGTCAAGGTGTGGTGGTGGTGCGTACTATAGATGGCAAATTATTTGGTTTGGATAGTCAAAATGGTGAGCAATTATGGGTGTATGAAGGCAGTCGCGTTCCTTTACTGACATTGCGGGGCATGAGTACCCCTTTGGTTAAAAGGGATGTGGTTATAGTGGGATTTGATAATGGCAAAATCGCTTTGTTAAATCTGCAGAAGGGCAAAGTTTTATGGGAATATGCGGTAGGGGTACCGAGTGGGCGTAGTGAATTGGAACGTATGGTTGATATTGATGCTGATCCGTTGTTGGTCAACAATATGATTTATGTGACGGGCTATCAGGGAAGAACTATGGCGATTGATTTGGCTAAGGGGGCTAAGCCGTTATGGGAGAAGAAGTTGTCTTCTTATGCCGGTTTGGGTGTTGATTTCGATTATCTCTATGTGAGTGATAGCAATAGTCATGTTTGGGCACTTAATCGTGAGTCGGGCGAGGATTGGTGGAAGCAGGAGAAACTCCATGCCCGTAACGTGACAGCGCCGGTGAGCATTGGTGATTATGTGGTTGTTGGCGATAGTCAGGGATATTTGCATTGGATGCGGCGCGATAATGGGCAATTTGTTGCGCGTCAAGAACTGGGTGATGCGAGTATTATGGTGCGCCCTTTGGTGATAGATGGGAAATTAATTGCTTATAACAGTGCTGGAAAAATGGTGGCGTTGCAGCCGGAATGAATAAATAATTTTTTTTCAAAAAAAAGGAGTAAAAAAACACCGTGGATGCAAGTCATTTTGATGCCCTTCGTCAACATTTAGGTGAACATATCATTGGGCAACATCATCTTATTAATAGTTTGTTGATTGGTTTGTTGAGTGATGGACATATTTTGGTTGAAGGTATGCCAGGTTTGGCAAAAACGAAGGCAATTAAGACTTTAGCGGGGGCTTTGGAAGGGCAATTTCACCGGATTCAATTTACGCCGGATTTATTACCCGCTGATTTAATTGGTACGGATATTTATCAGCATGAGCGGGGGGAGTTTGAATTTCGGCCTGGCCCGTTATTTCATAATGTTTTGTTGGCTGATGAGATCAATCGCGCTCCCCCTAAAGTTCAGTCGGCTTTGTTAGAGGCGATGGCTGAACGTCAAATTACGGTGGGGCAACACACGTATCAATTGCCGGAATTGTTTATGGTGTTGGCGACGCAAAATCCGGTAGAACATGAAGGCACTTATACGTTGCCAGAGGCGCAGTTAGATCGTTTTTTGTTGTATGTGCGGGTGGATTATCCTAGCCGAGAGGAAGAGTTGGGTATTATTGAGTTGACTGAAAAAGAACTAGCTGCGGCTCAATTATCCAAGCCATCCGATTATGATCAAGCTGTTGATTTCAAAGTGACACCGAGCAATGTGCTACCGGTTCATGAGGTGGGCGATTCTTCAAAGCTGGCTTTGCCTGAAACGTCGTTACGCGAAAGCGAACTTCAGTTAGAAGTGAATCAAAAAGCGCCTCTTTTCCAGAAAGGGGTTCAAGAAATGGCCCATCATGTCAGTGAGCGTGATGTACTTAAAGCGCGTGATGCGGTGATGCAAGTCTATTTAGATCCTAAATTAAAAGAATATATTGTCGATATTGTGCAAGCTTCGCGCTATCCAAAGAAGTTTGATCCGGATTTACAACGCTGGCAACGTTTTGGCGCTTCGCCTCGTGCGAGTCTGGCGATGGCGCGCTGTGCCCGTGCATTAGCGTGGTTGCAAGGGGAGCAATATGTTTCTCCAGAACAGATTCAATCGGTTGTTCCTGATATCTTACGCCATCGGATTCTATTATCGTTTGAAGCGGAAGCGGAAGGCATCACAAGTGATGATTTTATTCAGCGTATGCTGCAAGTTGTCGCGATTCCGTAGGGTGGGCTGTGGCCCACAAATCCGTTATATTCAACTGGTGGGTAACATGATTACCCACCAATCCGTTATCTTCGTGGGCTTTGTATTGCCCAGCAATCCGTTCACTTATTTAAATCAATCTATGATTGTCAAACCAACTATTTATCTTGAAACTTCTATTGTCAGTTATCTAACTGCTCGACTCAGCAAAAATCTGGTCACTGCTGCACATCAACAATTAACACAAGAATGGTGGCAAAATCAACGAGATAAATTTGCTTTATTCACTTCACAATTGGTTATCCAAGAAGCGAGTCGAGGCGATCAAAGTGCCGCTCAAAGAAGATTAGAAATACTCAAAGATATTCCATTATTGGAAATGAATTATCCGGCAATTGTATTGGCACGAGAATGGGTAGACAATCAACTCATTCCGAAAAAAGCGACAGAAGATGCACTACATATTGCAATAGCAACACTTAATGGTATGAATTATCTTTTAACTTGGAATTGTAAGCATATCGCTAATGCCACTATGCGTCATAAGAGAGAAGTATTTTGTCGTTTAAAAGGACATGAATCACCAGTCATTTGTACACCTGAAGAACTCATCGAGGAATAAAATAATGTGCGAAGACGAAATTATCGAAGAAATTCATGAAATTAGAAAGACTTACGCGGCCCAATTTCATTTTGATTTAGATGCCATTTATCGTGATTTAAAAGCACAAGAAAAAGCGAGTGGACATCAATTAATCTCATTTCCACCAAAGCCCTACATGGTGCCTATCAAGAATGATCTGAAAGAAACTAAGCCAGCCTAGATAGAATAGGTAGGAATTGTATTTAGCTTCGCTGGCCTTCGGCTCACGCAAAAGTTGCGCGCAACTTTTGCGTGAAATGGTGGGTAACGTGTTTTTGTTGCCCACCAATCCGTTAGCTTCGTATTTGCCCATCAATCCGTTATCTTCGTAGGGTGGGTAACGGGTTTTTGTTGCCCACCATTTGATCTATATAATTAATGGGGCCGGCACAAAAACACGCTACCCACCCTACAGTAGATTAGAAAACTTCTTCGTAGGGTGGGTAACGGGTTTTTGTTGCCCACCATTTGATCTATATAATTAATGGGGCCGGCACAAAAACACGCTACCCACCCTACAGTAGAATATAATGATTATTCAGGTACAGGCGCTTCCGTTTCTAGCGATTCTTCTGAAGGGGTTAAGGTTAATTCTATCAATCCATTGCCAGTTAGCACATCTTTAGTACCAAAACTCTCAGGCGGTGAGCCAACATTTCCGCTTAATGTCTTGTTTTCTAAAGTGAGACGATATTCGTTGTGACTGCCCCAACGGCTACTGGCATGTCTGGTGTTGCCAATGCTTCGTGCGCGTTTTAGGCGTATTAACTGGCGGGCGCCCAAAATAAGGGGGATGGGTGTTATCTCATCAACTTCTTTGCCTTCGTTGGCTTCATTAATGGTTGTCACAATTTCTTGATATCGTTCGACATCTACCCAATCCAATTCGCCATCACCTTTTTCGTCAATGAGATATTGCGTTATGATATCGCCTGTGACTTTGGCATGTAAAAAGCTAGAGGGTTCCGGTTCGTCTTGAGTGGAGTGGATAATTTCGCCTCCAATAAAACCATTTTGTACGCTTTTAAACTGCAACTCAGTTGCGTAAATGTTTTTGGCGGTTTTATACTCACCTTTCCAAGTTGTACCGCGTAAGCGTTGTTGCAGTAAATCAGGTTCAAAGTGATTTTGGAGTTGCGCGTCAAGTATATGAAAAGTGGCATTGTCGGGATTGAAACCTAAAATCAATGTCCAATCCGACTCTATGAGTTCCTCGTTGCGTGTGTCAATCGTTTTGACCCCGCTGATATGCAAAACAGGGGGATCAGTTCTATCGCCTTGACGAATAGAGGGAGATTGGGAACTGATGTAGGTTTTAGAAAAATCAACCTCTGATGCTAATGCCGGTGTGTTTAAGAAGCCAATAAGGCTTATCAGGATTATGACCGATTTCATTTTTGTATCCTCTTATTTATGATTGAGGCTCTAAACAATACGCGCCGCAATCGCTACGGCGCATACATATATAATAATAAGGAGAAAAGGGTTGAAAGTTTAGCGTGTTATGATTCCTTTTCTAACAATACGGCTATCCAACCAGCCACGTAGCCACCACTTTCTTGATCGCCATTTCCAACACCACTACCCACGGGGATCATTTGTATAACTTTCCAATCATTTTCTAAGTAGTCCGTTAAATGTTCTTGCAGTGTCATATCTTCTTCGTTATCATCATCTAAACCAATGGTAATGAGTTTTTGCATGTAAGCACTCCTTTTTGCATGATGTTCAACAATGAACAATTATCAATTCCACATTTAGCTTCGCTGAAATACAGTTTTTGCGCGCAAAAACTGGGGCAAAGAAATCAATTATCAATTAATCCCATATCAATTATCAATTCCACGTTATAATATATTACAATAAATTACGTTAAGGAAATCAATCTCTTGATATGCGTAGATTTTTAAGTGATGTCTAAGGTTTACCGATTATCGAACACTCTAAATCTTATGAGATACTATATAAAGCCTTTTAACATTTTTTATCGGCCCAAATCAGCCGTCTAAAGCGTCATCAATGTTCTATTGTTAATTTTTGATGTATCTACAGTTGTCCAATAAAGAATTTTAAAGATTTTAATACTTTTTTTTATTGGGGTTAATTTTAATTCGGGACAAGTCTATTATAGAAAAATTTAGAGTTGATTTATAGCAATTATATCCGCTCACAAAAAACGCTTGACATTTTCTAAAATGTCATTAATAAGGTGATGATTAATGTTGGTAGTATTTGAGCCCCTCCGTTAGGCAAAAGTAAAACCCACTTTGCTAATGATCCCGATATGCTTGAATTTTTCGGCTGGGCAGCCCTGATGTGGAAAGGTTGCTTGAGCCTTCTCGTCAAATAGTCCACTTATAAATATGGTTTTTATTTCTAATAACTGATTTCGACGCTTAAGTGTGATGGTATAAACTTTTGCGTGGAACTGATAACTAATAAAAGGGTACCTAACAATGAGTGTCAACAAAATCCTTGCTGTTGATGATTCAAAAGTTGATCTGATCAATATTCAAAATATTCTTTCTGATGCTGGCTATGATGTGCAGACGGCCTCTTCTGGTCAGGAAGCGATTGAGAAGGCGAGTCAAGAAAAGCCGGATTTGATTTTTATGGATGTCGTGATGCAACACATGGATGGCTATCAAGCCTGTCGAGAGTTGACCCATAATGATGCAACCAAGGATATTCCAATTATCTTTGTGACGAGTAAAGGTCAAAAGGCGGATCGCGTGTGGGCTGAAATGACGGGGGGTAAGGGTTTGGTGCAAAAACCTTATACACCTGACCAGATTATTGAGCAAGTTAATCAATTTAAGTAGTCTAAACTTTTGCGTCGATCTGATTTAATCTCCAAAATCTATGTCGTCATGATTTTTGGCACAAAAATCATTAACATGGGAAGGGAATTGAATCCGTATTGGTGCTTTTGAATCAATGGGGAATTGGGAATTGACGCTGTCTTTCCCTTTTCCCCTTTTTTTTGATCTATTGTTTTTCAAAGGGCAGATTTGTTTGAAAATCGATATTAATTCATAACCTGTTGTAATTTATCAGTATAATCGTCTATTTCTGCTGCGGTACGCATTTCGGTGGCACACACAAGTAGGCACTGATCGAGTTGTAGATAATACGGGGTTAAGTCATATCCGCCTAAGATATGATGTGCCGCTAATTGTTGCAAAACGTCTTTGACTGGTTTTTCTAAGCGTATGACGGTTTCGTGAAAAAAGGGGCCTTTAAACACACGACTGACACCGGAAATCGTTGTGAGCTGATTGACTAATCGGGTGGTGTTGCTATGGCAAGTTGAGGCAACATGCTCTAGCCCTTGCGCGCCCAATAAGGCGGTGTGAATGGTTGCGGCTGTTACCATGAGGCCTTGATTAGTACAAATATTTGAAGTCGCTTTGGAACGACGAATATGTTGTTCACGGGCCTGCAGGGTTAAGGTGTATCCTGTTTTGCCATCCAAATCAACGGTTCGCCCGATAATACGTCCTGGCATTTGCCGTATGTAGGCTTTTTTGCAACACATAAAACCAAAATAGGGGCCGCCACCTGAGAGGGGAATACCTAAAGGTTGGCCTTCACCACAGACGATATCAGCCCCTTTTTGCCCCCACTCACCAGGCGGTGAGAGTACTGCCAGCGTGAGCGGATTCACAACGCCTATTACTAATAGGCCTTGTGCGTGTGCCCAATCGGTTAATTCATCTACTGCTTCTAAGTTCCCAAAAAAATTGGGTTGCTGAATGACTAATGCCGCATTTTCGCTGTCATTTTCGAGATTGGCGAGATCAACCGTTCCATTTTCAGGGTCATAAGGCACATCAAGCAGTCTAATCCCTTGATTTTTAACGAGAGTTTGCACGACGCGCCGATAAATCGGGTGTACCGTGGTTGGCATTAAAATGCGTTTGGCCTTAGATTTAGTGATACGCACGGCCATCAGCACAGCTTCTGCCAAGGCTGAAGCCCCATCATACAATGAAGCATTTGAGGCATCCATGCCGGTTAAATTCGCCATCAGGGTTTGAAATTCATATAAAAGTTGTAGCGTTCCTTGGCTCGCTTCCGCTTGATAGGGCGTGTAAGCGGAATAAAATTCGCCTCGTGTCGTGATTTCCCAAACGGCCGCGGGAATATGGTGTTCATAAGCACCTGCGCCGACAAAACACACTGCGCTACTATTTTGAGCAGCGCGTTGGCGCATCAATTGCCCTACTTCCATTTCCGTCAGGGCCGGTGGGATTTTTTCTAAGTTGCCACAACGTAAATCGACAGGAATTTCATCAAATAAATCGTCGAGACTACCAATGCCAATCGTAGCCAGCATGGCTTCCATATCATCTTGGGTGTGGGGAATATAAGGCATGAATTAGATTTGAATTAGATTTGAATTGATTTGAATTAATTGGGGTTAATTTTGTGAGACGGTGTGCAAGGTAAACCTTGCACACTGTAGGGGCAATCCCTTGTGGTTGCCCATTATTGGTCTATTTCAATTATAGCCTGTAGAGACAATCCCTTGTGACTGCCCTGCTATTCCTTTTCTGCAAGCATCTCAGCGTATTTTTCGGCCGTCAACAAATTCTCCAAACCGGAGTCTTCAGCCAATCTGACTTTGAATAACCAACCCTCGGAATAAGGGCTGCTATTGATCAATTCCGGTTCATCAATTAAGGCAGCATTATTGTCAATCACCTCTCCTGCTATTGGACTAAAAAGATCAGAAGCCGCTTTGACTGATTCAACCACGCCACAGGCATCGTCTACATTAAGTGAGTCACCTGTCTCCGGCAATTCAACAAAAACTAGATCCCCTAACGCTTCTTGAGCATGATCGGTAATGCCAATTGTAGCGATGCCATCTTCTATACGCACCCATTCATGGGATTGGATATATTTCAAGTCTTCAGGTATTTCGCTCATTATTAATTTTCCTTAAAACGCGGTTAATGGTTAATTGTTATTTGCTTCGGTTCGATTTTGCCACGGAAAAACACGGAAAAACACGGAAAAATTCATTCCGTGCTTTCTGTGTCATTCCGTGGCTTTTAATATTCCCAATTCGCCGATAACCACTGATAAATGATAACTGATAACGGTTCACTGATAACGGTTCACTGATAACAGGCTTTACCCTGTCGCACAAATGGGGGTTTAACGACTTGTGCTGGTAACGATTTATTGCGTATTGTCACCGTGACTTGTGAGTCTGTTCCCGCTGGCACACGGGCAAAAGCAATTGAAACGCCTAATGTCGGTGAAAAAGTACCACTGGTGATCAGCCCTTCCCCCTTGCCAGGGGCAGATACGATTTGATGTGCGCGTAATATGCCTTTCTCCTGCAATATTAAACCCACCATCACTTGATGTGATTTCGATTTCCGTTGAGTTTGCAAAGCAGAACGTCCGATAAAATCTCGATGGCTAGGCTTAAAAGCAACAGTCCAAGCTAAGCCTGATTCCAAAGGCGTATAGTTTTCATCCATATCGGCCCCATACAAATTCATGCCGGCCTCAAGGCGCAAAGTATCTCGCGCACCCAGCCCCACAGGTTCAATTCCCACTGCGAGTAAGCTATCCCAAAAATCCGGTGCTTGTTTCGCAGGTAAAATCATTTCAAAACCGTCTTCACCTGTATAACCTGTACGTCCGACAAAAAAGTCATCATTATTCCAACTGGCATAAAAAGGTGCAAGTGCCATGACATATGCCCGTAAATTTTCAGGTAATAAAGGCCCCACTTTTTCTCGTACCTGTGGCCCTTGTACAGCGAGCATAGCGAGATCATCGCGCTCACGAATATCGACAGCAAACGGTTTAGCCTGTTGTGTGAGCCAAGCCATATCTTTATCCCGCGTTGCCGCATTGACAATCATGCGATAATGGGTATCGTCTTGAAAATAAACAATTAAATCATCAATAACCCCCCCTTGTTCATTCAACATACAACTGTAAAGCGCTTTACCCGATTTTTTTAACTTGCCCACATCATTAGCCAACAAATAGCGCAAGAAATCACGCACACTTTGTCCAGTTAAATCAACAACGGTCATGTGTGAAACATCAAACACACCCGCGTCACGGCGGACTTGATGATGTTCATTGATTTGTGAACCGTAATGCAAAGGCATTTGCCAACCGCCAAAATCAACCATTTTGGCATTGCTCGCTAAATGTTTATTATATAATGGTGTTTTTTTAGCCATAGTCATAATATTTTCAATGAACTTCAGATGTTCAGAACTTTATGCCTTATATAAATTCATACAAAAAACGGAACTCATAATCTATAAGAGTTTGGAGTCAAAACATTAGTTTAGTATAAAATCGGCTAACGTGGTTTTATTTCAGTGATTTATATTAAATATAGGAGTTCAGATAAATATTTTGGCCCAAACCTGACAGGTTTTGAAAACCTGTCAGGTTTATTTAATAAATAATAAATATATATTTTGGCCCAAACCTGACAGGTTTTGAAAACCTGTCAAGTTTTTATAATAATATATATAAATTTTGGCCCAAACCTGACAGGTTTTGAAAACCTGTCAGGTTTTTATTGATAACTGATAACTGATAACTGATAACTGATTATGCACGATTTTCCCCGTGAAAAACTGTGTGAACTTATCAACCATCATGGCACCATTCTGTGTGAAGATGCCGAACGCTGTGAATTTTTCCTACGCAATGCCTGTAATGCTGAATATAAGCGAGAAGTTTTTGTGCTAGTCAACGCGATTAGAGAAGATGTCGCTAAAGAATTGCTCAATCCGCCACAAGGTTTACCGCATGAAGCGGTGTTTGATTATTTAGTACAACGTTTATATGACAATTTGTGGTTAGATAAAACAGCGGCTGAGTGGACAGTGCAAACTTGGGGAATCGCTTTAGGGGTAAAAATGGCAACGCCTATCCCACCTATTCTAAAAGACGATTTGACACAACGGTTAGCTAATCAACCTGAAACGCCCTCTCAATCTCCAAAAGCCAAAGTAAGTCCCTCTTTCAAACCGCTTTCTCTAATCAATCCATTAGACTATATACGATTATTATGGTGGGTTTTAGTCATGCCAAGGCAGTTGCAAGCCTATCGCAAAAGCTTTGGTAAAGGGAATGAAAAGCGCATCGGCAATTGGCTGGTGAGTACATTAACGTGGTGGCCCTTGTTGATACCGACATTGGCATTAGGATTAGAACTATTTCCTCATTCTGCTAAAGCGTGGTTACCAGAGACTTATCTGCTCATCAGCGCCTTGTTCGTCGGATGTTGGTTATTAACGGGATCGTTGAAAATCAATAAAGATGTAGCCGTTGGCGTGGCAGTGAGTGTTGTGGGATTAGTAGCCGTGGGGATATCTGTGAGCCTTGTTGGTATCGTCACTGGCTTTGTAACGGGTGGCCTCGCAATCGGTATAGTCTGCTTCATAGCAGTGAGCGTCGCGGGTTTCATAGCGGTTGTTGTAGCAAGCGATATAGCGGTTGTCGTGACAGGGATCGTCGCTATCGGCGTTGCCGTTGGCGTTGCCATTGGCGTGACAGTTGAAATCGCCGGCTTTGTGGTAGGCTTTGTCGTAGGCAGTGTAGCGGGCTTTGTGGCCGGTTTTATGGTAGATACGGTGGCCGATCTGATTGGAAACACTATAGAAAACACTTTAAACACGGGTAGCCCATCTTGGTTAGCCCGTCTAGCTTTCCTACTGCTCATCGCAGCCCACTTTTCTTTGATTGGATTATACTTTTTTGAATGGTTTTTGTGGTTCAATTTTTTTTAAAAAATATAAAAAAGGAGTTCATTCCCAGAGTTCATTCGTTCTCAAAATTCATTTGTTCAGGCGTTTGATTTTTATTTCGATTGATTATTCCTAATTATATAATATTGCCAAAACGATGGCAGACAAAAAAGGCAACACATTGCCCACTTATTTATCCATCCCCTGATTTTTTAATTTAAATTTAATATTCGAGGTTTAAATTGCTGTGAAAAAATTTGAACCTCGAATTGAGTTTAAAATGCAATAGTCAAGCTAACCACTATTTCATTTTCACCTAGTACAAAAACTTATTCTCTGTGGCACTCTGTGGCACTCCGTGTTCTCTGTGTTGAAAATTTTTTTGACAAACTTTGATAGGCAATCTTATTCGCAATTTGCAATCCCCACCGCTTGAAAAAAATTCCCCCATCCCCACATATACAGCCACGAAAATACACTTATGACACATAAGTCTTTACATCAGTCTAGTACAACGCATGACGGGCCGATAAACGAATAATGCAAATATGATTAATATTTAATGCTATGGATACGATGGTTGAAATCAAAAATTTATGTAAACAATTTGACACCTTGACGGCCGTTGATGATATCTCATTTCAAGTCAATCAAGGCGAAGTCTTAGGCTTTTTGGGGCCTAATGGAGCCGGTAAATCCACTACCATGAAAATGATTACCGGGTTTTTAACGCCTACTGCTGGTACGGTAACAGTAGCCGGGCATGATATTGTGCAAAAACCGCTTAAAGTTAAACAGCGGTTGGGTTATTTGCCAGAAGGGGCAGCGGGCTATCCTGATATGACACCGGCTAATTACCTTGATTTTGTAGCACAAATCAGAGGCCTTCGTGGACAAGATAAACGCCGTCGCATTGAGGATACCGTAATGCGCGTTAATTTAGAAAGCGTCTTGCATCAGTCTATTGATACGCTATCTAAAGGATTTAAGCGTCGCGTCGGTTTAGCACAGGCCATCTTGCATGATCCAGAAGTCTTGATTTTGGACGAGCCCACTGATGGACTTGATCCCAATCAAAAGCATGAAGTGCGTACCCTGATAAAAAATATGGCTAAAGAAAAAGTCATTATTTTGTCTACGCATATTCTTGAAGAAGTTCATGCCGTATGTAGTCGCGCTATTATTATAGCCGATGGGCAAATCGTAGCCGATGGCACCCCCTCAGAATTAGAAGCCAAATCGCAATACCATAATTCAGTCACCATTACGCTACGCGCCAATCAAGATAAAGCAACTTCTGTACGTCAAGCCTTGCTCAATTTGCCCAATATCCATAAATTAGAAACATTAATAGAGGATGAATCGACATTGAGTTATCAACTTTTTCCAAAAAAGCACGGTTCTATTATTGGCGAAATCAGTCAATATGCGCGTAATCAGCAATGGAACGTCACAGAATTGCATGTTGATAAAGGCCGTATGGATGAAGTATTTCGTTCAGTGACAACCAGCGTATAATCATTTTTCCTGCCAGATAATTGTCTGACAACAGGGCCAATTGTACTCACATTTTTCTAATTAAGTACTGAAGCATAAATTTTCGTGTATTTTGAAATGGGGCAACCACAAGGGATTGCCCCTACGCAATGCCATGTAGGGGCAATCCCTTGTGGTTGCCCTTTGCGCTAAAATATCTGTTT
>Ga0136651_10000806_pt1 | contig 17320 bp, 15 predicted proteins | sample Mar14236cmmetaG_FD_94867 | JGI IMG/M metagenome (GOLD analysis project Ga0136651, IMG submission 94867) | Marine hydrothermal vent microbial communities from Guaymas Basin, Gulf of California to study Microbial Dark Matter (Phase II) - Marker... ... | reverse complement strand
GACTCAAGGTACTTGGCCTCGATTCCGAGATCAGCAACAGCGTCTTCCATGCCTTTCCAGGCGGTGGCGTTGAAGGATTTATCATCAATTCCTCCGACGTCCGTGACCTCGCAGGCCAGGAACACATCTTCTTCAACTACCACAGGCTCATCAACGACTTGGACGGGTTCTTCTGTTCCGCCGCAAGCGCCGAGAATGAGGGAGCTGACAATCAGGAGGGCAATTAATGCCCAAAAGAAACGTTTCGATTTCATTCTTCTAACTCCTTAAAGTGAATTGGACAAGATTTTGGAACTCATGCGAAGTTTTTATTGGGGTTGAAGAGCACCTCCTTAAAAAAGTAATAATTTGGCGGATTAACTATACCATAATTCAGATAAGGGCAATCCTAAATCTCATTGATAAGTGTTTTTTCAGCTAAATTTAGGTACATTTGTAATGATAAATGCTCCTGAACCGGCCCGATAAAGCCGATTTTATATTCTGCAATAACCTGTCCTAGCCTGGCGGCAATCAGCGCGGAGTATCCTTCATGTAAACCTGCCAATAGACCTGACCAGAAGGCATCACCTGCTCCAGTGATATCCACTACGGGAACCGGGTTAGGGTGGATATGGATCCTATCCCCTTGAGCAGTTCCCAGAAGTGATCCTTCACTTCCCATTGTCAGCGAAACGATCTCAGGGCCCAGTCTAAGGAATTTTTCCAGATACTGGATTGGTTTGAGTCCCGGACCAAAGATCCGGATGCTGTCATCCAAGGAGGGTTTAGTGACAGTGACATATTTGAAGAATTCTAGTAGAGATGAACGATAATCCTGAAGATCTGACCAAATCATGGGGTGGTAGTTTGGATCAAGAGAAATTATCTTTCCCTGATTTTGATTGGCTTCAAGGATGGCCAATATTGTGCTGCGGCAAGGATCTCTAGAAAGGGCAAATGCGGATGTGTGAATGAATTTACTGTCATTTGTCGCGGCCAGCAGATCATCTGTCAGGGAAAGATATTGGTCTGCGCCGCGATAGATTATAAAATCAGGGGTACCGGAGTGGCGGGCAACAGGGATCAATGTGGTTGGTGCTAGATTTGAGGACTGCAGGTATTCAATATTAACTCCGGCCTGGATAAGATGATCTTTGAGAAAATTACCAAAACCGTCATTTCCTAAACAAGCCCCAAGTGCAGTGCCATATCCTAATCGGGAAAGGTTTGTGGCCAGGTTGGAAACCTCGCCTCCAGCGAATATTTCAAAATGTTTGGCTTCTACCAGGGAATTAACAACCTCTGTGGAGATAAGATCCACCACGATCTCCCCCAGCATTAGAAATGGTGATATTTTGAGATTTTCCATTATTGAGTTTTCTTTACGACAGAACCTTGTTGGGTGATCGATAACTTTGTACATCAAGTGTATATTGATGTACATATCTTGTCAATTAACATAAAATCTTAGTTTAGATCCGGGATATCAAAATGATCTGGCTTGGGATGACTTCAGAGAGTTATTCGCCCCTAAATAACTAAACTCTGTATAGTACAATGGACACAATTCGGACGGAGACAGGTACAGTTTGTCATGAAGATATTATCAGTGAGTGACCAGGTTGATCCCAGGATTTATAGCGATAAGCTCAAGGAACGGCATAATGACGTGGCTTTTGTGCTTTCCTGCGGTGATCTCCCTTATGAGTACCTGGAATTTATTATCAGTGGTCTCAACCAACCGCTATATTTTGTCCATGGTAATCATGATCATTCTAAGAAGGTTGAACAGGATGAAACGCAAACTCATCCATTGGGGGGAGATAATCTGCATGGGAGGATTTGTCGGGAGCAAGGTTTACTGCTGGCGGGAATTGATGGCTCCATCCAATACAATCGAAAAACCAAGTATCAATATACCCAGGGAGAAATGTGGAGCCATGTTCTTCGACTTGTTCCAGGTTTGCTATATAATAAATTAGTGTACGGCCGGTTTTTGGACATTTTTGTGACTCATGCTCCCCCCAGGGGAGTCCATGAAGGTGTAGACTGGACTCATCAGGGGATCAAGGCGTTTCGCTGGCTGATAGATAACTTTCAGCCAGCCTATCATTTTCATGGACATATCCATATTTATCGACCAGATACGGTGATAGAAACCCGAATAGGAAAAACCCTGGTGATCAACACTTTTCAGTCCAGGGTTACAAAGATCCAAACGGATTTTGATTAATTATCAAAGATATGTGTCTAGCGGCAGATGAGAATGGGCAGGTGGATCTCCCGAAGCACCTTGTCTACGGCACTTCCCAGCATTACATCAATCAGCGTACTTCCACTATAACCGCCAATTAGTATCAGATCGATCTCCTCGGTTTGATGCATGATATTGATCTGCTCGGATACGGATACCTTGCTGATAATATACTGGGAGTTAAGGGGGAAACGAGCTAAATAAATTCTGGCTTCTTCCTGGATCGAATCTGGATTGGCAACACCAATGACACTGGTCAGGACCTTAATGATCGATCCATGCTGGGATCCAAAATAGGCAGCAATGAATAAGGCTTCTTTGGCTTTTATGCTGCCGTCATACGCTAGCAGGATCGTTTTCAGAGGTGTTGATCCAGCAGGAACTGTTAGTACAGGTACAGAACAGTTACGGATCAAAGATGTTATCCCCGAACTTAATCGTTTTATGGGTTCATTTCCCGGGGGGTGATTCAGGGGCAGTAAAATGATATCTGCAAATCGGGCATGGTCACACAATACATTGCTAATCTCACCCGTCGCTACCATAAAGTCAAAATTCGATACCTCGGCGTTTTGGCAGTGAGAGGTAAAAGCATCCTCTAGTGAGCTGTGTTCATCCTGGCTGCCTTCTGTTAGATCTGGATGGATGTGCACGGCGTGGATGCTGCTGTTTTCTAACTTGGACAGGATGATCGCCTGGTCCAAGGCCTGCCAGGCGGTTGAACTGTCATCTATTGCTACAATCAAGTCATTAAATAGATGTTCAAGAATGGTCATCTGATCCAGTTTCTCCCGCCAGGTTCCTACTGGTGGTCCCTTCTCGAGCGCATTAGGAATTAACCAGTTGATAGCCTTTGACAACACCCTTAAACCTGATTTCCTTTTCTGGCTATGCATATCTGATAGGTCGGTCAAAGCAGCCTCTGCTCCGATATCCCAACCTACTTGTTGTTCCAGGCTGGTGCGATGATCTGCAGCCCATAAGTACAGATCTGTAGCAGTTCGGTCAGGAAAATCGCACAACAGATCCCGCTTTTGAATTATTTTCTCAACCGGGAGGAAAACTTCCTTGTACCAATTAGCCGCAGCTTTTTCGTAGGGTATTTCCTGTTGTTTTTCCAAACCTAGATAATACCGGTGGATTTCTATATGCTCCAACAATGTGGGGTAGGCGCCAGCTTTGGTTGTTGATAGATCAGCGTTGGGTGTTATTCTGTCCAACCTGGTTTTCTCAAGGAATTTAACCTGTTCGGATTTGATAATCAGATCATCTGGAGTGAAATCCGGGGTTAAGTCAACTTTTATTTCAACATTGGTCACATAGGCCTGGATAGCTGTGTTGCCCATTTGGCGAGCGACAGAGACCCGGTGATTTCCATCACGGACAAAATATACTTCGCCAATTCTATATACTTCAATAGCAGGTAATCCGGATAGCCCCTGGGAGGATGCCATCACTCTGGCCCAACGGTCTTCATTGATGGAGGATTTGGGAAGGAATTTCCGGGTGAAATCATGATAGCGTCCAACGCTGCCAACGATTGCATCCAGAGGGATCTCCTCCAGATGCTCAGCGCTATTTTCAATAGCCTGCAGCTGTTGGCGGACTTCATCGTAGGAAAAAAGCTCAGTATCTTCAGTGTTTCCAACCAGGCGCGCTATCAGTTCCTGGACAGCTGCTCCGCGTCGGGCTTTTTTATAATCATCCAATGCTTTGATGTAGTCGCTCTTAAACATGCCTTTATCCTGTAATTCTCTCCTCAAGTATAGCCGATAATGGGAGAAGATCACTGGCTTTGCTACAGGTTTAAACACTTTATCACAGTAAAGGTATTGCAGCCTGGATCAATGGGTGTCTGGTAAACTAAATTAACCTAACAGGCTTCGGTTCACCAGGAATATTATGAAATATGTCAGCGTCAGTGAAATGATCGAAATTGAGAAGGCAGCTGATAAGGCTGGCCACATATATGCGGCAATGATGGAGGCAGCTGGAAAAGGATTGGCAGAGCTGATTCATGAACGTTATGGATCTCAATCTGGCATGAGGGTTACAGCTCTGGTAGGGTCCGGGAATAATGGGGGAGATGCTCTGGTAGCCCTGGATTATTTAATCGCGTGGGGGTGGGCTGCCGAAGTTATCTTTCTCCGCGAACGTCCGGTTTCAGATCCCCTGACCAAAAGAGTAGCGGATCGCGGAGTTAAACTGATTGATTTTCTTGATCCAGCCCAACCTCCTCTAGATCTCCAAGCTGATTTCGCAGGATCTGATTTGATAATCGATGGAGTATTGGGGACTGGGATAAAGCTCCCGCTGCGTTCACCTCTGGATCTGCTTATGGGCAAAGTAAAGGAAGTCCTGGAAGGACTTGAGAATAAACCAATCATAGTCGCCGTGGATTGCCCATCTGGTGTGGATTGTGATACCGGTCAGACCTCTCCTGTTTGTTTGGCAGCAGACCTGACAGTCACTATGGCTGCCGTTAAGGCAGGAACGCTTCAGTTCCCAGCCTATGAATACCTGGGAGAGCTAGAGATGGTGGGAATTGGACTGCCTTTAGGGCTGCCGGAATTTGACAGGATAACCAGGGAGATCATTGAAAAAGAATGGGTCCTTTCCAGAATGCCTGGCCGCCCGCCGGATGCCCATAAAGGAACATTTGGAACCAGCTTGCTGATCGCCGGATCTGAGGAATATCCTGGCACTGCTGTACTGGCTGGAAGATCGGCCTACAGAATTGGATCCGGACTGGTGACATTAGCTGTACCGCAGGGGATCTATCAGGGTTTGATCAAGACACTGCCGGAAGCCACCTGGCTGGTTCTCCCGGAGCAAGGTGGGGGTATCTCTGCAGAAGCAAGTGACCTGATCAAAGACGCGATCCACAAACCGACGGCATGTTTGATAGGACCGGGGTTTGGGACGAGAATCGGTACTGGAAAGTTCCTAGAGAAGGTCCTCCAGATAGAGGGCTTGCCCCCTCTGGTAATCGATGCCGATGGTTTGCGGCTTCTCTCTGGTATCCCGAATTGGCAGAAGAAGATTCCCCTTGACTGTGTGCTTACTCCGCACCCGGGAGAAATGTCTGTATTGACCGGGTTGGCTGTTGAGGAGATCCAGGGAAACAGGGTAGGAATTGCAGAAGAATATGCCCAGCGCTGGAAGCAGATCGTTTTATTGAAGGGAGCTCATTCAGTGATTGCCGCTCCAGATGGTAGAACGAAGATCCTGATTTCAGCAAACCCTGCGCTGGCAAGGGCTGGAAGCGGGGATGTACTGGCGGGGATAATCACAGGATTGGTGGCCCAGGGGTTGGTATCGTTTGATGCGGCAGTAGCTGGCTGCTGGATCCATGCCAGAGCTGGTGAATTGGCAGAAAAAAACAGGGGCAGTTCGGCAGCAGTTTTAGCGGGTGATATATCTGATTCGATCGGCCAGGTGATACCCAGTTATAAAAACAAACCCGCCAGGTGAACTGGCAGGTTTGTTTTTAATCTTGAATCTTGTTTTTTTACTCTTTTGTGTCGTCCTCTGCCTTTTTTCCACCTTTAGTGGCCTTAGTGATCTTCTGTTTTTGCTCTTCCAGGATGACCCTTCCCTGTTCTTGAAGGCCCTTAGCTTGATCCTGTAGTTTCTGGGTATATTCCTGGGCAGCGATTCTGGCATCATTAGCAGCTTGTTCAGCCCGCTGGCGGGCTTCTTCGACAGTCTCAAGAGCTTTGTCTTTCAGCTCAAGGCTTTTATCCAGAATAACTTTCCTGGTTTCTTCTCCAGATTGAGGAGCCAACAACAGGGCTGTGATCGCTCCAGCAATTCCACCCAGCAATAGACCAGACATAAAGGCGCCAAATTCATTATTATTATCAGACATAGTTTACGCTCCTAGATTATTTGAAAAGGAAATATTATTTCTTATTGGACTTAAAGAAGTCTGTAATCCTGGTTAGTCCTGCCAGATATTGGTTCATTTTCAGAACAGGTTCTACAAGGTGTTCACTTAAGAAAGCGGTTGTGCCCCGTAATGTATTAGCTGTTTCATTAGTTGAGTCAAGGATTGGTTTGATCTCATTTTGAAGGAGCAAAGTCAATCGGGCCAATTGAACGATCAAAACGATCATAACAATTCCGATCAACAGAAATTCCAGGGCCATGAAAATGATAAAGATATCCCTGATCCGGGCTGTATCAGTTCCGGGTTGAAGCAATAAAACCAGGCCTGTAACCACCAGGCCCAAAAGCAGCAGAGCGGCGATGATCAGGCCAATTTTCTTTCCTGCTGACCCTTTGTCTTCATCAGATCCTTCTATAAGATCATTGTCTTCGAGGGGTATTGAATCCCGCAATAACGGCTGGGTTTCTGTCATAATAGTCCGATTATAACATACACTATATATCGTCTTTTTTAACCCCAAATCTGCCATTTAGTGACTGTTAATTGCAAAAGAGGCTTATATAATCCCCAGGAAAGCCTCTTTTATATAGTGGAGATGGCGGGAATCGAACCCGCGTCCGAAAAATTTAACCACTCGGACGTCTACGAGCGTAGGCAATTGTTCGTTTTTATCAGCAGGACTACAACTGCCCAAAGTATCTGCTGATTAGCCGCTGGGACCCGAAAGCCCCTCTTGAGTCGGTATAGCGGCGTCGCCCGACAGCACTCCTGCTTTCTGACGTTCAGACTCACCCAGCAAGAGATTGAGGGAGGTGAACGAGATTACCTTGAGGTAATCGTCTGTCTTACCCAGGCTTATGCAGCGAGGGGAAGAGCAGCATATTCAGTGCGGTTGGCACTTAAGGTTTTGCGCTGATTTTACGAGAACGGCGCCTCTCGGCTCGCGATCCGGGGTCAACCTCTTCCGTCGATACCTATCATCCCCGGTGAGTTCATTATAACATAGCGGGTATGCGGGCGATTGATAGAAAGAGATAAGAAAGGAATCACGGATACCTGATGGAATTAACCAAGGGGCGGTTCGGATTCGATGCAATCTTCATGCAATCCGCAGTTCATTCGCCAGCAGTGCCCCTCGTTAGCGAGCAGGATATCTGCCTCGTCAGGCCCCCAGGAACCAGGGTCATATACTGCCAGATCTTCCGTTGAGGGGTCTTCCCAGGATTTGATGAGGGGATCGATAATTGACCAGGCTGTTTCAATGCCATCACTGCGAGTAAATAGCGAAGGGTCGCCGGCAATGGCTTCGCTCAATAAACGTTCATAGGCGCCAGGCAGTGTATTGTGTCCAAAATATCGCTGGTAGTGGAATTCCATATCGACCGGCCGCATATTCTGCTCTGAATCGGGCTCTTTGGCCTGGAACTTCAAGTGAATGCCTTCATCGGGCTGGATGCAAATGGATAGGATATTGGGCGTCATTTGATCCGGGTCAGTTAATCCAAACATCAAATGAGGAGGGCGCTGAAATTCGATGTTGATTTCGGTAGCCTTGCGCTTAAGCGATTTGCCGGAGCGCAGATAAAACGGCACACCCTTCCAGCGCCAATTATCAATGTAGAGTTTTATAGCAGCATAGGTTGGTGTGCGTGAATAATCCACCACACCCTTTGCGGAGCAATATCCAACATATTGACCGGCAACCGAATCCTCTCTTTCCAACGGCCGGATGGAACGCAGCAGTTTTACTCTTTCATTGCGGATCGGTTCAGCGTTAAATGAATTTGGAGCTTCCATAGCAACCAGTGAGAGCAGTTGAAAGAGGTGATTTTGGAACATATCCCTCAGAATTCCGGCTTTGTCATAATAATCGGCCCGGTGGCCAACATCTACACTCTCTGCTACAGTGATCTGAATATTGTCGATATAGCGGCGGTTCCAGATGGGTTCGAAAATGGCGTTTGCAAAACGGAAGAAAAGAATATTCTGGGCAGTTTCTTTACCCAAATAATGATCTATTCGATAGATCTGATTCTCTTTGAAGATCTCATGGATCTGTTCATTAAGTTCCCTGGCTGTGGCCAGATCCCTGCCGTACGGTTTTTCGATGATCACATGGCGCCAGGGAGATTGATCCCCAATTTCCTGAGTGGCGAGTCCGGACATACCCATGTTGAGCACGGTTTCTGTGTAGAATTCAGGAGAGATAGCCAGGTAATACAGCCGATTTGTCGGTCCGTTTTCCAGGCTGGTTAATTTGTCCGCAAATCTTATATAATCAGCAGGATCGGTCAGGTTGCCGCTTAGATAATGGATCTTCTGTGAAAACTTATTCCAACTCTCGGCCTGGAATGAATCCGGATGGAATTTTTGGACACCAGCCATCAAGCGATCCTGGAATTCCTTGTCTGTATAGTTGGATCGACTTGTTCCGAGAATGTTAATCTCTGGCAGCCTTTCCTTCTGATAAAGATTGAATAATGCCGGGATGAGTTTTCTATGGGTCAGATCCCCCGATGCGCCAAAGATCAGTATGGAAATGGGGTGATTATTCATAGTTAATAGAGGGGGATGATCACGTCTGTCTCAGTAAGATTTTTGTTGAAGCAAGTCTCAAATATAACTTCCGCAATGGACTCGGGCTTTATCCATTTGGATCTGTCTGCTTTTGGCATTGCCCGCTGATTCTCTGGAGTATCAATAGTTCCTGGAATTATGCATCTGGCTTTAATCCCGGATGAAGAACCCTCGGCAGCGATGCTTTCAGTTAATCTCAACACGGCCGCTTTGGCTGCGCTGTAGGAACCCATTTTCTTCTTTCCTTTTAAAGAAGGCCTGGCGCCTATAGAAATGATAGTACCATTATTCTGATCGATCATAGCCGGGATAATAGATCTGCTGGTGTTTAAAAGGGTCTTAACATTGATATTCATCATCAGGTCCCATTTATCTGGAGTTATTTCATGGACCAGTTCTCCCATATGAAAGCCGCCAGTTGTATGGACCAGGCAATCAATATGCCCGAAGGTTTCCAAAGCAGTATCTACGGCAGCCTGAACAAGGTCAGGATCGGTCAGATCGACATTTGTCAAAAGTAGATGGTCTTTGGAGTCCTCCAGGTCTGGAAAGCGCTTCTTGATCCTATCCGGATGGCGATCGACCAGTACGAGTGAGACAGTTTCTTTTCGCAGCCTCTCGATAACAGCAGAGCCGAGATTGCCAGCGGGTCCTGTGACCAGGATTACTTTTCTGGGAAGTTCATTTGTTGATGTCATAATCGATTTCTTTTTAGGATGGTGATATTACACTATTTTGGATAGAGTGATCCTGCTATCTATTGATGATCGAATACGGGTTGTTCTTACCAGGAACAAAAATTTGAAGAATGTTATTCCCATTCAATAGTACCGGGAGGTTTGCTGGTAATGTCATAAACAACCCGGTTGATGCCTTTCACTTCGTTAACGATGCGGTTGGAAATCCTGGCCAGGATCTCTGATGGAAAACGCGCCCAATCAGCGGTCATAAAATCATCTGTCGTCACTGCTCTGAGAGCGATCACATCCTCATAGGTGCGCTGATCGCCCATCACACCGACTGCCTTTACCGGTAATAATACTGCAAAGGCTTGCGATGACCCGCGGACAACACCTTCCTTTGTATAGTGAAGCAGATTTTCCTTTTCCAGCTCTTGAAGATAGATTGAATCTGCCTCTCTTAAACGATCAACCCGATCAGATGTAACTTCACCCAGGCAGCGAATGGCCAATCCTGGGCCAGGAAATGGTTGGCGCCAGACCAGAGAGTGGGGCAGCCCCAATTCCTCACCAATCTTCCTTACTTCATCTTTAAAAAGATACCGCAGTGGCTCAATCAGGCTGAAAGACATATTCTCTGGCAGCCCGCCGACATTATGGTGGGTTTTGATTGTTTCCGATTCCGGCCTATCCGGTGCAGCAGATTCCACAACATCTGGATAGATCGTTCCCTGGACCAGGTAATCAGGAGTGCCCAAGTTTCGGGCTTCTTCCTCAAAGATCCGGATGAAACGATTGCCGATCCTGGAACGTTTTTCTTCTGGATCTGAGATACCTTTTAGATCTTGAAAAAACAGGTTTGCTGCTGGAACAGTTATCAGGTTTATCTGCAGATTTTCATGGAGGGCTGCTTTCACATCGCGGACCTCGTTTTTTCGAAGAAGCCCGGTATCTACAAAAACGGCATCCAGCTGATTTCCAACAGCTTTATGAACCAGGACAGTTGCTACACTGGAATCGACCCCGCCGCTGACTGCCGATAGGACTCTTGAATTTCCGATCTCATTTTTGATTTGGGAGACACTTTCCTCGATGATCGAAGCAGGTGTCCAACTGGCACGGATATTACAGATATGAAACAGGAAATTTCTGATAATCTCTGTGCCAATTGAGGTGTGTTTCACTTCAGGATGGAATTGGACCCCGAAAAGCTGGCGGTTGAGATCCCCCATAGCTGCCAGAGGAGTATTTTCTGTTGTTGCCAACCGGGAAAATCCATCAGGCAGTTTGGTTATCTGATCCCCATGGGACATCCAGACCTGGTGAGCTCCGGTAGGGATGAGTGGGTTCTGATGTTCTGTAATTAACTGCGTGTAGCCAAACTCCCTGGCAGTAGAGGCCGTGATCTCACCTTCCAGGGCATCTGCCATGGCTTGCATGCCGTAGCAGATTCCCAGCATCGGGATTCCAAGTGAAAGAAGGAAAGTGGGAAATTTAGGCGCGTTCTGAGAATAGATCGATGCCGGTCCCCCGGAAAGGATGATTCCAGCTGGCTGAATCTCAGAGATGGTTTCAGCAGTAGCGGACCAGGGCAGTTGGAGAGAGTATACAGATTGTTCTCGTACAATCCGTGTGATCAACTGAGTATATTGTGATCCAAAATCAAGTATGACTATCGTATCTGTTGTCATGATCTATGAAAAAAAATGCCTTCCTCTGACATAGATTCTATTCTCGCGAGAGATTCAACATGGATGTTCATTGCTTCCAGGCGTTCCCGGCCCTCTTCAAATGTCTTTTCAATCAATGCACCAACCCCAACAACAGTGGCTCCCGCAATTTCTGCCAACCGGATCAACCCTTCGATGGTCTTTCCGGTTGCCAGAAAATCATCAATGATCAATACTCTTTCACCAGACCCCAGGTATTCTGGAGAAACGATCAATTCAACAGTTCTGCCTTTTGTATGGGAAGGTGATAAGGTTAACAGAACCTGGTCAGGCATTGTGATGGGTTTATTCTTTCGAGCAAACACTACCGGGATTCCCAGGTGCAGTCCAGCTGAAACTGCAGGCGCGATGCCGGAGATCTCTGCAGTCAAGATCTTGGTGGCGGAAAAATTCATGAATAATTTGGCAAATTCCTTTCCAGCTTCATTCATCAATACCGGGTCGACCTGGTGGTTGACAAAACTGTCCACTTTGAGAATTCCATCCCCGATATATTGACCATCCTTCTGAATTCGCTCTTCTAATAATTTCATTCTTCCTCCCTGAAATAATTTCCCTCAGTATACACTGAAAATGCTGCTTTCCAGATCGGCCTTGCCGGGAAAATAAAAAACCCCACTCCCAATCGGGGGAACAGGGTTCTTCAGGAACGATCCAATTTTAGAAATTAGCCTTTAGAAGGCATGTAGCGGGAGAGCTTCATTGCCAGATTTGAAAGGGGCAGTGTCTGAAGCCAGACTTTGCCGGGTCCTTTCAATGTGGCAAGGAATAGACCTTCGCCCGCGAAAAGGATATTTTTCAAACCCTTAACAGCTGCGATATCATAATCAACACTGGGTTCGAACATGGCAATATGACCAGGGTCAACTTTCATAATTTCCCCAGCACCAAGTTCAATCTCACGAACCTCGCCGGGGATTTCCACAAAAGCAGTACCGGGTCCAGTTATTTTCTGCAGAATAAAACCTTCACCACCGAATAAGCCAGCGCCAAGCCTTTTTCGAAAATGCATTTCAATCTTGACGGATTCTTCAGCACACATAAAGGCGTCTTTCTGGCAGATCAGACTCTGTCCGGCAGACAAATTCAGATCAACTACTTTCCCCGGAACTTCAGGAGTGAAAGTGATCAACCCATCCTGGCTTTGACAGGTGTAAGTGGTTAGAAACAAAGATTCGCCTGCCAACATTCTGCCCAGTCCGGCTCCCAATCCACCTCGAGTGCTGGTATCCATTTTAAAAGAACCCCTCATCCAGGCCATTCCGCCAGATTCTGAGTAGATAGATTCACCTTGCTTTAGGTGAATATCGACGGATTCCATCAGGGTACCGATTTTCTTGTATTGCATTTCTTCCTCCAAGTTTACGGTAGATTCTATCCAAAAATTAGAGCATTTTCACAGTATATCATTACCGGTTAATCGACTATCCGGTACAATAGTAGCTTGTTAATCTTATTTACGGATAATCGATGGAAATATTGTACCTGGGTGAGTTAGCAGCCATTATCACCTCAATTACCTTTGCTGTGAATTCGACCCTGTTCACAGTTGCTGGAAGAGTGGTTGGATCGACCGTTGTCAACAGGGTGAGGTTGGTTGCCGCCTGCCTGTTCTTAACCTGTGCGCATTGGATCTTTTTAGGCAGCCTCTGGCCTGTGGGCGTTGAGTGGGATCGATGGTTCTGGTTGGGATTATCTGGTATTGTTGGGCTGGTTCTGGGTGATGCCTTTTTATTCCAGGCGTTTTTGTGGGTCGGTCCGAGGCTCTCAATGTTGATGATGAGCCTGGCTCCGATCATCGCAGCGGCCACAGCCTGGATCTTCCTGGGGGAAACTCTTTCCTTGTGGCAGATCTCAGGTATATTGATTACTTTGATTGGTATCGGCTGGGTCGTGATGGAAAAGAACAAGAACCAACTGCCTGATAAAGAGAATTATCTTAAAGGGATCCTGTTTGGCCTTGGCGGGGCAGCAGGCCAGGGACTGGGTGTGGTTCTGGCAAAACTTGGCCTGGATGGCAGCTTTTCTCCAATCTCTGCCAACTTCATACGCATGTTCACTGCCATGATCGTGATCTGGGCAGTTACCCTCTTTCAGAAAGAGTTTAAGAATACCTTCAATAAAGTTGTTACAAATCCAAAAGCATTATGGGGAATTATTGGTGGTGCTTTTTCAGGCCCATTTCTTGGCGTCTCGCTCTCTTTGTTTGCCCTCCAACATACCAGCATAGGTGTAGCTAGCACTTTGATGGCGCTGCCGCCGATCTTTTTACTGCCAGTTGAAAAATTCATTTTCAAAGAAAAAGTGGGGTGGGGGGCTGTTGTCGGCACAGTCATAGCAATGGTAGGGGTTGGCGTGTTATTCTTGTTGTAGATGAACATTATTGTATGATTCTGCTGACATGCTATAATGCAGAAACTTACATTATCAATTAGTTTTGGATTTTGTTTTTGTTGGAGGATGGATGTATAAAACGCATACTTGTGGTGAATTAAATATTGAACATGTAGGTCAGGAAGTATCTTTGGCAGGCTGGGTAGACCGGGTACGCGATCTTGGCGGCGTCAGTTTTATCGACCTGCGTGACCGCTTTGGCATTGTTCAGGTTGTTTCAAATCCAGAAACATCTCCAGAGGTCCATCAAGATCTCGCGCCAGTCCGGAATGAGTGGGTGATCCAGGTGATCGGAACTGTCAGGAAAAGACCTGAAGGAATGACAAATACCGATTTATCCACTGGTGAGATAGAGGTTGAAATTTCCCAGATAGAGGTTCTGAACCCGTCTGTCACACCACCATTTCAAATTAATCAAGAAGAAGATGTTGAAGAGCAAACCCGCCTCAAATATCGCTATCTGGACCTGCGCCGGCCCAGGATGAGGAATAACATCATTCTGCGCCATAAGATCGTGGCTTTTATCCGCCGCTATCTGGATCAAAAAGACTTCCTGGAGATTGAAACCCCGATCCTATTTAAAACAACACCAGAGGGAGCCCGGGACTATATTGTGCCCTCGAGAGTACACCCTGGTCAATTTTACGCGCTTCCGCAATCTCCCCAACAGTTAAAACAGATGCTCATGGTGGCCGGAATGGAAAGGTATTTCCAGATTGCTCGCTGTTTTCGCGATGAAGACCAGCGTGGTGATCGCCAGCCAGAGTTCACCCAGCTGGACATCGAAATGTCATTTGTTGAACGAGATGATGTAATGGCTTTACTGGAAGACCTGTATACCGGTCTTGTTGCCGAAGTCAGGTCAGATAAACGAGTTTTCGAAGCACCCTGGCCTCGTTTGACTTACCAGGAAACCCTGGATAGATTTGGAAAAGATAACCCGGATATCCGATTTGGTTTTGAATTGAAAGATATTTCGGATCTCGCGCCCAAATCGGGTTTCAGGGTTTTCTCTGACACAATTGAAAAAGGTGGTCTGGTCAAGGGAATCAATGCCAAAGGCATTGGTGACTACAGCCGGAAACAGATCGATGAGTTGACTGAATATGTCAAACAATTCGGCGCTGGAGGCCTGGCATACCTGGCCCTGACAAGTGAGGGAGAAGAGCGTTCTTCCTTTGCAAAATTCCTATCACCCGAGGTCAAAGAAGAATTGATCAAACGCCTGGATGGAACCTTGGGAGACCTGCTGCTCTTTGTAGCAGACGCACCTGAAGTAGTTTATGAAAGCCTGGGTAGATTGCGGGAGGAATTACGTGACCGCCTGGAGCTGGTAGACAAAGGTGTTTTGGGTTTTTGCTGGGTCATTGATTTTCCCCTGGTCAACTGGAACGCAGATGAAAAACGCTGGGATCCCAGCCACCACCTATTCACATCACCGATGTTTGAGGATATCGACATGCTGGAAGAGGATCCCTCCAAGGTCCGTGGACAGCAGTACGACCTGGTTCTTAACGGGTATGAAATAGCCGGGGGATCGATAAGGATTCATAATGCTGATCTACAGGAGAAGATCTTTGGTTTGATCGGCCTGGATATGGACGTAGCCCGGGAACGTTTTGGCCATATGCTGCGCGCTTTTTCTTACGGGACACCTCCCCATGGAGGTATTGCCTCTGGTATTGATCGTCTGTGCATGCTGCTGGCAGATGAACCCAATATCCGTGAGGTGATCGCTTTTCCAAAGAATCAATCAGCCCGAGATCTGATGGGAAATGCGCCATCATCCGTTGAACCTGGTCAGCTGGAAGAACTTCATATTAAAGTAGACCTGGAGTAGATTTAAGGACAAAAAAACCCTATTCAGTCGGGAATACCTATGGTAAAGTGTATCCACCCTACTGTGTACGCGATGTGACCTGAGTGTTTTGAGCCAACACCAAATTTAAGGGTTCCTATATCGATGGAGTAACGCGATAGGCCTGAGCCAAGGCGAAGCTCCTGATGCGGACACCCAAACTGCGCAAGCAGGTTCAAGACTAAATCACACACGGCATGGCGGGGTGTTTTTATTTAATGTGGTTGAAGGGGAGAAGAAAGAAAAACTTCGGGGAATCCATCAGGATGGGAGCAATTTAGTGATCGCGACCTGGATCAGGACGGCATGGTCGAAGGCCAAGGGTGGGAGATCATTCAATCTAAACCAATCTGCATCAGCGGCATCATCTCCTGCTTGGATTTGAATTTGATCCCCGACACCAAGAACACACCCAAAACATGTAGATATTACCCGTCCACGCGGATCCCGCCCCGGATCACTGAAGGTCTGGATCTGGGTAAGTTGTAGGTTTTTGACTCCGGTTTCCTCGAACAACTCCCTCCGGGCTGCCGCTTCCAGGGATTCATCCATTTCGATAAATCCCCCGGGCAGGGCATATTTTCCCTTATAAGGCACTCGAGCCCGTTGGATCAGCAATATTTGATATTCTTCTCCCAATGGTCTGAAAATTGCAATATCTACAGTGACAGTAGGTCTGGGATATTCATAAGTATACAAAGCCGTTAGCTCCTTGAGATGGGAGATAAATTGCATGAAATTCGTTTATAATTTTAGTATATATGTCACAGAAAGTGTGACGAACCTCATTGAGGAGGGTGTTTCCATGGATAAAATCAAGCTGCGCCACATTCTTGTGGCATTAATAATTATCACTGTGCTGACAGGCTGCACTTTGCCCGGATTTTCAACACCGACTCCATTTTCATTCCCGACTCCGGATAAAACAATGACAGCCCTGTTTGAGCCCACACAGGCGGCTCCGGCAACTTCTGCATCCTCATCTGGGGATGGAGAAAAAACTTCAACACCAAAAGTGGTTGCTACAAGTACACCCAAACCAACTGCAACTGGTGAACTTGATATCACTGAAACACCAAATTTGACTGAAACGCTGGACGGAACCGAGGTTACCTTTGAAGGGCCGGCTGTCCGCAGCGGGCCTTCAATTAGCGCTGATTACCTGGATAAAAACCTCAATATAGATGGAGATCTTTATGAGTGGGATCCCCCAATACAAAAAGTGATCAACTATGTCATTTATGGAGCTGATAAGTGGACAAACTCAGATGATTGCTCTGGAACTGTGGTCGCAGCCTGGGATGAAGACTATCTATATATCGGTGTCCGCGTAAAAGATGATAAATACGTCCAGGAAGGTAAAAAAGAGCAGATGTATCTTGGGGACAGCATTGAAATCCTCTTCGATCGATACGTCAGCGCAGATTATTCTCTGCATACGATGTCTGCAGATGATTACCAGCTTGGAATTTCCCCCGGACAGTACGGGATCTCTACCTGTATGATTATCAATGGGAAAGTGGCTACAACCTGCACTCCGCAGCCTCCTCAAGCCTACTTATGGTTCCCCAAGGCAGACGCAGGGAAAAAGACCGAGGTAAAGATTGGATCATTGGAGAGCGGACAAGGCTACCAGGTAGAGTTCAAAATCCCCTGGAGTCTGTTGGGAGTTGCCTATCCTGCTTCTGGTGACCATTATGGATTTGCGATCTCTATCAATGACAATGACCTTGCAGGCACACTAAAACAGCAGTCCGTTGTCAGTAATGTGCCAGGTCGGTTCTATGCTGACCCCACCACTTGGGGTGATCTGTATCTGAAATAAGAAGATCCACGAAGAAAAATAAAAGCGGAACAGTTATCTGTTCCGCTTTTTTTATAAATATCAGTGCTTGGATTTAGTCCAGGTAAGCCTGTAGTTTTTCCTGGATGCGTGGGTTGCGCAGCCTTCTT